>ERZ1090878.177-NODE-177-length-36554-cov-8.438341_pt1 | contig 36554 bp, 32 predicted proteins | sample MGYA00478473_ERZ1090878 | MGnify/ENA primary metagenome ERZ1090878 (study PRJEB33644, sample SAMEA5815720) | chicken gut metagenome | biome: Chicken; feature: Gastrointestinal Tract; material: Caecum | place: Ireland | collected 2019-01-01 | study: A study of the... | reverse complement strand
GGGTATGGTACGCCGTCAAAAAGGATCGTCCCGGGGTGCAGCGCGCGCACGATAAGCGTGCGCACTTTATCGCCGCGGGAAACAAAACCCTCTTTTTCTTGTATACAGCCGTACAAAAAGACCTGCTGCTTTTCAAAATGGATAAATGCTTTTGCCAGAAGCGTTTCGGCAAGGCATTTGAAATGTTCGTGCACGTCGTTGTCGCACGATCCGCCATAATCCGGTGACAGGCGGTTTGGCGGTAAGCTGAAATTGATCACATACTGATGTATGAATCTTTTCGGATTGGTGCGGTACCAGTTGGAGATCATTGGCATGTACTGTTCTCCGACCACCGTATCTTCAAAGGCATAACCGCGCCGGTTGTTTGCCTTTACCATTTGTTTTCCGGCAATGCAGGGGTCGGGCACAAAAGCCCAGCGCAGCGTGCCGTCATCGTCAATGCACTGTACGCATGCGCCCATGGTATCCATAAGCTCTTGTAAGTACGGATATTTTCCGGTTAAAAGGTATAAATAGTAAGAAGCATAATTCTTCCACGAGGTCCATCCGTGCGGAGAATTGAGCATATTGGCGTTAAAATTGATGTCGTACCGCGCTTCCCAAAACCGCAGGGTGCATCCGCGGATGCGTGCATCGGGCGCAAAGGTCTGCACAAGGCAGCGGTGTTTGCGCATAATGTATTCGGCTTTTTCGGTCAACGATGCTCTTGCTTCTTCGTCATTGGTGTGCAGCGCAAAGAAAGCGATCTGAAGCGCTTCACAGGAGATCATGCCGTCTTCAAACGTCATTTGCCCTTCTGTCTCAATATTGTCGAGCCTTTTGACCAGATCTTCTACAGCGCGCTGGGTGCTGCGGTAATGGCGGGCAAATCTTTTTTCGTATCCGGCCTCTTTCTCCGCCAGCGCAAGTTCCAGCATGGATTTTGCAGGGTAGATCACGCAGGTGTAGTGTGTCTTGTGTGAATAAAAGGCGCCGTCTGCGCACTGCATCTCCATCAGCTGCTCGGCCAGGGTGTTTGCGCTGTTTAAATATTTTTCGCTTTTGGTCAGGCGGTAAAAGCAGACCGCAGTGCCGGCGGCAGATTTGCACGTTTGTTTGGCCGTCCGTTCTTCGGGCAGCCTTTTCTTGACAAACGGCCTGCGGCGCGCTATGATGAAAATGTGACGTGTAACACTGTTATATCGGAGGGCTTGCTTTGGGTACGAACGGTTCTGCCACACGCGCGGCCATTCTTGCCGCCGGGCAGGAGGAATTTTTGAAAAACGGTTTTTCCGGCGCTTCGCTGCGCCGCATCGCCGCGTGCGCCGGTGTGACGACCGGGGCGTTTTATGGCTGCTTTGCCAGCAAGGCAGCGCTGTTTGACGCATTGGTGGGCGAGCACGCCGCAGCCTGCATGGCGCAGTTTAAGGCGGCGCAGGCGCAGTTTGCAGCTCTGCTGCCCGAGCAGCAGTTTGACAACCTCGGCAAGATCTCCGGCGACTGCATGGACTGGATGCTCGATTATGTTTATGCGCACCCCGAGGCGTTTAAACTGATCATCTGCTGTGCCCAGGGCACGCAGTACGACCGTTTTATCCACGAAATGGTCGAGATCGAGGTGCAAAGCACCCACGATTTCATGCAGGTGCTGCGCGGGCTTGGCAAAGACGTGCCAAACGTTGACCCGAAGCTGGAGCACATTCTGGTCAGCGGCATGTTCAGTGCCTTTTTTGAACTGGTGCAGCACGACATGCCCAAAGAGCAGGCAGTGGAATATGTCCGTGAGCTGCGCGCCTTTTATACGGCGGGCTGGCTGAAGATCATGGGGCTGTAGCTCCATATTTTTTCACTATTAGTTAGTTAAAACTAACTTTATAAAAGGAGGAATCCATTTGAAGAAAAAATCCAATTTGTCACGGCTGATGGAATGGGCCGGGTCGTTTCGGTACCTGACCTATGCTTCCTGGGTGCTGTCATCCGTCAGCGCACTGCTGGCGCTTGTGCCGTTTTACTACATCTGGCGCATCATCCGTGAGGTGCTGGCCGCCGCGCCCCATTTTTCGCAGGCGCAGGGTCTGACGCACAACGGCTGGATGGCGGTGGTGTTTTCCGTGCTCTCCATTTTGCTGTACATCTGTGCGCTGATGTGTTCGCACATTGCGGCGTTTCGCGTGGCGGCAAACATCCGTATGGCGGCCATGCGCCATATCACCGAGCTGCCGCTCGGCTTTACCGACAGCTTCGGCAGCGGTCGTCTGCGTAAAATCGTCAACGAGTCGAGCGCTGCAACGGAAACGTATTTGGCGCACCGCCTGCCGGACCGCTGGGCAGCCATCGCCACGCCCCTCGGGCTTTTGGTGCTGCTGTTTGCGTTTGACTGGCGGCTTGGTCTTTTAAGCCTTGCCCCCGTGCTGCTCGGTTTTGTCATTATGATGTTCATGACCGGTGCGCGCATGAAAAAGAAGATGGAAGAGTACCAAAATGCGCTCGACGATATGTCGAACGAGGCGGTCGAGTATGTGCGCGGCATTCCCGTTGTCAAAACATTTGGGCAGACGGTGTTTTCGTTCAAACGCTTTAAGGGTTCGATCGACCGCTACGAAAAGTGGGTCATTGCCTACACCAAGGAGCTGCGCACACCGATGCTGTTTTACACGGCGGCGGTCAATGGCGTGTTTGTGTTTCTAACGGCCGGCGCACTGCTTTTTACGCGCAGCGGCGTTACCCCGGAATTTCTGCTGAACCTGCTGTTTTACATTATTATTACGCCGGTCATTTCGGTCACGATGACGCGCATCATGTTCCAAAGCGAAGACGCTATGATCGTGGACGACGCCATGCGCCGCATTGACAGTGTGATGGATGCGAAGCCGCTGGCGCAGACGGATGTGCCGCAAAAAGCGGCGGACGCTTCGGTCGAGCTTTCACATGTCACCTACAGCTACGACGGGCAGAAAAACGCGGTGGAGGATGTTTCCATTTCGATCCCATCCGGTGCGTCTGTGGCGCTGGTCGGTCCGTCCGGCGGCGGCAAAAGCACGCTGGCCGGTCTGGTTGCCCGCTTTTTTGACCCGCAGCAGGGCAGTGTGAAAATCGGCGGTGTGGATGTGAAGGCTATGCAGAAAGAGACGCTTATGAACACCGTTTCGTTTGTGTTCCAAAACAGCCGGCTCATCAAGGCTTCTGTTTTTGAAAACGTCCGTCTTGGCCGGCCGGGCGCCACGCGCGAGGAAGTGCAGCGTGCGCTGGAGGCCGCGCAGTGTAGCGACATTTTGGAAAAACTGCCGCAGGGCATGGACACGGTCATCGGTACGAAAGGCGTTTACCTTTCGGGCGGCGAACAGCAGCGCATTGCGATCGCCCGCGTCATGCTGAAGGATACGCCGGTCGTGATCCTCGACGAAGCCAGCGCATTTGCCGATCCGGACAATGAGTACCGCGTGCAGCAGGCGTTTTCGGCGCTGTCCAAAAACAAAACCGTCATTATGATCGCACACCGTCTTTCTACGGTCGTCGGCGCCGATTCGATCTATGTGCTGCAAAACGGCAGGGTCTGCGAAAGCGGCAGCTATGATGCGCTTTTAAAACAAAACGGCCTGTTCAGCCGGATGTGGCAGGACTACCAGACTTCGGTCGCCTGGCGTGTTGCAAAGGAGGCAAAAGCATGATCCAAAAACTGCAGAAAAAGTATGCGCTTTCTGCGCAGGGCGCAAAGGATCTGGTCAAAGGGTGTCTGGCGTGTGTACTGCAAAACCTGGCGCTGATGCTGCCGGTCGGCATCCTGTACTACCTGGTGCGCGATTTGATGGCGGGCGGCGTGCATGGCATGCGCACGGTGTTTTATGCGGTAGGTTGCGCCGTTTGTATTGTACTGCTTTTTTTGACAACGTATTTTCAGTACAACGCCACTTATTTTGCAACGTACAAGGAAAGCGGCGTGCGCCGCATCACGCTGGCGGAAAAACTGCGCAAGATCCCGCTGTCGTTTTTCGGCAAAAAGGATCTGGCAGACCTGACCAGTACAATCATGGCGGACTGTACGTTTTTAGAGCAGAGCTTTTCGCACTTTATTCCGGAGCTGGCCGGCTCCATGATCTCTACCGTGCTGATGGCCATCGGGCTGTTCGTTTTTGACTGGCGCATGGCGCTGGCCGCCCTGTGGGTGCTGCCGGTCGCGTTTGCGATCGTGGGGCTTTCGGCCAAGGTGCAGCAAAAGCTGAATGACCGGCAGATGGCGGCCAAAATGGCCTGCGCAGACGGCATTCAGGAATGTATCGAAACGTTGCGCGACCTGAAAGCCAATAACGCCGAAAAGAAGTACCTGCACGGGCTGAACCAAAAAATCAAAGCTGTGGAAAAGCGCGCCATCCTCTCGGAACTGGGCACGGCCGTGTTCGTGGTCTCGGCCACGCTGATTTTGAAGCTCGGCATTGCGACTGTGGCACTGGCAGGCTCATGGCTATTGCTGCAGGGCGAGCTGGATGTGCTCACGTTTTTCATGTACCTGCTTGTCGTGTCGCGGCTTTATGATCCGCTGCAGTCGGCGCTGCAGAATCTGGCAGCCGTTATCAGCACGCGCACCAACATTGCGCGCATGAACGAGATCCTTGACCATCCGGTGCAGACCGGCACAAGCCGCCTGACCAACAACGGCTGCAATATTGTGTTTGACCATGTCGGCTTTTCCTATAGCGGCGGCGAAACCGTTTTGCGCGACGTTTCGTTTACGGCGCGCCAGGGTGAGGTGACGGCGCTGGTCGGTCCGTCCGGCGGCGGCAAAACAACGGTCTCGCGTCTGGCCGCACGTTTTTGGGATGCCAGCCGCGGTAAAATCACGGTAGGCGGCATAGATGTTTCGACCGTGGACCCGGAGACGCTTTTGTCGCTTTACTCCATCGTGTTTCAGGATGTAACGCTTTTTAACAATACGGTTTTGGAAAACATCCGCATTGGCCGCAAGGATGCAACGGATGAGGAGGTGCTGGCCGCCGCACGCCTGGCCAACTGTGCGGAATTTGCCGAAAAGCTGCCGCAGGGCTGGCAGACGGTGATTGGTGAAAACGGCTGCAGCCTGTCGGGCGGCGAACGGCAGCGCATTTCGATCGCGCGCGCCTTTTTGAAAAACGCGCCGGTCATTTTGCTGGACGAGGCAACTGCGTCGCTCGACGTCGAGAATGAAACGCTCATCCAAACGGCGCTGTCGCGGTTGATTCAAAACAAAACGGTGCTGGTCATTGCGCACCGCATGCGCACCGTTGCCGGCGCTGACAAGATCGTTGTGCTTGATCACGGCGTGGTGGCCGAACAGGGCGCGCCGCAGGTTCTTTTGCAAAACGACGGCGTTTTTAGCCGCATGGTCAAATTGCAGACGGCCGGCCAGCAGTGGAACATGTCGTAATTTTCAAAATACATGTTGACAACGGCTCCATAATATGGTATATTGATTTCGGTTAGTTAAAACTAATTAAATAGACCGCTGCGGCAGCAGTCTGTGGCGGTCTGTATTTAAAGACTACAGTTAGCTAAAGCTAACTAAATGCCGTTGGGAGGAACATCCATGCTGGAAAAGTGCCTGGTCGAACAGTGCGCGCCAACGCTGGCATCGCTCAAAGTGGGCAGCTTGTTTTCATACACGTTTTCCGACTTGCCGTCTTTTGAAGCGCAGGCGCTTTTTTGGCGCGCTGCACTCAACACCAAGGGGCTGGAGCTTGCCGTGTTGAATGTCGCAGCCGGCCGGGCGCTGATCTATGTGTACCGTGTTCCGGCGCTTAAACAGGTGCTGTGCGACAGGGAGGTGGCTGCTTTTTTAACGGAGTGCGGCTACAGCGACCTTTCGCCGCAGGGTGCGCTTGACCTTTTGCGCCGGAAGCTGGCACAGGGCGACAGTTTTCCGCACGAGGTCGGCATTTTTCTCGGCTATCCGCTCGGCGATGTGCTGGGTTTTATCGGCCACTGCGGCCAAAACAGTAAGTGCACCGGCTGCTGGAAAGTGTACGGCAACGCCGACGAGGCTGCGCGGTTGTTTCAAAAGTATAAAAAGTGCACAGCCGTTTACAAGCGCCTTTGGGCTTCGGGCCGCAGCGTTTTGCGCATGACGGTGCCTTGCTAAAACACGGCGTTGGCCGCGATTCCCCATTGCTTTTATCCCGCTTGTCTCGTATAATGAAATGGGAGGGGTATATATGCAAAACGAAATCAAGTCCAAACAGCCTTTGTTGGCCGGCAACGGCTCGCTCGCCGAGCCCGGCTGGTGCCGCCGGAATCTGTATGCTTATAATATCGGTGCGCGTGCGCGCAGCATCTGGCGGCTGAAGGAGTGGGATTTTTACCAAATCAGCAACGGCCGCGTTATGGTGCAGCTCAATCTTTTCAATATTTCTCTTGCGACCTGCGCCACCTTTGGCCTGGTCGACCTGCAAACCGGCGAAAAGCTCGATACGCTTTGTCTGCAGCCGCTCACGCCGCACAAAAACCGGCTGAACCCAAACGGCGATTTTCCGAACCGCACGGTGTTTTCACAGGGCAAAACGCACCTGTTGTTCAACACCACCGATTCGGCGCACGACCTGCAGCTGAGCACGGTCTGCGGCGGCAAGCCGCTGCGGTGCGCATTTCACTGCGCGCGTCTGCAGCCGCATGAAAGCATCACCATTGCCACGCCGTTTGCCGAAAAAGGCTGTTTCTTTTATACAAATAAAATCAACTGCCTGGCAACAGAGGGTGTGGTGACGGCCGGTGAAAAAACGTACAAGTTTTCAAAATCCGACACATTCACGGTGCTGGACTGGGGGCGCGGCATTTGGCCGCACAAAAACATGTGGTACTGGGCCAACGGCAGCACTTATTTGAACGGCGTGCCGTTTGGGTTTGAACTGACCTGGGGCTTTGGCGATGAATCGGCCGCCACGGAAACGGCACTGTTTTACGGCGGCGTTTGCCATAAGCTGGGCGCCGTTTCGCTGGAACATGACCCACAGGAATACGGCTGGATGCGGCCGTGGCATTTTCGGGAGGAAAACGGCCGCCTGGATCTTACCATGACGCCGTTTTACGACAATGTGACCGATTTGATGCCGCTTGGCCTTGCCGGCATGAAAACGCACCAGGTGCACGGTCTTTGGAACGGCACGGTGGTGCTGGACGACGGTAAAAAATTGCAAATCGAAAATATGTACGCCTTCTGCGAAAAGGTGCACAATAAGTGGTAAACACACCGTGCACAGCAGCAGGCGGTCGGAAACGAGGCCATACCTATGAAAAAAGTTGCCGTTGTGCATTGGCTGCTTAGGTTTTCACCGGCAGAAATCCTCTTTAAGACTTGCCATCTTTTCTCGGACAGCTTTGCTGTTTAACACCTACATTTTTCTGCCGCTGAATAGAAAAGATACCCGCACTGCAAAAGGTGCGGGTATTTTTTGTAAAATCCTGTTGAAAATTCATGAATCTGTCATCGGATTTTAACACGATTGTGACATTGTTTGCATATAATAAAGACATACAATGCTCGTCTTATTTTATTGGGAGAGATCGTTATGACGATACAGCATGGCTTGTTTCAGGTCTGCATAGGGCTGTTTGTCATCGGCGGTCTGCTTGGCGTTTTGATGGAAGGCGCCTGGTGGCGGTACCGCTACGGCTTTTGGCAAACGCACACAACGCTTTTGTGGTCGCCGCTTTGCACCATTTACAGCTTTGGCTGTGTTGGGTGTTATTTGGGCGCGCTGTTGTTTATGGAACATAATCCCATCGTCCGCTTTTTTGCTTTTGGAATCACGGGTACGGTCGTGGAATGCGCCGGCGGTGCGCTGGTGTACTATGGGCTTGGCATGCGCGCCTGGGATTATTCCGATTCTTTTTTGAATTTCAAGGGCTTTGTCAATTTGAAAATGACTTTTGTCTGGGGTCTTTGCGGCAGCATGTTCCAGCTTTTGGCGCCGTCTCTCAACCGGCTTCTGTTTCGCTTTGGCAGCCCGTTTTGGTGGTACCTTAGCCTGGCGCTCGCCGCATTTTTGGCAGTTGACACGGTGTTTACCAGCATTGTGCTGTACCGCTGGAGCCGGCGCCACTGGGGCGTGGAAGCGAAAGGGCGGTTTTTCCGTTTTCTGGATCGCCGCTATACGGATGAGAAAATGCAAAAACGGTTCAATAACTGGTACTTTGTAGATACCGGCAGCGCCGAAACGGCCAGAACCAAATCCAAAGCATAAGGTTTGTACGTTTATCTTGTTTAAAATATGCCCGCTTGACGGAAGACAGATGGACCGCGTACAGAAAGTAAATTTAAAATGTACATTGTTGTTTTTTTAAACAGAAAACATTGTGTACTGAAAGAATAAATCCAAACTGAAACATTGCAAACACCGCCCGCCCGGCGGGTTTTTGCACTTTTTGTATTTTGCTCCGGGGCGGTACCTTTGTACAGCTTTTCTCACAAAACATAAAATCCAGTTCGTCTTTTTTTAAAATATTTTCGTTTTTGTGACTTTGTCACAGAAACGGTCTGCGCTTTGGGTTATAATAGAGTCAGAAAAGGGAAAACCTTTTTCATCAATCTATCTTAGAAAGGAAGATTTATATGTCTGTCAAACATATTACAAAAACCAACTTTAACGACGAGGTGCTGCAGGCGCACACCACGGTCCTTTTAGATTTCTGGGCAGCCTGGTGCGGCCCGTGCCGCATGCTCTCGCCTGTGATCGATGAGATCGCTTCCGAACGGCCGGATATAAAGGTCTGCAAGGTCAATGTGGACGATGAACCGGAGATCGCGCAGACTTTCGGCATTGCCAGCATCCCCACTCTGGTCGTGATGCGCGACGGCCGTGCCGTGAACCAGGCGGTCGGCGTAAGGCCGAAAAGCGACATACTGGCCATGCTAAACGGTTAATCGTTTTAATTTTTCCGGGTCTGTTATGGTGATCCGGCCGCGGCCGGAGGTCAAAATGCCTTCTCCAGCAAAATATTTCAGCATCCGGGAAACGGCCTCGCGGGCCGAGCCGGTGTCGCGCGCGATCTGCTCTTTGGTCAGGTGCAGCGTCGGGCTGCCGCTTTTTTGCAGTTCGTTTGCCAGAAAAATGGCAATGCGTTTGTCCAGACTGAAAAACAAAATCTGCTGCATCACCCACATTACGTCGGAAAAGCGCTTTACGGCCGTTTCCAGCATGTAGTTTTTGGCCCACACATTGGCGTCGGTCACATTTTTGAAAAGTGCGCCCGGAATGACCAGGCAGTCTGCCGCTGTTTCCGCGTCTGCCAGCACGTCAAAAGTAATGCACTGCAGCACGCAGGAGGCCGACAGCACGCACACGTCCCCTTTTTGCAGGCGGTACAGCGTGATCTCGCGTCCCTCCTGCGACATAATGTAAACGCGAATGGCGCCGCTTTGCACCAGTATGGCGCCGGTACAGCGCCCGTCTGCGCCGTGCACATTTTCGCCCTTTTGAAAATGCTTGGCAACGGTGCCGGCCGCCAGCTTTTGGCGTTCGCTTTCCTGCAGCTTCTGCCAGAACGGGAAACCGCTTTGCAGCGCTTCGGTTATAGAGGGTGCAGAAATCTTTTTGTCCATAGGCTTATTCCTTTCGGAGGTGACTTTATGAAAGTTGTGATTATCGGCGGCGTGGCCGGCGGTGCGTCCGCCGCAGCCAGACTGCGCCGTTTGAATGAACAGGCTAAGATCATTGTGGTGGAGCGCGGGCCTTACGTTTCGTTTGCCAACTGCGGTCTGCCGTATTATATCGGCGGCGAGATCCGCGACCGCTCTGCGCTGACGCTGCAGACGCCGCAGAGCTTTCTGACGCGTTTTAATATAGATGTGCGCGTGCGCTGCGAGGCTGTGAAAATCGACCCGGCGGCCAAAACGGTCACGCTGCGCGACCTGGAAAGCGGCGGGGAAACGCTTGAAAGCTATGATAAGCTGATCCTCTCGCCGGGCGCAAGCCCCGTGCGTCCGCCGATCCCCGGGGCGGAGCTGGAGGGTGTTTTTACACTGCGCAACATTCCGGATACGGATGCCATCCGCGCCTATATGGAAAGCCGCGCCGCAAAGTCGGCGCTGATCGTCGGCGGTGGGTACATTGGCCTTGAAATGGCCGAAAATCTGCTGCGCGCCGGGCTTTCGGTCACAGTGGCTGAAATGGCCGACCACCTGATCGCGCCGTTTGATGCGGATATGGCGGCCGATGTGCAGCAGTATGTGCGCCAAAAGGGTGTGCGCCTGCTTCTGAACAGCGGGGTAAGCGCCATTGAAAAACAGCCGGACGGCCGCCTTGCGGCCCGGGTCGGTGCGCAGAAGGTGACGGCTGATCTGATTTTGCTTTCGGTCGGCGTCCGCCCGGAAAGCGCGCTTGCAGCCGCAGCTGGATTGCAGCTGAACGAACGCGGACAGATCGTTGTCGACGAGGCGATGCACATGAGCGAGGCGGATATTTATGCCGTCGGCGATGCGGTCACAGTCAAAAATTTTTACACCGGGCAGGAGACGTTTGTGCCCCTGGCCGGCCCGGCCAACCGCCAGGGCAGGATCGCGGCCGACAACATCTGCGGTATCTCTTCCGCTTACCACGGCACGCAGGGCACGGCCATCATGCGCTTTTTTGACCTGACGGCGGCCAGTGTAGGGTTAAATGAAAAGACCGCGGCTGCGGCCGGCATTGCATACGACAAAACGTATACTTACCCGTCCTCCCATGCAACATATTACCCCGGTTCGACGAATATGTCAATCAAAGTGCTGTGGGACAAGGAAAGCGGCCGGCTTTTGGGCGCGCAGATCGTGGGCTTTGACGGGGTCGATAAGCGCATGGATGTGCTGTCGGCTGCCATGCGTTTTGGTGCGGGTATTACCGACCTTACCGAGCTGGAACTCAGCTATGCGCCGCCGTTTTCCAGCGCAAAGGACCCGGTCAATTACCTTGGGTTTATCGGTGACAATGTCCGTTCCGGCCGGCTGCAGCAGTTTTTCTGGCACGATGTGGACGCCTTGCCGCGCGACGGCAGCGTAACGCTTCTCGATGTGCGTACAAAGACGGAGGCGGCCGCCGACGCCATCGATGGCTTTTTGAACATTCCGCTTGATGCGCTGCGCGGGCACCTGGATGCGCTGCCGAAGGATAAGCCGGTCTATGTGCACTGCTTCAGCGGCCAAAGAAGTTATATTGCCTGCTGTATTTTACAGGGAAACGGGTACACCTGTTACAATCTTGCCGGGGGCATCCGTCTTTACCGCAGTGTCAAGCGCGAACAGGTACTGCAAACACAGTAAAGTGTTTTTGAACAAGCGTTTTTTATCATAAAAACCGCTGCATTTTGCAATCGTAAAATGCAGCGGTTCTCTTTACATTTCTTTTTCGGCGTCTTCCAGTTCGGCGTAGGGATTGCTCCAGAAAAATTTGCACATGTATTTGGCGCGTTTGACCAGACCGGGGTTAACGGTGTATGCGCGCGGTGCGTAGTGCACATGCAGCGCGCCCAGTATTTTTTCATATTGGTCAAGCCGCTGCACAAAGCCGGAAAAGTCTTTTTGGCTCTCACTTGTCCAGGCGGTTTCGCACATGGCTGCAACGCGCGGGAACAGGTTGAATTCCACCTTGCGCCAGTCGTGGATGAATTCCGTCCACAGCTCGCTTTCAATGCCCAGCACGTTCTTTTCGGCTTCGGGGCGCACGCCGCTTTTTGCCGGCGTAAAACTGTAGGCGTTTTTCAGCGTAACTTCGGCGTTCGGGTAGTCAAAATAAAATGCAGTCTGGCGGCTTAAAATCATCTGACCGCCGCTGTTTACATACCTTTCGGCATTTTTGTCGCGCGTCGGCACCCAGTACTGGCTGATGACCGAGCGGTCCAGGTTGCCGGCGCTCAGTATCTCGTTCCAGCCGATCAGACGTTTTCCTTTTTTCTTGATGTATTCGTTTACGCGGTTGTTAAAGTAGCCCTGCAGGTCGTCTACCGATTGCAGGCCTTCTTTACGGATCTTTTCCTGACAGTGTGGGCATTTTTTCCACTCGTCGCGCGGTGCTTCGTCGCCGCCGATGTGGAAATACGGCGCCGGGAACAACTCGCAAACCTCGTCGAGCACGTTGAAGATGAATTCATAGGTGCTCTCTTTGCCCAGGCAGGCGGAGCGGTTCCAGCTGTTGTCGCCGGGTTTGTAGCCAAGCTCTTTGTGCGGCACCATTGCACCGAAGTAATAGGTGACTTCTGTTTTGAGCGGGCGGCAGGCCAGGTCGGGGTAGGCGGCCTCGGCTGCAGCAAAGTGCGCCGGCATGTCGATCTCCGGCACCACCATAATGCCGCGTTCTGCCGCGTAGGCCACCACTTCGCGGATCTCGTCCTGCGTGTAGTAACCGCCGTGCGGTTCGCCGGCATAGCCGACTTTTTGTTTGCGCCAGCCGGTTCGCTGTGTGTCCTTGCGCTTGGAGCCGACCTCGGTCAGAAGCGGATATTTTTTGATTTCAATGCGCCAGCCCTGGTCGTCAGTCAGGTGCCAGTGAAAAACGTTCAGTTTATGCAGCAGGAACAGGTCCAGCAGCTTTTTGATGTTTTCAACCGGGAAAAAGTGGCGCGCACAGTCCAAGCTCTGGCCGCGCCAGGCAAAGCGCGGTGCGTCGCTGATGCGCACGCAGGCAATGTCCAGCGCTTGCACACCGCTTTTCAGGTCGAAACCGGCAAGTTGGCGCAGGGTCTGAATGGCGTAAAGCGCGCCGTTTTTGTCGCCGGCGTGCACCTTTATGCCGTTTTCATCTATGTGCAGGGTATAAGCTTCATTTTTCAGCTTTGTGTCCACCGAAAAACGCACGGCAGCGTCTTCTTTTTGTACAGGCGCTTCGCCAAAGGCCTTTTCAAAATCTCTGGCATAAAAGCGCACGGCGCCGGCAAGCGCTTCGTCGGTATAATAGCCGCTCTCTTTTGTCAGGCGGAATTTGCCCGGCAGCTCGTTTACAGACAGGGGCATTGGAATCACATGGATCATAAGGCAGTACCTCCATTTTATTACTCCAATTATATACTGTGCACTGTGAAAAAGCATTGGAATAAATTCTTAATCCATAGGCTTTTTTTGACTCATTTTTGCTGAAAAGATACTTGACGGCTTTGTGTGTGATTTATTTGTACTATGCTGCGGCTTTTGTACGCAGCACAGACAGGAACTGCGCTTTTATGCCGGATGCAAAGCGCCGGGCAAATAGATGATACGGTGTTTGCAAAGCGGTTTCATCCCCGGATTTTGCAGCCGTTTCGCAAAATCATTATACCATAACAGCCCTTGGTTTTCTATAGTTAAAAAATCAAAAAAGGCGCTGCCGCAGCGCCTTTAGGGTCCGGCGTAAAATTCCTGGCTCTTTTGCGCCGTGTTTTCACAGTAGTTTAAAATGGTGTGCATTTTTTTCATGGCCAGGCGCAGGTGTTGGTTCACGGTGGGCTGCGAAAGCCCCAGAAACCGCGCGGCCTGGTACTGCGACATGTTTTTGAAAACGACCAGGTAAATACATTCCTGCTGGCGCCGGGTCAGCTCATTTTTTATGATCTGCTGCAGCGTCGGGTCGAGCACACGCTGCCGAAAATCACTGTGCCAGTCCAGTGTTTTGCCGTATGCCTGCAGGCTTTCACTCTCCAGCGCAATGTCGTAGGCGGTGTTCATGCCCGGTCACCATCGTCGTAATAGCCTTCCAGCATGCGCCAGGTGCGGCGGCATTCCAGCGCCATGTCATAGTAAATGCGGATCTTTTTGCGCAGCCGAAACAGGTCTTCGCCGCTGTAAACAACCAAAAGCGGCCGCAGCCCTTCAATTTTGGCGCTCAGCAGTTCGTACTGCTTTTTGTACTCTTTTGCAAGTTCTGTAATCGTCATTTTGGCCCGTCCCTTTCCTGAATTCGGAAGTGAGTGGCAGCTTCCGAACTTTATATTAGTAGAACAAATGTTCTATGTCAATCTTTGGGGAATATAATGGTACTATGTATGACTTTCTGAAAATATATAAGTGTGAGGGGAATGGGTGTGTGCACAGAGAAAAAGAGTACAAAATTTTTAAAAAAGAATCTTGACAAACTGTTCAAACTGCTATATAATGCAGATACGGTACGGATGTGTACCGAGCAATTTCTTATGCGGAGCCGCAACCGTGTAAGAATTGTCCTCCTACAGTTTGTTATAAACAGAGAGGGGAGCGGGGCTGTGTTAACGGCCCCGCTCTTCTTTTTTGCAACTTTTTTCTTTTTGGTGTTTACACAGCGGCAAAATGGTATTAAAATAAATTACTGGCGCCGGTTGCGGCGCGAATGGATTTTTACGCATTTTGCGATGGGTGATATTATGTCTTTTCATAGAACAGCTGTTCATATTGATCTGGATGCGATCGAACACAATCTGGCCGAGGTGCGCCGCCGGCTGCCGGACGGTGTGCGTCTGCTGGCGGTCATCAAGGCCGACGCTTACGGCCACGGCGCCGTGCCGCTCGCTTCGTTTTTAAAGGACTCCTGCGACTATTTCGGTGTTGCTTGTATTGAAGAGGGCATTGAACTGCGCCGCGCCGGTATCGAAAACCCGGTGCTGCTGCTTGGCTACACCGACAATGCCGACATGCCGGCCGCCGTGGAGTACGGTCTGATCCCGGCAATTTTTACGCTGGACAATGCCCGTGCGCTGTCTGACGCAGCCGCAGGGCAGCACAAGCGCGCTGCCTTTCACTTTGCAGTCGATACCGGCATGAGCCGCATCGGTCTGCAGGTCACTGAGGCAGATGCCGACCTTTGTGCCCAGATCGTACAGCTGCCCGGCATCTATGCCGAGGGCATTTTTTCGCACTACGCGACGGCTGATGAAAAAGACCTGACCAAGTCGCACGCCCAGACCGAGCGTTTTGTGCAGTTCCTGGCCATGTTAAAAGCGCGCGGCATTCAGCCAAAAATCGCGCATTTGAGCAATTCGGCCGGTATCATGAACTTTGACGAGCGCTTTCAAATGGTGCGCAGCGGCATCATTACATACGGCCTTTACCCCAGCGACGAGGTGGATCACACGATTTTGGATCTGCAGCCCGCCATGCAGTGGACGGCGCGCATTTCCTATGTGAAGCAGCTGCCGCCCGGGCGCGAGGTCAGCTACGGCGGCACCTATACCACGCCCGGTGAACGGGTGATCGCCACCGTGCCGGTCGGTTATGCCGACGGCTATCCGCGCTGCCTGTCGGGCATTGGCCGCGTGCTTGTGAATGGGCAGTATGCGCCGATCGTCGGGCGTGTCTGCATGGATCAGTTCATGATCGACGTGACCGGCATCCCGGATGTCTCGGCCGATACCGAGGCGGTTTTGATCGGCAAGCAGGGGCAGGCGGCGATCTCTATGGAAGAGGTCGCAAATGCTGCGCACAGCTTCAACTACGAAATGGCGTGCCGCATTGCGCGCCGTGTGCCGCGTGTGTATTACCGCCACGGGCAGGAAGTGCAGACGGTGCAGTACCTGCTGGACTGATTTGTCCAATCGATTTTAATTTAAAATGAAAAGGCAGCAGCTCACAGGGCTGCTGCCTTTTGCTTATTTGCTGTTTTTTACAGCTTTGATAATGGCGCTGATTTTCGGCGGTGTGCCGTACAGCAGCACGCCTACGCGGTAGATTTTTGCCGAAAGTACGCCGATGCCGATGACCGAGGCCACAAGTATAGCGATCGAGATCCAGATCTCGTAGACCGGCACGGTGCTCATCGCAATGCGCGTAAACATCGCGATCGGAGAGGTAAACGGCACGAACGAGCAGACCTTCATCAATGTGCTGTCCACCGAATCGCCGAACATGGCGGTGATCACCACCACAAAGGCTGCCACAAACAGCAGTGTAAGCGGCATGACGGAGGTGTTGATGTCCTCCAGCTTGGAGGCGGTGGAGCCGATCGCACCGTACAGAAAAGCGTAAATGAAAAAGCCCAGCACGAAAAAGATCAGCATGTAGGCAAGCAGATCGCCCGGTATGGCAAACAGCGACTGTGCAACGGAATCGCCGCCCCAGTACGCTTTGTTGGCATTGTAGCACACAAAGGCGCAGCCGAATACGGCCGCCAGCTGAAACAGCCCGGCCATACAGGAGGCAATGACTTTGCCGAACATCATGCTGGTCGGCTTGGCGCTGGTGATGAGCAGCTCCATGGCGCGCGAGCTTTTTTCGGTCGCCACGTTTGTGGCCACCATCTGGCCGTACATCATGATCAGCATGTAAAGCGCAAAGATCATAATGTAGGTGTAAAAAAAGTTCTGTGTCTGGTCCTTGCCCAGGCTTTCGGTCGTGTGCGTGATCTCAGCGGTCAAAATCTGCTGCGCTGTATCGGCAGAAAGGCCGCCTGTCTGCATGGCCTGCAGGCGGTACAGGTTTTGCAGCACACTGTCGGCTGTAGCCGTTTTTGCGTCGTACATCGAAAGGTTGTCGACATAGTAGGTGTACTGCATCGGGCTTTCTATGTAAAACGCGCATTCGGCGTCGCCGGAAGTGACAGCACTTTTCAGCGCCTGTGTGTCGGATGCGGCGGTCTGCACATCATAGTCCGCAAACGCCGCGGCAAAAGCCGCCTGCACCGAAGCGGCTGTGGCGTCGTCTTTGGCCGCCACCAGCATCACCGTCTTTTCCTGTGTACCGGTGCTGGTGCTATCCGTTTGCACGGCTGCCGCAATACGCGGAAAGAACATTACGGCGGCAATGGCGACGATCAAAAACACCGTAATGCCCACAAACGCCTTGTTTTTAAAATAGTATTTCAGTTCAAATTTTAAAATCGTTCCAAACTGGCGCATGGTCTCCTCCTATATCTGCTCTTTTGTGTACTGCACGAAAATGTCGTTTAAAGACGGTTCAAATACCTTGATCTCGTCTATGTCAAACTGCTCGGTCAGCGCCTGCATGGTCTGTGCTTTTTCGTTCGGGTCGCGCAGGGCCAGCAAAAGCGCGCCGTCCTCTGTGCGGCTGCACTGTGCGGCAAATTGCTTTTCGATTTCTGCCGTCTGCAGTGAACGCACGATCAGTTTGTTGCGCGGGTATGCGCGCTTGATGTCGGCCAGATTTCCGCTCAGAACGACTTTGCCGCCGTTTAAAATGGCGATCTCGTCGCAGAATTCTTCAATGTAGTTCATCTGGTGGCTGGAAAACAGCACGATCTTGCCCTTTTGGATCTCCTCTTTCACGACGTCCTCCAGCAGCATGGCGTTGACCGGGTCAAGGCCGGAGAATGGCTCGTCTAAAATGACGATCTGCGGGTCGTGTGCCAGCGCCGTGATCAGCTGGATCTTCTGCTGGTTGCCCTTGGAAAGTGTGTCCAGCCGTTTGTTCCGGTGCTCCTGCATGCCAAGCTTTTCCAGCCACGCGTCCACGGTGCGCACCGCGTTTTTGTGTTTCATGCCGTTCAGCTCAGCAAAATAGGTCAGCTGGTCGATGATTTTCTTTTTCGGGTACAGCCCGCGTTCCTCAGGCAGGTAGCCAAAGCGGATTTTGCTGTAATCGGCCGGTTTGCCGTCCAGGCAGACCTGTCCGCTGTCGGCGGAAAACACGTTCATCATAATGCGGATGGTCGTTGTTTTGCCGGCGCCGTTTCGCCCAAGCAGGCCAAACGCTTTGCCGCCTGCGGCACGCAGGCTGATGCCTTTTAACACCTCTTTTTGGCCGAAGCTTTTGTAAATGTCGGTCAGGGTCAGTTCCATAAATTCTCCTCCATAAAAAATGCGCAGCCGAAGCTGCGCACGAAAAACGCAGCCAAGACTCTGTCGCGACACAGTTTTCCCAGGGCAGGAAGTGTCAAGGCATACGTTTTTGCCAAAAGTATGCCTGTCCGGGAGGTATTCAACTGTGTCGCAAGTTCATCTTAGCATACCGCGCTTTTGTTGTAAAGAATTTTGTTTGGGAAAAGAATAAACAATGTGTAAAGCGTTTTGCAAAAAATTTGCGCAGCCCAAAAGGGCTGCGCCGGTTGCTGTTTTTTACCTTGCTTTTTACTGTTCGCCTTCCTGCTGCCAGTCGCGGGCGGCTTCCACGTTCGTTTCGTTCGGTATCACGCTTTTTGTGATTTGTGTGCGCGCGTCCGGGGCAGTTACGGCGTTTTGCATGAAAAGGCCGTAACGGTTCAGCACTTTTTCATTGCCTTTTGTGATTTTGTACTTCTTCATTGCGCGCCGTTGCCGCCCTGCAAATTCTGCACCAGCGCCTGCATGTCGGCGACGTTGCTGATCTGCACGCCGGACTGCATCATAGCCTCCTGCACGGCTTTCGGCAGGGTATTGAAGTAGTTTTTCATCTCATCGGAAAAATTGAACATGTCGGGCATTTCAAACACTCCTTTCCGTGTTATTATGCCCGTTTTCAGCCGATCCATTCCGCCAGAATGGCATTGGAAATAAGCATGCCTTTTGGCGTAAAATGAACATTTTTGCCGTTTTCTGCCATAAAACCGTTTTTCAGGTAAAGGCTTATGTCCGCCGGGATCCATTCCCGCGGCACGCCCTGTTTCAGCCGCAGGCCAAGCATCAGCCGCTCGTCCTCTCCGCCGCCCGGGTCCTCGTCGCACAGGCGCATTTCCTCGTCGTAGTAAAACCGCCGCCCGTGAAGCAGCGAGTGCGCGGTCGGCCCAAGGCCCAGGTAGTCCTCCAGTGTCCAGTACTTTAAATTGTGGCGGCTTTCCCGGCCGGGGCGTGCAAAGTTGGAAATTTCGTATTGCGCCAGGCCGTGCGCCTCTAAAAATTCCACGGTCTGCAGGTACATGTCGCACACCGTGTCCTCGTCCGGCAGTGTCAGTTTGCCCTGTTTTTGCAGCTCGTCAAACTTGGTGCCCGGCTCGATTTTCAGCATGTAGGCACTGACGTGGCAGACGCCCAGACTGTCTATAAATTCGAGCGAGGTCTGCAGGCTTTTAGGCGTTTGCTGCGGAATGCCCAGCATCAGGTCCACGCTGATGTTATTTATGCCGGCTTTCTGAAAAAGCCGCACGCCGTCTTCGATCTCTTTTGCGCCTGCCAGCCGGCCAAGCGCGCGCCGCTCTGCATCTACCGCGCTTTGCAGCCCCAGGGAAATGCGATTCACGCCCATTTCTGCGTAGCGGGGCGCCAGCGTCTGCAAATTGCTTGCCGGGTTGCACTCCACCGTGATCTCGCTTTGCGGCAAAATAACGAACTGCTGTTTCGCGCCGTTTAAAATGTTTTCCAAAATGCCGGCGTCCATGCACGACGGCGTGCCGCCGCCGAAATAAACGGTGTCAAACGTCAGGCGAGGGTAGTCCTGCATCAGGCGCAAAACGGTTTCGCCGTAGCTTTTGGCGTCGTCCGGTGTTCCCCGGCCGGAAAAGAAGTCGCAGTACGGGCATTTGGACGCACAAAAGGGGATGTGGATATAAAGCCCGTTTGCCATATACACATCCCCTTTCGGTTTTTGCTTTTATTTATTTTTTGCCGAATTTGCTTTTCATTCTCTGGTCTTTTGCCAGGATCATTTTGCGCAGGCGAATGGACTTCGGCGTGACCTCCAGCAGCTCGTCGTCGGCCAGAAATTCCATGCTCTGCTCCAGGCTCAGCACCGTGGGCGGCACCAGCTTTAACGCTTCGTCAGAGCCGGAGGCACGCGTGTTTGTGGCGTGCTTCTTTTTGCACACGTTGCAGACGATGTCCTCGTTTTTGGCGCATTCGCCGACGATCATGCCCTCGTATACTTCTGCGCCCGGGGCGATGAACAGTTTGCCGCGGTCCTGCGTGTTCCAAAGGCCGTAGCCGGTCGCGGTGCCGGTTTCGTGCGCAATGATGGAGCCCTGGTTGCGGGTCGAAATGTCGCCCTTGTAGGGCTCGTAGCCCACAAACAGCTGGTTCATGATGCCGTTGCCGTTCGTGTCGGTCAGAAATTCAGAACGGTAGCCGATCAGCCCGCGCGAGGGGATCTTGATCTCCAGGTGGGTCATGCCGGTCGTGCGCGTGTCCATGTTCTCCATCTCGCCCTTGCGCGAGCAGAGTTTTTCGATCACCGTGCCGACATACTCTTCCGGCACTTCGATGATGGCCAGTTCCATTGGTTCCAGCGTTTTGCCGTTTTCGTCTTTTTTCAAAATAACTTTCGGGCGCGATACCTGGAACTCGTAGTTCTCGCGCCGCATGTTTTCAATCAAAATCGAAAGGTGCAGCTCGCCGCGGCCGGAAACTTTGAACGTGTCCGTTGTATCGGTTTCTTCCACACGCAGCGAAACGTTCGTCTCCACCTCTTTGAATAGGCGGTCGCGCAGGTTGCGTGAGGTAACGTATTTGCCCTCGCGCCCCGCAAACGGCGAGTCGTTGACCATGAAGTTCATGGAGATGGTCGGTTCGTCGATCTTGACAAACGGCAGCGCTTCCACATGCTCGGGGTCACACACCGTTTCGCCGATGTTGAGGTCGGCAATGCCGGCCGCGCAGATAATGTCGCCGGCCTGCGCCTCGGCCACTTCCACATGCTTTAAGCCCTCAAACTGGTAAATTTTTGTGAATTTAACGTTTTCAGTCGTACCGTCCTGGCGGCAGAGCACATAGGGCGTGTTCGGCTTTACGGTGCCGCGTTCAATGCGCCCGGTGCCCATGCGGCCGACGTAGTCGTCGTACTCGAGCGAGGAAAACAGCACCTGGGTGGGGCCGTCCGGGTCGCTTTCGGGGCAGGGAATGTACTCTAAAATGGCGTCCAAAAGCGGGCGCATGTCGCCGCTGCGCTCAGCCGGGTCCGTGCTCGAGTAGCCGTCTTTCGCGCTGGCGTAAATAACCGGGAATTCCAGCTGGTCGTCGTCTGCGCCGAGTTCAATGAACAAATCAAGCACTTCGTCCAGCACCTCGGCCGGCCGGGCGCCGTCGCGGTCGATCTTGTTGACGACGACAAGCGGCGTTTTTTTGAGCGCCAGCGCTTTTTTCAGCACAAAGCGCGTCTGCGGCATGCAGCCCTCAAACGCGTCCACCAGCAGCAAAACGCCGTCCACCATCGTTAAAATACGCTCCACTTCGCCGCCGAAGTCGGCGTGGCCGGGCGTGTCTACAATATTGATTTTTACATTTTTGTAGTGGATGGCCGTGTTTTTGGAAAGGATCGTGATGCCGCGCTCGCGTTCGAGTGCGTTGGAGTCCATTACGCGCTCCTCCACCACTTCGTTCTGGCGGAAGGTGCCGCTTTGGCGCAGCAGCTCGTCCACCAGCGTCGTTTTGCCGTGGTCAACGTGGGCAATGATCGCTATGTTTCTTAAGTTTTCAGCTTTTTTCATCTTTTCACCTTCAAAACGAGCGGCTGCCGCCTGCCGCCCGGGGATAATTCGGTAGTATTTTAGCACGAAATGCCCTTATTGGCAAGGGATGCGCATGATTTTATATGCATTTGCCCCCGGTATGTCTTTTGCGGCTTTACAAATCGGTGCGGATTTGGTAGAATGAAGCGGCCGGGAGGAGATTTTATGGAAAAATTACAGCTCTTTACAGCATCGTCACTCGAAAAAATATTTGCCGAGTCTAAGGCGCCTGCAAAAATGTTTGACCATTTTTCGGTGTTTAAAAATGAAAAGGCGTCGTTTCAGGCCGCTTTTTATGCGGCTGCCGGCGACACGGTAACGTTTCAGGTGGCTTCTACGCTGCGCAGTTTTATGCGCTTTTACCTGGTCACGTCTGTGCCGGGTGGCTTTGCGCTGCCCAAAAAGCGCGATTCGTATTATATTGAGGAAGAACACAGCACATATCCGGATCTTTTGCAGCCGCTTGCGGGCACATCGTTTACGGCGCATGAGACCGGTTGGAACACGGTTTGGGTCGAACTCGGCGGCGAACTGCCGGTCGGCGTGCACACAGTGCAGATCGCGCGTGCCGGCGTGTCCGGCGCCGTGGAGCTGGATGTGGAGGTCATTGACGCAGAACTGCCGGAGCAGACGCTGATCTACACAAACTGGTTCCATACCGACTGCCTGATGAGCCGCTATGGTTTTGACGCGTTTTCCGACGAGTACTGGCGCGTGAGCGAGGCGTTTTTGCGCCGCGCTGCCGAATACGGCATGAACTGTGCGCTGACGCCGCTGTTTACGCCGCCGCTCGACACAAAGGTGGGCGGGGAACGCCCCACGGTGCAGCTTGTGGACGTTGTTGTGACCGGGCGCGACCGTTATGTTTTCGGCTTTGAAAAGCTGGACCGCTGGATCGATATGTGCCTGCGCTGCGGTATAAAGTATTTTGAGATGAGCCACCTGTTCACGCAGTGGGGCGCACGTCATGCACCGAAGATTGTGGCGCGCAAAAACGGGCAGGAGAAAAAGATCTTCGGCTGGCGCACGCGTGCAGCCGGCAAAAAGTACCGTCTGTTTTTGGAACAGTTCGCACCTGCGCTTAAGGCGTATCTGGCCAAAAAAGGCATTGATAGCCGCTGTATTTTCCACGTTTCGGACGAACCGGCAAAGTCGATGCGCCGCGCTTACGGCCGTGCGGCCGGCCTTGTGCGTTCGCTTTTCGGCGGGTATAAAATCATTGACGCGCTTTCGTCGTTCGATCTTTATGAACAGGGACTTATCGGTACGCCGGTGCCGGCTACAGACCACATAGGCCCGTTTATCGGCAAGGTGCCGGAGCTTTGGGCTTATTACTGCAGCGCGCAGGGGCAGAAAAATGTTTCCAACCGCTTTTTTGCCATGCCGTCCGCCAGAAACCGTGTGCTCGGGCTGCAGCTTTACAAATTTGATGTAAAGGGCTTTTTGCACTGGGGTTACAATTTCTATTACAGCCGCTATTCCAAGCGTGTGATCGACCCGTTTACCGAGCCGGACGCCGGCGGCTTCTTCCCGTCGGGCGACAGTTTTATTGTTTATCCCGGCGAAAACGGCAAACCGCTCGATTCGCTGCGGCTGCATGTGTTTTATGACGGGCTGCAGGACCTGGCCGCGCTCCGTTTGCTGGAAAGTCGTATCGGCCGTCAAAAAACGCTGGAACTGCTGGAAGACGGGCTTGAAACGCCGCTGACGTTCAGCAGCTACCCGCAGGGGGCGGCATGGCTGCTTTCTTTGCGCGAACGTATTAATGAGGCAGTCAAACAGACGCTTTAAACGGCATTTGCATAGTAAGTATAAAAAACGCCTTCCCGGCCGGGAGGCGTTTTTTGCTGTCTATGGGTTTTTATTTGTTCGGCTTAAAGCTGTCGCGCAGCGAGGCGGTTCGGTTGAACACCAGCTTGCCGTCTCTGGAATCCGGGTCCACACAGAAATAGCCGTTTCGCATAAACTGGTAGGTCTTTTCCACCGGTGCACCGGCCAGTGATTTTTCCACCACGGCGTTTTCGATCACCTGCAGGCTGTTCGGGTTCAGGTTTTCTTCAAAGGAGGAAACGCCCTCTTCGTCCGACGGGTTCGGCACGTTGAACAGGCGGTCGTACAGCCGTACTTCTGCCGGCACATTGTCGCGTGCGCTGACCCAGTGGATCGTGCCCTTCACCTTGCGGCCGTCCGGGCTGTTGCCGCCGTAGGAGGCCGGGTCGTAGGTGCAGTGTACGCAGGTCACGTTGCCGTTCTTGTCCGTTTCGTAACCGGTGCAGGTCACAAAGTAAGCCTTGATCAGGCGCACTTCGTTGCCCGGGAACAGGCGGAAGTATTTTTTGACCGGCTCTGCCATGAAGTCGGCGCGTTCAATGTAAAGCTCTTTGCAAAACGGCAGCTTTCGGGTGCCGTATTCCGGGTGGTCAGGGTGCAGTTCGCATTCCATTTCTTCGGTCTTATCGTCCGGATAGTTGTCGATGATGAGCTTGATCGGGTCCAGAATAGCCATAGCGCGCGGCGCGCCTGCGTTCAGGTTGTCGCGCACGCAGGCCTCCAGCAGCGCAAAGTCGATCACGGAGTAGGCCTTGGACACGCCGATGCGTTCGCAGAAATCGCGGATGGCGGCTGCCGGGTAGCCGCGGCGGCGCATGCCGGACAGGGTGGCCATGCGCGGGTCGTCCCACCCGGTCACGATCTTGTCCTGCACCAGCTTCAGGCATTTGCGCTTACTGGTCAGCGTGTAGTTCAGGTTCATGCGCGCAAATTCAATCTGGCGCGGTTTTTCGCCTTCGATCAGTTCGTTTACAAACCAGTCGTACAGCGGGCGGTGGTTTTCAAACTCCAGCGAGCACAGGCTGTGCGTCACCTTTTCGCAGGCGTCGGAAAGCGGGTGCGCGAAGTCATACATCGGGTAAATGCACCACTTGTCGCCGGTGCGGTGGTGGTGCGCATACATAATGCGGTAGATGATCGGGTCGCGCATGTTCAAATTGGAGGACGCCATGTCGATCTTGGCGCGCAGCACGCGTGAACCGGCCGGGAATTCGCCGTTTTTCATGCGTTCAAACAGATCCAGGTTTTCCTCAATCGAACGGTTGCGGTAGGGGCTTTCTTTGCCCCGCTCGGTCAGGGTACCGCGGTACTCGCGCTGCTCCTGTGGCGTCAGGTCGCACACAAAGGCCTTGCCTTTTTTTATCAGCTTTACGGCGCATTCGTACAGAAAATCAAAGTAGTCCGAGGCGTAGTAGACGTTGTCGTAGTCAAAACCAAGCCAGTGGATGTCTTTTTCGATCGCCTCCACATACTCGGTGTCCTCTTTGGTGGGGTTCGTGTCGTCAAAACGCAGGTTGCACACGCCGTGGTATTTTTCTTTGATGCCGAAGTTGATGCAGATGGCTTTGGCGTGGCCGATGTGCAGATAGCCGTTCGGCTCCGGGGGAAAGCGCGTCTGTACTGCCTGGTAAACGCCGTTTTCCAGGTCTTCGTCAATAAAGTCTTCTATAAAATTGGTCGGCTTTTTTTCAGTCGTTTCTTCCATTTACTTCTCCTCCTTATAAAACGCGGCGGCTTTTTGAAGCCTTTTTTCCACCGTGTCGCGCCCCAGCAGGGCGATGATGGCGTGCAGGTCGGGTGTGTTGCGCCGGCCGGTCAGCGCCACGCGGATGATGGTGGAAAGGTCGCCGACGTGGCCCCTGTAGGCCGCAGGGTCTTTTTTGTATTCTTTTACGTTCGGCGTGCAGCCGAGCGGTTCGCACATCTCTTTGATCTTGGCAAACCAGGTGTCTTTGTCGTCGGCCGGGTCGAAAACCGTTTTGTAGCGTTCCAGCACGGCGCAGGCCAGGTCGTTTGTCAGCCTGTCGTCGCCCAAATCGTAGTTCGGGGTAAAGGTCTCGTCGTAAAAGTAAGAGATGTAGTTTTCGATCTCAGACCATTTGGCAATGTCCTTCCTGGGATTTTTGCCGGTGCGGTCAATGTTCAAAATGGCCTTGGCACGCTCCTCGCTTTGGTCGTAAAGGTGTAAAAGCGCGGGGCTGTGCGCTTCGGCCCAGGCGCGCGACAGGCTGTACACCTCGTCGCACGTCATGCGTGAAATTACGTTTTTAGATACGTCCTCCAGCTTCATCATATCGAACAGCGCGCCGGAAATGCTCATCTTTTTCAGCGAAAACGGAAAATCCGCCAGCGGCGCGGTCTTGTTGGCCTTGCGCCAATCCTCAAAGTTGGAGTTCAAAATCGTGGCAATGTATTCGCTGACCGAGGCGGCCGGGTAGCCGGCTTCTTCAAAGTAAGAGACGGCGGCCTCCGGGTCCTTGCGTTTGGAAAGCTTGCGCTTGCCGTCGCCGTCGTTTTTCATGATGGGGGCAATGTGCGCGTATTTGACCGGCTTAAAGCCCAGTGTGCGGAAAAGCTCCAGGTGCAGCGGCACGCTGGCCAGCCATTCGTCGCCGCGAATGACGTGCGTGGTGCGCATCAGGTGGTCGTCCACCGCGTGGGCAAAGTGGTAGGTCGGAATGCCGTCTGCTTTCAGCAGCACAACGTCGGCCACGTTTTGTGCCATTTCGATCTTGCCGCGGATCACGTCTGTAAATGTGATCTTTGTGTCCGTCCGGCCTTGTGAGCGCAGGCGCAGCGTCCAGCTTTTGCCGGCTGCCAGATTCTTTTGGATTTCTTCAAAGGTCAGGCTGCGGCATTTGGCATAGGGGCCGTAGTAGCCCTTAATGTCTTCATTTTCCTGCTTTTGGCGCATCTCTTCCAAATCTTCCGGCGTGCAGAAGCAGGGGTAGGCAAGGCCTTTTTTGACCAGGTCTTTGGCAAAGGTCTGGTAGATCTCGGCGCGCTGGCTCTGCACATAGGGGCCGTAGTTGCCGGTTTGTGTGTCGGGGCCGGTCACGCCCTCGTCAGGGGTGATACCAAAGTAGCGCAGGCCGCTTGTGATGGAAGCAATGCCGTTTTCCACTTCGCGTTTTTTGTCGGTGTCCTCTATGCGAAGAAAGAAGACGCCGCCGGTCGTTTTGGCCGCCATTTTTTCGGCCGATGCAGCGTAAAGGCCGCCGAAGTGCAGATAGCCGGTGGGCGACGGTGAAAAACGGGTCACGACCGCGCCCTGCGGCAGTTCCCGCGGCGGGTAGAGCGATTCATAATATTCGGGCGTTTTGTCGATTGCCGGAAACAGCAGATCGGCAAGCTTTTCAAGATTCTGCATTAGGACACCTTCTTTTGTTTCAGTTGTTCTGCAGCGCAGTAGTATTCCTTATTATCTCATATTTACTTAAAATATACAATAGCATAATTTTGAAAGATTGCGCAGCCTGGCGCATTTTTCTTTGTCGCTTTTGAATAAACGTCGCTTTCATGCACAAACATTTTGGTTTTACATAGGATGAAACAGAAATGTGGAAAGGAGGTTATCGTTCATGGGATGTGGTTGTAATCTCAACTGCGGCAATAGCTGCTCCTGGATCGTGATCCTGATCATCATCCTTCTGCTTGCCGGCGGCACGGGCTTTTCGGGCAACGGCAACGGCTGCGATAACGGCTGCGGCTGCTAAGTAAGACATAGCCTTGTCTAACAATGCGCAAGCCCCGCAAGGAAAAAACGGCTGCCACCTGGCAGCCGTTCTTTTATGGATTTTTAAAGAGAGTTTGCAAGCGCCTGCGCCTGCCGGCAAAGCGATGCAACATCGCTGTTGCCGCCGGCGTTGATCACAGCCTCTTTTTGAAAGCCGAGTTTTTCAAATACGTTCAGGTACCAGTTGTAGGTGTCTTTGTATTTCGGGTAATTTTCGGGTGCGCCCTGCGCAAAAACAGCAAACAAACGGATGCCTTCTTTTATTTTGGAGCGGCCTTCCTGGTCTTTTAAGCAGTAGTGGCGGTTCATAAATGTGATCATCGGCCTGCAGATATTGCCGTAATAGTTCGGTGCGCTCAGCAAAAGCACATCGGCCGTTTCCAGCGACCGGTAGTATTTTTGCATATCGTCCTGAATTACGCACAGCGTGCCGTTTTGGCGGCACGACTTGCAGCCGGTGCAGCCTTTTAAGTGCATGGCTTCTGCATCAAAAACCGTCACTTCGTGGCCCGCATCTTCGGCGGCCTGCAAAAAGGCTTGCGCAATTTTTTTGGAAACGGAACCGGCGCGGCTGCTGCCGAGCACAGCTGTAATTTTCATATAGATCCTTCCTTATCTGTAAATTTCTGTATAATATATTATAGCACGGGCAACAATAAAATCAACAAATGATCTTGAGGTGATTTTATGGAATTGCAGGGCTCCAAGACCCAGGCCAACCTGATGGCGGCCTTTGCCGGCGAGAGCCAGGCCCGAAACAAGTACACCTATTTTGCTGCAAAAGCCAGGCAGGACGGGTATGAACAGATCGGCGAGCTGTTTGAACGTACGGCCGACAACGAAAAAGCCCACGCCGAGATCTGGTTCAAGCTTTTGGACGGCGGCATCGGCGAAACAAAAGATAATCTCAGCACGGCGGCCGAGGGCGAGCATTACGAATGGAGCGACATGTACCCGGCTTTTGCCGAAACAGCCAGGCAGGAGGGTTTTGACGACATTGCCGCCCGGTTTGAGATGGTGGCAAAAATCGAAAAGGAACACGAGGAACGCTTTAAAAAGCTGCTGCAAAACGTGAACGATTCACTTGTGTTTTCAAAAGATGGCGAGGCGGTGTGGATCTGCCGTAACTGCGGCCATGTCGTGGTGGGCAAGCAGGCGCCGCTCGTGTGTCCGGTTTGCTCGTATGCGCAAAGCTATTTTGAACTGCGCGCAGAAAACTATTGATTTGTTTTTTTATTTAGCAGTGTTTATTACAGTTGAATAAAATAAGTATTGAACAGCAATACCCGGCGTTTTTTGCCGGGTATTGCTGTTTTTGAAAAATTAAAAAAACAGGTTGACTTTTGTACGGCACCGTAGTATTATATACATGAACAAATAAGCAAATGTTTAATTGTTCATTTGATTAAATTTTACGAAAGGTGTTAAAAATGAAAAAAACGTATAAGATCGATGTGGACTGCGCAAACTGTGCCAACAAAATGGAAGAGGCCGCCCGGCGCACGCCCGGTGTGAAAGATGCGGTTGTCAATTTCATGACACTCAAAATGAATGTGGAATTTGACGAGGGGCAGGATGTGAAAGCTGTTATGCAGCAGGTGCGTAAAAACTGCAAAAGGGTCGAGGATGACTGCGAAATCTACCTGTAAGCGTATTTGTGTGTAAGGGGGCAGACTTATGCGTAAAAAACAAAAAATCATGCTGGCGCGCATTTTTGCGGCGGCTGTGCTGCTGATCGTGCTGCATTTTATACCGGCGGAAGGCGTATTGCGGTTTGTGCTGTATTTTGCGGTCTATCTTGTCATTGGGTATGACATTTTGCTCAAAGCGGCGAAGGGCATCAAAAACCGGCAGATCTTTGACGAAAATTTTTTGATGGCCGTGGCCACCGCCGGCGCGTTTGCGCTGGCGGTCTATGAAAAGAGCGGCGATTATACCGAGGCCATTGCCGTTATGCTGTTTTACCAGGTGGGCGAATGGTTCCAGAGCTACGCCGTGGGCAAAAGCCGCCGCAACATCAGCGAACTGATGGACATCCGCCCCGACTACGCCAACATAGAAACGGACGGCCAGCTTCAGAAAGTGGACCCGGACGAGGTGGAGATCGGCAATATTATCGTGGTGCGGCCCGGTGAAAAGGTGCCGATCGACGGCGTTGTGGTTTCAGGTACATCGGCGCTCAACACCAGCGCCCTGACCGGCGAAAGCCTGCCGCGCGATGCGGCGCCCGGGGACGAAGTCGTCAGCGGCTGTATCAACATGACCGGTGTGCTGAAAATCAAAACGACCAGGGCGTTTGGCGAATCGACCGTTTCCAAAATTCTCGATTTGGTGGAAAATGCAAGCTCGCGCAAATCGAAATCGGAAGACTTTATCTCTAAGTTTGCGCGCGTTTATACGCCGGTCGTCTGCATTGCCGCATTGGCACTGGCCGTTTTGCCGCCGCTTGTGCGCATGCTGTTTTTGGATGCGCCGGGGCAGTGGGACCAGTGGGTCTACCGCGCGCTGACGTTTCTGGTCATCAGCTGTCCGTGCGCGCTCGTCATCAGCATCCCACTGTCGTTCTTCGCCGGCATCGGCGGCGCCAGCCGGGTCGGCGTGCTGGTCAAGGGTTCCAATTATCTGGAAACACTCTCCAAGACCAAGGTCGTTGTGTTTGATAAAACCGGCACGCTTACCAAGGGCGTTTTTGCGGTGAACGCCGTGCACCATAACGAATTGGCCAAGGAAAAGCTGCTCGAATATGCCGCTTTGGCAGAGAGCGCTTCCTCCCATCCAATCAGCAAAAGCCTGCAGCGCGCTTTCGGAAAAGAGATCGACCGCAGCCGTGTTGCAGATGTGCAGGAGATCAGCGGAGGCGGCGTGATCGCCATGGTCGACGGCGTGCAGGTGGCCGCGGGCAATGATAAGCTGATGAAGCGCCTGGGCGTTGCGCCGGTTCCGTGCCATAAGACCGGCACCATTGTGCACTTGGCGATCGATGGCCGGTACGCCGGTCACATCGTGATTGCAGACGTGATCAAGCCCGGTGCAAAAGCTGCGCTTAAGGCGCTGAAAAAGTGCGGCGTGCACAAAACGGTAATGCTCACGGGCGATGCAAAAGCGGTGGCTGACCAGGTGGCCGACGAGCTTGGCGTGGACCAGGTCTACAGTGAACTGCTGCCGGGGGACAAGGTGGAAAAAGTGGAACAACTGCTTAAGCAAAAGCACGAAAATGAAAGGCTTGCTTTTGTGGGCGACGGCATCAACGATGCGCCTGTGCTCGGCCGCGCGGACATCGGCATTGCCATGGGCGCTATGGGTTCAGATGCCGCCATTGAAGCGGCGGATGTGGTGCTGATGGATGATGACCCGGCAAAGATCGCAAAGTCTATTCAAATTTCGCGCAGGTGTCTGGGCATCGTTTACCAGAACATTGTTTTTGCCATTGGCGTTAAGCTCATCTGTCTGGTACTGGGTGCTCTTGGTATCGCCAATATGTGGCTGGCTATCTTTGCGGACGTGGGCGTGATGATCCTGGCCGTACTCAACGCCATGCGTGCACTGTTTGTAAAAAAGATGTAAGTTATACATGTTCATAAAGTACAAAAACAGCCGGCGCATACTTTTTGGTATGCCGTCCGGCTGTTTTTATCGGAAGATGCGATGTAAAAAGCGGGTGTCAGCTGCGCAGCGTCAGCGCGTAGATCTCAGCGTGCACGGCGTTTTCGGCAGAACCGATGCGCGCACACGGGATGGAAAATGTGGCGTTTTGTATGCCGGCGCAGCGAACGGTGCCGTTCCAAATAAATTTACCGGCGGCATTTTTGCGCAGCTGACCCGCCTGCAAAACGGTTTGCTGCGGCTTTGTACAGATGCACAGCTGCACGCGTTTGCCGACCGGCGGGGCATAGTCGAATTCGTACAGATAGCCTTCGCGGGTGAAGCCGAGTTTGCCGTTTTCAGTCAGCCGAATGTCGTAGGCGCCGTAAGGCGCGTCTGCTTCCAGCAGAATTTGATTTTTGCCGGCTTCGTGCAGCAGCATGTCAATGGTCAGTTCTGCCGCGGGCGGCGCACATGCCAGCCCGGTCGCGGCATAGGCACAGCCGCCGTCCAGCTGCAGTGTTTCGCCGGGTTTTGCGTTGCCGGCGCATTCGCACTGTGCCGTATTCAGCGTAAAATCTATGTGTGCCGGTTTGCACAGCGGCGCACCGGCTGCCATTGCCGCGCGCTCTGCAGCGCGAAAACGGCGTTTGGTGCAGCTGCCCCACGTTTTTTCAGCCAGCAGCGCCGCAGCGTCGGCAAAGCGGGCAAACAAATCGCTTTCGGTAAGACCGCTGGCGCGGCGGTCAATGTTGTCGTTCCAAACGGCAAAGCAGGCGCCGAGCACCCGTTTTTCGCCGGCCGGCAGGTCTGTGTATCTGCCGCCGTTTTTTGTTTTTATGCGCACACGGTTTGGCGCAAACTGGCGAAAAATACGTTTTTTGTTTAAATAGTCTTTGTAGCTGCCGCGTTTTCGGCTGCCGTCCGGCACCATGTACAGGTGGTCATCGATCGTGTTGATCAGGTCAAACCCCATTTCGTACATCTCGTGCCCGTCGGCCCAGTCGCTGGACCACAGGTTCATCTGTACGTTTTGGATGGCTTCTTGCCGGATGGGGGTAGCGGGCTCGTCCTTGATCCAGGTCAGGCCGCCCCACATACGCACCGGATTGGTTTTGCGGATATACGGAACGATCTCGTTCACAAAGCGCCGGTATGCGCCGTAGTCGCTCAAAAATTCATCTGCGCCGATGTGGATAACGGTATCGGGCGCAAAAACCGGGTCATCACCGCCGGTGTAGTCGTCAAAAAGGCGCTTGATCAAATCGATCGTTTCCGGCCGGCTGATGTCCAGGTGGTCGGTCAGCGGGCGCTTTTCCATCAGCGGCGAGGTGCGGTTTCGCACCATGTGCTGGGGAAATGCTTTGGCAAAGGCCAGCGCGTGCGCCGGCACGTCGATCTCCGGCACGATCCGCACGCCTTTTGTTTTCGCCCAGGCGATAAATGCCCGAAAGTCTGCTTTTGAATAGCTGTAGTCCGCTGCCGTCGGCGACTCGCCGTTTTCACCCGTCAGCGAGGATTCCAGGCGAAAGGCGGAGTAGGCCTGCAGCGTGGAGTCGTCGCCGTTTTCGGCATAATCCTCCAGCCAGATGTAGTTGTCGTTCAGATGCACCTGAAAATCGTTCATTTTGAACCAGGCCATATACTTTACGATTTTGCGCAGCGTTTCCATAGAGCAGGGCCGCCGGCCGGCATCCAGCATAAAACCGCGCACCGGGTAACGGGGGTAGTCCTCCATTTCGCCGCAGGGGAAAGCGCCCTGCGCCAAAAGCTGCAACGCCGTTTTTCCGGCCCAGATCAGCCCCTGCGCTTCGCCGGCACAAAGCCGTATGGCGCCGTTTTCGCAGCGCGCCGTGTACCCTTCGCATCCGAGGTGCGCGAGCGTTTTGTCCAGCAAAAAGGAAACGGCGTTTTTCGTCTGCTCGCCCTTTTGCACAACAGGCAGCTTTTTGCCCAAAATTTCTTCCAGTTCCTGCGCAAATTCTTCGGCGGCGGGTTTTGTGTCTTCGGTGCAGGCAATGGCTTGCAGGTCGTTTAAGCATGCGGGTGCGCCTGACCCTGCATACCATTGTGCCGGTTCGGGTACAACGGCGGGCTTGCCGCCTTTTGCCGGGCCGTATTTGCCGGCAACGAACAGGGGCAGGTCCGTTTCTGTCTTTTTACCGTTTTGCCGGTGCACGGCGCAAAAAGAAAGCTGCACGGTACAGTCGGTCAGCGGCCGGTGTACCACCAGGTCGTCGTCAACGATCTGTCCGAAGTCAGCGCCTAAAAAGTGTACGTCGTATTTGTTTGACCACGTTGTGTTTACACGGCCGTCTGCAATATGCAGCCGGATGCGTGCAGGGTTGCTTTGGCGTTTTATTCTTTGCATAATGCGTTCCTTTCGGCGTTTCAAAATATGCTTTTCAATCATTAGCCATTATATATTGTTTTTTACGCTTTGGCAATCTTCGCGGTGTATTTTGCGCACATTTTGCATAAAGAAAAACCTCCTATAGTAATTTTGTGTTTTACTATAGGAAGTTTCTGATTTTTTATGCTGCGCACAGATCTGCAGCAGTGCTTTTACAGCTATGTTTTGTTTTCAATCAGCCGCTGTCATGGCCTGCAGGGTGATGCCGCACAGCTCCTGCACCGTGATGCCGAGCATGTCGGTGCCTTTTGCAATTACATCGCGCGAGCAGCCTTTGGCAAAATTCTTGTCCTTAAATTTTTTCATAACGGATTTTACGGTCATGCCGTCAAACCCGGTCGGGCGCATCAGCGCGGCGGCGCCGATCAGTCCGGTCAGTTCGTCCACGGCAAACAGGTATTTTTCCATCAGCCGTTCGGGCGCCACGTCGCTGCAAAGGCCAAAGCCGTGGCTGACCACGGCGTGGATCACACTGCCTTCAATGTCCAGCTCCTTTAAAAGCGTTTTGGCTTTTTCACAGTGCTCGTCAGGCCACTGTTCGTAATCGATGTCGTGCAGAATGCCGACGGCCTGCCAGTAATTTTCGCTTCCGGGGTCGTTCGTCCTCGCAATGGCGCGCAGCGTTTTGCCGACCGTTTCGGCGTGCTGGATGTGAAACGGCTCTTTGTTGTACTGCTTTACAAGCTCCATAGCCTGTTCAGGTGTGGGAATATAGGGCATTTTCATAACTTCCTTTTTTAAAATTCTGTTTTCATTATACGCCCTTGCCGTCTGCTTTGCAATGCGTGTTTGTGCTTTATAAAAACAGCTGTATCTGTGTGTCTTTTTCAGAACGCATTACTTTTTCTGTTACGATGTCATCCGGTAATAACGGGCCGAGCAGTAATGGCGCGTGTGCATCGTGTGCAGCAAATGCGTTTTTGGCTGCCGCTGCGCCGCGGTTTGCGTAGCAGTATACGCAGCCGCCCGGGCAGGTGGCGTATGTGCCAATGTCCACACTGGCGCAGCAGCCGCAAAACGGCCGCTGGTTGGCGTCTTTTTTTGTGTGCAGCTTAAATCCGCCGATCTTTTCCAAAAGTGCTTTGTCTATGCAGCAGCCGTGGGCGATGCCCAGGTGTGCAAGGTCGATGTTTTCGGCGCACGTTTCCGCTTTTATGCCATTATGTGCGGCAATGTCGGCAAAGTATGCAGCCAGCGTTTCAGCCTCCTGCCTGTCTGGTGCGCGCAGGCCGAGCCGAGCAGCCTCTTTCTGCATAGATGGGTACAGGTCTAAAAAGCTGATGACGCACCGCTTTGTACTGCCGGCAAGCGCTTTTGCCATTTGCGAAAAACGCTGCCGGTGAAAATCTACAGTGTATTTTGGGGAAAGCAGCACCGGGTCGTACCGCCAGATCACGCGCTCGGGCCCGATCATCTCCGCCAGGCGGCGCATGGCCGGCAAAACGGTGCGGTCTTTGTCCGGCACATGCACCTCCAGGTCTGTGCCGTAGGCCGTTGCGGTGCACTGAAAATAAAACGGGTAGTCACGCAGCTCGTTCAGGCGCGCAAGCATCGGTGCCGGGTTTTTCGTCCAAAACACAATGCCGTCCACCACATCCGGTGACAGCGCAATACGGCCGACGGCGTGAAAACGGTATGGGTTTCGCACCAGCACATACCCTGCCTGCAGCCGGTGGAAAAACCAGTCGGCATAAAAGGCCGGTATGTCTGTGCGGCGGCTTACGCTTAAAATCATGGCAAGGCTCCTTTATGGTGCACACTCTGTTTCTAAAATTTCACTGTTATTATACGTCTTTGCCGTATGCTTTGCAATGCGCCCTACCGCCGGGTGCTTGAGAATTTTTTCGTTAGGGCTTTTTTGATGGCATTTTCATATGCACGCCTCCTTGTTTACCGTACCAAACTTGCCGGTCATTGGCAAGAGGATTGGCGGCAAGCTGCGTTTTTAGGCGGTTAAGTTGCATAAATACGGACGGCATGGTATGATAATAACGTACTCAACCGCTGGTTGAGTCCATATTCAACTATCCTTATTGTTGAACAACTGACAGATCATTGCAAGTGTGCGGCGCCGGGTTATACAATGAACTTACCAAATGAAAAGGAGTGGTTCATATGTTTAACAAACATGCGTCAGAGAAGGCAGAGGTGGGCAGTTTGAACATTGGTAAAAATATCGCTGCTTTAAGAAAAGAAAAAAATATGACGCAGGAAGATCTGGCCGGTGCGCTGGGCGTTTCGGCGCAGGCGGTTTCCAAGTGGGAAAATGAAAATTCCTGTCCGGACATTTCGCTGCTTACCAAAATTGCCGATCTGTTCGGCGTGACGGTGGACGAATTGCTCAGAAACGAGGCGGCACAGATACATTCCAAAACAGCAGCCGTTGTGCCAAGCGGCATAAAACCGCGTGCGAACCGAAAGCTGAACATTACGGTCGAACAGCCAAACGGCAAGAAAACCAGTGTCCATATCCCATTTGGCCTGGTGGACCTGGGCATGAAAATCGGCAGCGCTTTCGGGCTTGGCGAGGAGGTCGCCGGCCGAGTCTCTACCGTGCTGCGATCTGCAGAGTTTACGGAAAAGGAGATCATCACCGTAGACGGGGAAAACGGCGAGCACATCACCATACGGGTGGTCTGATCTGCAAAAAGAAAGGAACAGCCATGCACATAAATTTTCAAAAAGTATTAAACCGTCTTTGCCGGCCTGCCGCAGTGTCCGCTGCGGCGCCGGTGGCGCAAAAGGATTTTCGTGTGACCGCCTATCTGGTCGGCCGCGATTTTCAAAATAAAGATGTGATCGATTATTCGCATTTTGACCAAATCACCGATTTTATCCTGATCGGTTCCGCTGATTTTGATGTGAACGGCCGTGTGCTTCTTGCCGAAAATTTTGACGCTGTTTACAACAATATTGCGCCGCATATTCCGCCGGGCAAAAGGTTTTATTTAAATCTTCTTGGCCCGAAATGCACGCTGGAAGGCGGCAGCTGGAATGCGCGCATGCGCAACCAGGGCAATTTGCACACCCGGGCATTTGAAAGCGGCAAGCTGGAAGCGAACACAAAATCTGTTTTGGAGAAATACGGCTTTGACGGCGTGTATTTTGATTATGAGTACCCGATCAATCGAAAAAGCTGGAAGAGCTTTAACCGGTTTATCGTTTCGCTCGCTTCCGTGCTGGGGGACAAGTATAAAATCGGCCTGGCCATGTCAAACGGCCGCTTCGGGCAGTCGAAAGAGGCAATGGCCGTGACCGATTTTGTGGAGATCATGAACTACGATGTGTGGGATAAAGCCGGCAATCATTCTACACTGGAAAATGCCAACAAAGACATCCGGGCATTTCTTAAAAAAGGGTATGCACGTTCCAAACTTGGGCTGGGCTTGCCGTTTTACGCGCGCCCGACCACGCAGGAGGAATATTGGTACGATTATAAAACCTATTGGAACCGAATAGATGAAAACGGGCTTTATGTGGATTCTGCCGCCACCGGCCTGACTTTTTCGTTCAACACCTATGATCTGATCCGGCAAAAGACGAAGCTGGCTGTGTCCCGCGGCCTGGGCGGTGTAATGGTTTGGAACTATGCCTACGATGCTCCGGCAGATAATGAGCTCGCGCTTTTTAACGCGATTGAGGACGGTATCCGCACGGCTTACACAGAAAACACGAAAGAAAAAAATTAAGAACTATAAAATTTGTTTTATAAACGCAACCCCGCTGGGCATTGCCCGGCGGGGTTGCGTACTTTATTAAAGAATAATTC
>ERZ1090878.174-NODE-174-length-36933-cov-7.578448_pt1 | contig 36933 bp, 25 predicted proteins | sample MGYA00478473_ERZ1090878 | MGnify/ENA primary metagenome ERZ1090878 (study PRJEB33644, sample SAMEA5815720) | chicken gut metagenome | biome: Chicken; feature: Gastrointestinal Tract; material: Caecum | place: Ireland | collected 2019-01-01 | study: A study of the... | reverse complement strand
GACATGAAAATATGCACCTCCAAAAGTCTGTCCAACTTTTGGGGTGCATATCAAACTGCGGAGCGGCCGGAATCTTCTCAGAACTGCGGCTCGGTGCCGAGCATTTTACATGAAAGCATCAGATCGGTGAACTGTTTTGCCCTTCGCGGCGAGCGGCCGCCTTTTACGAGCGCCCATCTTTCGGCCAGCGCGAGCAGCTTTTCATCCGCTTTAAGTCCGCAGTCGCGTGCAAGCTGTGAAACTATATCCAGATATGTCCGCTTATCGGTGGACGAGAACAGCACGGTAATGCCGAATCTGTCCGAAAGGGAGAGCTGCTCCTGCATAGAGTCGTTCACGTGCACGGAATTTTCTCTGTCGGAGAAATTTTCTTTTACTATATGGCGCCGGTTAGATGTGGCGACTATCATGGTATTGTCCGTCCTGCCGGAGACCGAGCCTTCGAGGGCCGCTTTCAGCCCCGAAATTTTTTCGTCTCCCTCGTTGAGCGACAGGTCGTCTATGAATATGATGAATTTCAACGGGTTTTCCATCAGTTGCTGTCTTATCCTGGGCAATTCCAGCATGTTTTCACGGTTTATCTCCACAAGCCGCAGCCCGCTGCCGCGGTACTTGTTCAGCATTGCATGCACGGTGGACGACTTGCCTGTCCCGCGGTCGCCGTATAGCAGCATGTTCGAATACGGCAGCCCGCGCAGAAAACTTACGATGTTGGCGTCGATTGCGCGCTTCTCGTCTGCATAGCCCTTCAGTTCGTCCAGCGTCACCGCGGCGGGGTTTCCGATGGGGACAAGTTTTCCGTCTTCGTAACTGAAGGCGCAGTTCTTTATGAATTTGCCGTAGCCGTTTTCTGCGTAGAACTTGCATAGCCTGTCGGCCATCCTGCCGTCGCCGTCCGAAAATACTGCAGGCAGGCTGCCCGTTTCCACATATTGTGAAAATTCAGATTTATGCATATTTATGCATCCGAATATGGCGTTCACGTCGTGCATGAAAGCCCTTTTCAGCTGTGCGGAAGGCTGCCTGCCGCGCGCGCAGCATACAGAAAAAGCGTTCTCGTCGCACAGTATGCGTTCGGCGGCGTAGCCGAGCAGGTCGCGCTCCGCACCAGCGGCGATCACCTCGCCCGCAAAGAGGGCCAAGGCCTCGTCGCCGCCCCGTCTGCATAGCCCGGCGAGCGCGGAAAACACGCCGTCCGCCGTAAGAGAGCGCAGAACTATGAGTGAGTCCAATGTTGTGTCGTTCATATTTATACCGTATGTTTTTTGCCTGATCGTCCGATGAGTTTTATGTTATTATATACCCCTTTGCGCAGATATGCAAGATTTTGAAAGAAACTTTTCAATATCGCTTGACTTGAAATTTTTCAAAGTCTATAATTATTTCAAACAGAAATGCATAATAATGCGGAGGTATTCAAGTATGGCAAAAATATACTACCAGTCCGACTGCGACATAAACGCGCTCAAAAATAAGACCGTCGCCGTGATAGGTTACGGCAGCCAGGGTCATGCGCACGCGCTCAACCTGCGCGACAGCGGCGTTAAAGTCGTCATCGGTCTGCACGAGGGCGGCAAGTCCTGGCCCAAGGCGGTTGCCGCGGGGTTTGAAGTTTACACCGTTGCCGAGGCGGTTAAAAGGGCCGACATCGTCATGGTGCTCATCAACGACGAAAGACAGGCCAAAGTTTATAAGGAGAGCATTGAAAGCAATCTGAAGGACGGCGCTGCACTCGCGTTTGCTCACGGTTTCAATATTCACTTCAAGCAGATAATCCCTCCCAAGAACATCGACGTGTTCATGATAGCTCCCAAGGGCCCCGGCCATACCGTGCGCTCCGAATATCAGGACGGCAAGGGCGTTCCCTGCCTCGTTGCAATCGAACAGGACTATACGGGCAAGGCGCTCGACATAGCTCTCGGCTATGCGGCCGGCATCGGCGGCGCCCGCGCGGGCGTGCTTGAAACCACCTTCAAGTGCGAAACTGAGACCGACCTCTTCGGTGAGCAGTGCGTGCTCTGCGGCGGCGTCACCGCGCTCATGAAGGCGGGCTTTGAAACGCTTGTAGAGGCGGGCTACGACCCCAAGAATGCGTATTTCGAGTGCATACACGAGATGAAGCTCATCGTTGACCTCATCTATAAGGGCGGCTTTTCGATGATGCGCTATTCCATCTCCGACACTGCCGAGTTCGGCGACTACGAGACCGGCAAGAGGCTCATCACGGACGAGACCAAAAAGGAGATGAAGAAGGTGCTCGAGGAGATACAGGACGGTACTTTCGCCTCCAAATGGATAGCCGAGAACAACAACGGCCGCGCTCACTTCAACGCGAAGCGCGCGCTCGAAGCCGAGCAGCCGCTCGAAAAGGTCGGCGCCGAGATCCGCAAGATGTACAGCTGGAACGACGAGGGCAGCATCATTCAGGCGGAAGAGGGCAAAACCAAGCTCTGATGCTTTATTTGTAATTTAATTGAACGGGCGGACGCGCTTTCATGCGTCCGCCCTGTTTGTTTTACATTTATATAATTTCAAAAACAAGTGTTTATTTTGTTGTTATTTTTTTTGCGGAATGTTATAATGATTTATAGTCAGGTGTCAGACATGTATGCCTGCAGACATATGGAGACTGCATAGTGAAAAAGAACGGTTCCGAAAATAAAACATCACTGATATTCACGCGCGAAACGCTGGGCATGACCATACTTTTATTCTGCTTTGTAGTCGTGCTTGCGCTCTTCAGCGGCCGCGCGATATTTGCCGGGTTCGGCGGAGCAATATGCACTTTCATGTATGGCACGTTCGGCTACGGCTGCTTTCTCGTAATGGCGCTGCTCGCCTATCTCGGGGTATACCTTGCCTTTGAAAAAAAGGTCAGGGTAAAGCCGGTGCCTGCGGTGCTCGCCGCGCTCACGGTATATGCGCTTTTTCTGCTTTTTCATGCCGTATCTACCCGCGACTTTGCCGTGGACGGCACATATATCTCGCAGTGCTATAACGCCGCCTCGCAGGGTTTTCCTCACTATACGTTCGGCGGTGTGCTTTCGGCGGTGTTAGTGTATCCTGTGGCGCTGCTCACCACATTTGTGGGCGCATACATAATATTTGCCGCGCTCGCCGTGCTTGCGGGCGTCTACACCGTAAGGTCTTTTCTGAAATATTATCGCAGGAAGGCGGTCGTCTCTGCAGGTACGGATGACGGCGCCCGCGCTTCCGATGCGGCTTCAGCAGTGCACGGATACGGCGCCGGCGGATATGAAGAGGAGGGATATCCCTTAAATTATGCGGTGCAGCCCGGACGCGATGCGCACACGGTGCCTTCGCAGACGGCATACGAACAGTCTGCCGCGGCATACGGGCAGTCCGAGCGGCAGGCATATGCGGAGCAACCTGCCCGGCAGCCGTACTTTACGGCTCAGCATATGCAGCCGGAGCCTTCGCATGAGGATGACGACAGGTTTTCCCCTTCGAAGCTCGGCAGAAAGATATTGTTCGACAACGACGAATTTGCCGCCGAGAGTTACAGGCGCAACGGCATTTTCGACGAAAATTCCTATTTCAATCACCCCATTACGAACAAGGGCGATTATCTGCGCGGTTTTTCCGACGGCAAAAGCAAACCCGCAGCGGAGGGCGCCAGCTATTCCGAGGCATATCGACGCAGCGTGGAGCGCGAGCAGTCTTCCGCGAACAGCGGCATGGTCTACGGCGACGCTCCCGTGCAGAACCTGTACGAGGCACCCGATCAGGCCCGGAGGATAACTTCGTACGAAGCGCCTTCGCAGTCCGAGCAGCCGCAGTTCCGCGACGCAGAGCGCCGCGATAACGCTGTCGGCTACGGCGGGTATGTGCCGCCTGCGGCAGAACAGCCCGCGCATGACGATTACAGCGCCGGAACCGGTGAAGAGTCCGAACCCGATTTCGGTGCTCCCGAAACGGATATCAACGGCAATGACGAGCTGTGGTCGATGCCCGAAGACGATGAAGACCGCCGTACCGATCCCCGGAGGCTCGATGACGACCTGTTCGGTGACAGAGACAGTGAGGCGGACGACGGCGAGGTCATGCCGGACCGCTCTTTCGGCGTGCGCGGCGAAGGGATTTCGGGGCAGGATCACGCAGCCCGCACCTCCGAAGAACCCGAACGCGGAACGTTCGGGCAGTCCCCTGAAAATCTCTTCGGAGACCGGCGTGAATCTGCGCAGGATATCTTCCCCGACAGGGGCGGCCGCCTCTGCGACGATGCGTTGTCAGGCGGCAGACATTCTTCGGACAAGCCAAACGACGACGAAGTTATAAAGAGCGACGATTCGCGCGCGGAAGATTTTTCCGATTTCCGCCGCGGCGAGGGTGGCAGACGCCCCGTCGGCTTTACCGACGGCGGCGAGGACGAAACGCCTGCGCGCAGCGACATTTCGTCGCTGTTCTCCTCATCCAATTCCCGCCTGGGCGAAAACAGGATAGAACCCGACATTTCGGCCGCTTCCCGCGGCAGCCGCAGCAATGCCGATCTGTTTGACGACGACGGCCCCGGACTGCAGGATGACGAGCCTGAACAGCCGGTGCGCTCCGACTGCGATATTCCGGTCCGCGCCGATTCGGTACAGTCCGCGCCTGAAAAGTCTGCGGCCGCGCCCGAAGAGAAACCTGCCGAGGCCCCCAAGCCGCATGTCTGGAAGAAGTATGTCCACCCGCCGCTCGATCTGCTCGACGACTATCCCGAGTACAACTCTGCCGCCACTGCGGAGGTGGAGGAGTGCAAGCGGCTGATAGTTGATACGCTCAACGTGCGCAAGGTGGAGTGCGAAATTTCCGACGTCACTGTCGCGCCCGCGCTCACTAGGTACGACGTCACCATTTTCGACAGAACGAGCGTAAACAAGAACCTTTTGAAGCACAGGGATGCCATAGCCATGGCGCTCAGACGCGACAACGTAAACGTTTATCTCAACTTTGCAAAGGGCGCTCTTTCGGTGGAGGTGCCGAATATCAACCGCACCGTGGTCGGACTGAAAAACGTCATGATGTCGCCCGCATTCATGAACGCAAAGGCAAATTCGCTCACGTTTGCGTTCGGCAAGAACCTCGACAGCGTGTGTGTATGCCCCGATATAAGAAAGATGCCTCACCTTCTGGTTGCGGGTACTTCGGGCAGCGGTAAATCCATCTGCCTTAACTCGCTTCTCGTAAGCCTCATTTCAAGGTACGGGCCGAACGAACTGCGCTTGATACTCGTAGACCCCAAACAGGTCGAGTTCGTTTCGTACGATAAGCTGCCCCATCTTATGATAAACGAAATAATCCACGAAGCCGACAAGGCGATAAAGGCGCTCAACTGGGCGATAAAGGAGATGGAGCGCAGGTATACCGCCTTCAAAGAGATGTCGGAATCCGGGACCAAAGCAAAGGACGGCAAAAAGATAGCCACTACCGACATCGACGGCTACAACGCCCATGTCGAGGACGAGGCCGAAAAGCTTCCCAAACTGCTCATAGTGCTCGACGAGTTCGGCGATCTGATGCTTCAGGCCAAGAAGGATGTGGAGAGCCGCATAATAAGGCTCGCCGCAAAGGGCCGCGCCGCGGGCATACACCTCATTCTCGCGACGCAGCGTCCCTCTGTCGACTGCATAACAGGCCTTATAAAGTCCAACCTCGACGCAAGGATAGGTTTCAAAGTCGGCTCGCTGGACGATTCCCGCACGATCTTCGACGTGGGCGGCGCCGAAAAGCTGCTCGGCAAGGGCGACGCTTACTTCCGCTCCAAGGAGTATGCCGACGGGAAGATGCAGCGCATCCAGGGCTGCTATATCGGCCCCGAAGAGGTGCAGAAGATAACCGACTTCATTAAAGCCAACAACGAAACCTATTTTGAACAGAGCATCTCCGACTTCATCAACACTGTCGAGGAGCCCGAGCAGGCCGAAAGTCTTGTGGAGAGCGCCGATGCCGAAGATACGAAGATTGACGATGCATACTTAAGGGCGCTCAAATACTGCGTCACCTCAAACAGCGCGTCCGTATCCATGCTTCAAAGACGCTTTCCCATAGGTTACGTAAAAGCGTGCAAGATAGTTGACTGGATGGAGAACATGAACTATATCACCAAGAACGAAGGCTCCAAATCGAGGAAAGTGTTGCTCTCGCTCGACGAATTCATAAAGACCTACGGAGATATAGATGACTGATTTTACCCGTAAAAAGTTCGGGCTTATCTCGCTCGGATGCGACAAGAACAGGGTGGACGCAGAAAAACTGCTCGCCCGCATACGCGACCGCGGGTGTGAAATTACAAACGATATTTCAAAGGCGCAGGTGCTTATAATCAACACCTGCTCCTTCCTTGCCGACGCGCGCAAGGAGGCCATCGATACTATCATAGAATGCGCCGCTTACAAGCATGGCGGGCTGGAAAAAATCGTGGTGACGGGCTGTCTGCCGCAGAAGTTCATTGGCGAGATATACGACGAACTTACAGAGGCGGATGTCTTTCTTGGCGCTTACGATTACGGCAGGTTTTTCGACGCGCTCGAGGAGGCATACGAAAAGGGGCGCAGCAACTTTACTCACAGCGGCGGCGACGGGTTCTCGTGCGGAAGGGTGGTTACCACACCGCTGCACTATGCCTATCTTAAAATAGCCGACGGCTGCGACAACAGGTGTACATACTGCCTTATTCCCGCAATACGTGGGCGGTATCACTCATATCCCGTGGAGAAGCTGGTTGCCGAGGCAGAGGGCCTCGGAGACGTGGCGGAACTCATACTCGTCGCGCAGGACGTCACCCGCTACGGCACCGACCTGTACGGAGAAAGGCGGTTGTGCGCGCTCGTAAGGGCGCTTACGGCGCTTGAAAATATCGGCAGCGTGCGGCTGTTGTATTGCTATCCGGAAATGATAGACGACGAGCTCATAGCGGAACTGCGCGACAATCCCAAAGTGATAAAATATCTCGACATCCCGCTGCAGCACAGCGAGGACAGGGTGCTGAAGCTTATGAACAGGCGGGGCACGCGCAAAAGCTATCTCGAACTCATCGGCAGGCTGCGCGAAGAGGTGCCCGGGATAGCCATCCGTTCGACGTTCATATGCGGTTTTCCTACGGAGACGGAGGAAGAGAGTGCCGCCCTGGCCGGATTTTTGCGACAGGCAAAGTTGGACAACTGCGGTTTCTTTGCGTATTCGCGCGAAGAGGGTACTCCCGCATACAGGCTGAAGGGACAGATAGCATACGCCGTAAAAAAGCGGCGGGTCAAGAATATGTATGCCGTTCAGCGCGGGGTGTCGCTTGAAAGGATGAACGGCTACAAGGGCTGCGTGTTGCGTGTGCTGTGCGACGGCATCTGCGACGACGGCAGCGGTTTTTACGGCAGAGCGTATTTTTCCGCTCCGGACATAGACGGCAAGGTGTTTTTCAATGCGCCGTTCGCCGAGCAGGGGAAGTACTACAACGTTTACATAGATGCTGCCGACAGCTATAACCTGTATGGCAGGACGGAGGATTACGAAGAATGAAGAATGTTATGTCCGAAGAGAACGGCCGCGCGGACGATAAGTTTTACAGGTTTGCAAAGGGGAAGGGCGTCATGAATCTGCCCAATATACTCACTCTCAGCCGCATGGTGATGATCCCGTTGTTCGCGCTGTTCTTTTATCTTGAATTTACCGCCCACTACTTTGTAGCGCTCGCCGTGTTCGCTCTGGCTGCGCTCACCGACCTGCTCGACGGCAAGATAGCAAGGAAGTATAACCTTGTCACCAATCTTGGCAAATTTCTCGACCCTATTGCCGACAAGGCGCTTGTCGCTACCGCGTTCATACTCATGCTCACCCGCCCCGGGTCGTTTCTGTTCGGGCTGGGCGACTGGGCAATAATAGCCGCCGGCTGCGGCGTCGCCGTAATAATCGTAAGGGAGATAATAGTCAGCGGCTTCCGCATGGTGGCTGCCGACGCCGGAGTGGTCATCGCAGCCGATATTTTCGGAAAATATAAGACGGTGATGCAGGATCTTGCCGTGGCCGTGCTGCTTGCGGGCGCGGGAATTGCGGGCTTCACCGACGGCATGGCAGCCGATATCGTCAACTGTGTGGGGCTTGCCCTGTTCGCCGTGGCGGTATTGCTCACCATAGCGTCCGGCATAAATTATATCGTCCGCAACGTGGGAGTGCTTAAAAAGTAATTCAGGATGAAGAGCTGTCTTGTAGTTCTCAGGAACAAAAAGATATTTTCCGAACGCGCTGAATATTACTCCTGCCTGCGAGCGTTTGCCGCAGAGGGGCTGTACTTCGATAAAATTGCCGTGGTGGCCTACGACGGCTCCGCGGAAATAACTTCGCAGCTGCGCGACTGCCGTGAAAATTTCAATGTGAGCGTAGTGCTCTGTCCTCAGACGATGGAGGGTACGCTCAAAGGTTTTCTGCAGCCGCTTTACGGGGGCACGTTCGATATGTCGCATGCGCTCGAAACCGGGGAGAGGTCTGTCTACCTCGTTTTTTCCGAACGGCCCGATTTCGTTACGCCTGCAAAGCATATCGCGCTGAAGAGCGGCAGAAAGTTTGCCAAGGCTTACATCAAGGCCGTGGGCGCGCCGCATGAAGAGATACTTGCCGCCGTGCGCGAGGCAAAGACCCTGAGCCCGACGATCGAATGCAACGTCTACGAGAGCTATTCCGACTGCACTATAGAAGTGGTGTATTCGGAAAGTGATTCCAAGATGAAGGTGGACGGAGCGATACGCGCATTTGTGTCCGCGCTTGGCGGATATATCTATGCGCTCGAAGACATTTCGCTTGCCGAAAGACTGTTTCAGTTGCTCAGACTGCGCAGGATGAAGATTTCCTGCGCGGAATCGTTCACGGGCGGAGGCATAGGCAAGAGGCTCGTCGATGTGCCGGGGATAAGCGAGGTCTATTTCGAAGGACTGAACACCTATTCTAACGAGTCGAAGGCCGCCCGCCTCGGCGTGGACGAGATGACTATTAGGTCGAAAGGCGCCGTCTCTGCGGAAACGGCGTTCGAGATGGCGGAGGGGCTTATAAAGCAGGGCAACTGCGACGTTTCGGTGGCGACCACCGGCATCGCGGGGCCGAAGTCGGACAATACGAGCAAGCCCGTGGGACTGTGCTATATTGCCGTGGGCCTCAAAGAGGGCGTGAACGTCTATAAATTCAATATCGCCGGCGACAGAAAGACTGTCACCGAAACGGCGATAAACAACGCGCTGTTCTTAGTATATAAAAACATCAAATAACGTAAAAAACCTATCAGGAGAATATAATGAACGAAGAAAAACTCAAGGCGCTCAATTCCACCGTTGCGATGATCGAAAAGCAGTACGGTAAGGGCGCGATCATGAAGCTCGGTGACGCCAATGTGAATACAGACCTTGAAGTTATCCCTACCGGCTGTCTTTCGCTCGACCTTGCCCTCGGCGTGGGCGGCGTTCCCCGCGGCAGGATCATGGAGATCTACGGCCCCGAATCCTCGGGCAAGACGACCGTCGCCCTGCATATAATCGCCGAGGCGCAGAAGCGCGGCGGAGTTGCCGCGTTCATCGACGCCGAGCACGCCCTCGACGCCGTGTACGCAAAGAATCTCGGCGTCAATACCGATGAGCTGTACATCTCGCAGCCTGACACAGGCGAACAGGCGCTCGACATATGCGAATCGCTCGTCCGTTCGAGCGCCGTCGATGTGATAGTCGTAGACTCGGTCGCCGCGCTTACTCCCAAAGCAGAGATAGAAGGCGACATGGGCGATTCCCATGTAGGTCTGCTTGCCCGTCTCATGTCGCAGGCGCTGCGCAAGCTCACAGCCATAACCAGCCGTTCCAAGACGTGTGTGATATTTATAAACCAGCTGCGCGAAAAGGTGGGCGTAATGTTCGGCAACCCCGAAACCACCCCCGGCGGCAGGGCGCTCAAATACTTTGCCTCCGTAAGGCTGGACATACGCAAGGCCGACAGCCTCAAAGACGGCGACGGCATAATAGGCAACAGGACAAAGTGCAAGATAGTTAAAAACAAGGTGGCTCCCCCGTTCAAGGTGGCTGAGTTCGATATAATCTACGGCAAGGGCATCTCGCAGGAGGGCTGCCTCATAGATCTCGGCGTAGAATTCGGCGTGCTCAAAAAGAGCGGAGCATGGTTCAGTTATAAGGACGACAAGGTAGCTCAGGGCAGAGAAAAGATGAGGGAATACCTTATAAACAACGTCGACGCCAGGACTGAGATAGAGGCCGATATAAGAGAGGAATACAGGCGCATGCAGGAGAAGAAGGTGTGACAAGGCACGGCTTTATAAAGGTGTGCGCCGCCACCCCGGAAATTAAGGTGGCGGACGTGCCCTACAACGTCGCGGCTATCGTCGCCGCGGCTAAAAAGGCGGCGGAAGAGGGGGCGCAGCTCATCGTCTTTCCCGAACTTTCGCTGTGCGGCTACACCTGCGGCGACCTGTTCAATCAGCGCGCGCTGCTCGACGCCGCGGCGGACGGGCTGACAAAGTTGCAGGCGGAGTTGCCGAAAGGAGCGCTCACATTCGTGGGGGCGCCCGTTGAGGTGTGCGGCAGACTGTATAACTGTGCGGTCGCATTCTGCGGCGGCAGAGTGGCCGGCGTCGTACCCAAGAGTTGCATACCCAACTACGGAGAATTTTACGAACGCCGTCATTTTTGTCCCGCGGAGCGCACCACGGCAGAAATCTCGCTGTGCGGTAACACGGTGCCGTTCGGTACGGATATGATTTTTCGCGCGGAAAACATGCCGTTGTTCACCGTCGCATGCGAAATCTGCGAGGATCTGTGGGTGCCCGCGTCACCTTCGGTGAGGCATGCGCTTGCGGGTGCAAACATCATCGTCAATCTTTCCTGCTCTGACGAGATAGCTGGAAAGGCCGAATACAGGCGCTCGCTCGTCGCCATGCAGTCGGCAAAGCTGATATGCGGCTACGTCTACTGCGATTCGGGCGACGGTGAAAGCACCACCGATATGGTATTCGCGGGTCACAACCTGATATGCGAAAACGGCACGCTGCTCAACGAGAGCAGGCTGTTCGAAAACGGGCTCACATTTGCAGACATAGACGTCGACAAGCTCGACGGCGAAAGGCGCAGGTGTGCAAGCTCTTACTATTCCGGCGAGACCGTGCCCCATGAATTTGTGTCATTTGTCGCTGCGGAGTGCGGAGCGGAGGTGGAAAGGGATTTCCCACAGCTGCCGTTCGTTCCGAAGAGCGGTAAGCTGCTTGCGGAGCGGACGGAACTCATTCTCAACCTTCAGACGATGGGGCTTGTAAAGCGCCTCGGTCATACCCGCTGCAGGACGGCCGTGATAGGTATCTCGGGAGGCCTGGACTCGGCGCTCGCGCTGCTGGTTACATGCCGTGCGTTTGAAAGATCGGGCAAGGACGGCAGGGATATAATTGCCGTCACCATGCCTGGGTTCGGCACTACCGGCAGGACGCTCAACAGTTCTGTGGAGCTCACGAAGGCGCTGGGAGTCACGCTTAAAAAGGTGGACATAACGCCCTCGGTCAGCCTGCATTTCCGGGACATAGGTCACGACCCCGACGTTTTGGACGTTACTTACGAAAATGCTCAGGCCCGCATGCGCACGATGATACTGATGAATATCGCCAACAAGACGGGCGGGATGGTAATAGGCACGGGCGATCTGAGCGAGCTGGCGCTCGGCTGGGCAACCTACAACGGCGATCATATGTCGATGTATGCCGTAAATTCGGGCGTGCCCAAGACGCTCGTCAAGCACCTCATACGCTTCGAAGCCGAAAGACTGGGCGGAAGGGCGCGGCAGGTGTTGCAGGTCATTCTCGATACGGAAATAAGTCCCGAACTGCTTCCCCCCGACAAGGCGGGCAATATCGCGCAGAAGACCGAGGATATCGTGGGGCCGTATGTGCTGCACGACTTTTTCCTGTATTATGCGGTGCGTTGGGGTTTTGCGCCTTCCAAGGTGCGCTTCCTGGCTCATAAGGCTTTCGAAGGAACTTACGACGGCGCGACAGTGGATAAATGGCTGAAAAATTTTTACCGCAGATTTTTTGCGCAGCAGTTCAAGCGCTCCTGCCTGCCCGACGGGGTAAAGGTCGGCACCGTAACTCTTTCGCCGCGCGGCGACTGGCGCATGCCCTCCGACGCTTCAGCTGAAGTATGGCTGGAAAATATTTGCGGCGAATGATAAAAAGGCGGCATATGCCGTCTTTTTTTGCAATTGTGAAAAGTATTTCAACAAAGAAATCTCTATACGTTGACTTTGTTCCTTATTTGTTGTAAAATATAAAAGGATAGAAATTACCCTGCCTATATTATGCTTTCAATGCTGCGGCGGGGTGACTATATTACACAGAACAATCAGGAGGCTTATATGAATTTACAGGCAATAAGCTCCCTGTTTCTTGCTAACGGTGCTGCAATAGGCCTTGGCGTTGCCTTAGGTGTTGCTTTAATTGTGGTAGCTGTTGTTACTATGCTGTATCTCAGATACAGAAGTAAGGTAAACAAGGCCAATAAGGAGCTTGGTGAGGCGTCTGAAAGGGCGCAGAAGATGATAGCCGACGCTCAGGCAGAATGCAAGACCTTGAAAAAGGATGCCATATTGGAGGCAAAGGAACAGGAGCTTAAATTACGCAACGATTTCGAACGCGAGAGCAGGGAAAAGAAGGCCGAACTCAACAAACAGGAGCAGCGCCTCAACCAAAGGGAGGATAACCTCGACAAGAGGGAGGATTCGCTGACCAAGAAATCCGATGCGCTCGAAAAACAGAAGAACGATCTTGCCGCAAGGGAACAGGAGATAAAGAAGACCCAGGACAAGATCAACCACCAGCACGAGCTGATGGTTCAGGAACTGGAAAAGGTCGCACAGCTGACCAAGGACGAGGCAAAGACGCTGCTCACCAACGAGATCCTCGACGAGACCCGCCACGACGTGGCGCTGCAGGTGAGGAACATCGAGCAGACTGCCAAGGAGGAAGCTACAAACGAAGCAAAAAAGATAATCACCCTTGCCATACAGCGTTGCGCCGCCGACCATACGTCGGAGGTCACGGTATCTACAGTATCGCTCCCGAGCGACGACATGAAGGCGAGGATCATAGGAAGGGAGGGCAGGAATATCCGCGCGCTCGAAAACGCGACGGGCATCGAGTTCATAATCGACGACACCCCGGAGGTCGTCATCCTTTCGGGATTCGATCCCATAAGGAGGGAGGTCGCCAGGCTTGCGCTTGAAAAGCTGATAGCCGACGGCAGAATACATCCCGCCCGCATAGAAGAGACTGTCGAAAAGGTAAAGAAGGAGCTCGACAACGAGATAAAGCAGGCGGGCGAAAGCGCGATGTTCGAAGTTGGCATCTTCGGCCTGCATCCCGAACTGATAAAGCTCATAGGCAGGCTGAAATACAGGACAAGTTACGGCCAGAACGTATACAGGCACTCCATAGAGGTCGCGTTGCTTGCAGGCCTGATGGCTCAGGAGCTGGGGCTTGACGTAAACTTTGCCAAGCGCGCCGGCCTGTTGCACGACATAGGCAAGGCGGTCGACCACGAACAGGAAGGCACTCATATCCGCCTGGGCGCAGATCTTGCCAAGAAGTTTAAGGAGAACGCGAACATAGTAAACGCCATAGAGGCGCATCACGGCGACGTGGAGCCCAAGACGGTGGAGGCTGTGCTTGTGGCCGCGGCGGACGCCATTTCCGGTGCAAGGCCCGGGGCGAGAAGAGAGACGGGCACGAACTATGTCAAGCGCCTCGAAAAACTCGAAGAGATTGCATCCGGTTTCAGCGGAGTCGATAAGAGCTATGCAATTCAGGCAGGGCGCGAGGTTCGCGTGATAGTCAAACCCGAACAGATTGACGACGCGCAGGCGATGTTCCTTGCCAAGGATATAGCAAAGAAGATAGAATCCGAACTTGAATATCCCGGTCAGATCAAAGTAAACGTTATCCGCGAATTCAGAAGCGTGGAATACGCAAAATAAAACAGGAAACCAATCGCGCGGAGGAGCTTTCTCCGCGCTTTTGCTTTGGCGGCCGTTGTGTGCTATAATGTATGATATCAATCTTTCAGGCGGTCAAAAATATGGCAGATCATATCGAAGTACGCGGTGCGCGCGTTCATAACCTAAAAAATGTAGATGTTGACGTACCGCTCAACAAAATAGTGGGAATAGCCGGCGTTTCTGGCTCCGGTAAGTCCTCGCTTGCGCTCGGCGTGCTGTATGCCGAAGGTTCGCGGCGCTATCTTGAGGCGCTCTCCACTTATACGCGCCGCAGGATGACGCAGGCGGCAAAGGCGGAGGTTGACGAAATTTTATATGTTCCGGCGGCGCTCGCGCTGCATCAGCGCCCGGCGGTACCGGGCATCCGCAGCACGTTCGGTACGGGCACAGAACTTCTGAACAGCCTCAGGCTGATGTATTCGCGCCTGGCAAATCACCGCTGCCCCAACGGGCATTATCTTGCTCCGACGCTTGCCGTTGCGGCGGGGAAACAGCTGACCTGTCCCGTGTGCGGGAAGAAGTTCTTTGCGCCCTCTGCCGAGGAGCTCGCATTCAACAGCCAGGGCGCATGCCCTGCCTGCGGTGGTACCGGCATCGTGCGCGCCGTGGACAGGAGCACGCTTGTTCCCGATGAAAATCTCACGATAGAGGGCGGTGCCGTGGCGCCGTGGAATTCGCTGATGTGGTCGCTCATGGTAGACGTATGCCGCGCAATGGGTGTGCGTACGGACGTGCCGTTCAGGGAACTTACACAAAAGGAAAAGGAGATAGTTTTCGACGGTCCGCCCGAGAAGAAGCACATTCTGTACTATTCCAAAAACACAAACCAGGCGACCGAGCTCGATTTCACATACTATAACGCCGTGTATACGGTAGAAAACGCGCTCTCCAAGGTCAAGGACGAAAGCGGCATGAAGCGTGTCGAAAAATTTCTTAAGGAGGATGTCTGTCCCGATTGCGGAGGCACGCGCCTGAACGCCGCCGCAAGGGCGCCGAAACTGCGCGGGATATCGCTCGACGAAGCGTGCGGGATGACGCTCGCAAAGCTCGTAGATTGGGTGGAGGGAGTGCCCGAAAGCCTGCCGCAGGAGATGCGTCCCATGGCGGAGAGCATATGCCGGTCTTTCCTGTCCTCCGCCAAGCGGCTGATGGATCTGGGGCTTGGATACCTGACGCTCGACCGCGCGTCTTCGACGCTATCCACGGGTGAAAGGCAGCGCATGCAGCTCGCGCGCGCCGTAAGGAACCGCACGACGGGCGTGCTCTACGTCCTTGACGAACCGTCCATCGGATTGCACCCTTCCAATATAGAGGGGCTTACCGGCGTGATGCACGACCTCGTGGCGGACGGCAATTCCGTTGTTCTGGTAGACCACGACGCGCAGATACTTTCGGAATCTGACTGGATAATAGAGATGGGGCCCGACGCCGGCGCCGCAGGCGGCAGAGTTATCGCACAGGGCACTGTAGAGCAACTCGCGATGAGTCCCGCCTCAAAGATAGGCCCCTTCCTGGGCAGCGAACCGCAGCCGCGGCTCAGTCCCGCGGTACCCGCCGCCGACATTTTCGCGCTTGGCAGGATCAGCCTGTCGGCAGGAGCTATTCACACGGTAAAACCGTTATCCGTAGATTTTCCCAAGGGCAGACTGACTGTGGTCACAGGCGTATCCGGCTCGGGTAAGACCACGCTTGTGCTTGAAAGCCTCGTCCCCGCGCTTGCCGCCGCCGTGCAGGGCGAACAGTTGCCGACGCACGTTACCGGGATAAACGCCGACGGAATAAGGCAGGTAAAACTTATAGATGCCACTCCCATAGGCGTGAATGTGCGCTCTACGGTGGCGACGTATGCAAACATACACGATGAGTTGCGAAAGGTGTTTGCGCGGACACCCGAGGCAAAGGCGATGGGCTATAAGGCGGGGGATTTTTCATATAATACGGGCAGGCTGCGCTGCCCCGTGTGCGACGGTACGGGATCGATCAGTCTCGACGTGCAGTTCCTTCCCGACGTGGATATACCTTGCCCCGAGTGCCGCGGTGCGCGGTATTCCGGGGACGCATATAAGATACATTACAAGAACGGCGCCGGAGAGGAGTATACCATGCCGCAGCTGATGTCGCAGGATGTGCGCACGGCAGCGGAGTCCTGCCGCGACCTCCGCACGGTTACCCAGCGGCTGCGCGTTCTGAACGGTCTCGGGCTGGGCTACCTCACACTCGGCGAGCAGACCCCCGGGCTATCGGGCGGCGAGGCACAGCGGCTTAAACTGGCAGAGGAGATGGGTAAGGCTCAGTCAGACAGCGTATTTGTGTTCGACGAACCCACCATAGGACTGCATCCGTTAGACGTAAAGACGCTGCTCGGGGTATTCCGCACGCTGATCGGAAGCGGCGCCACTGTGATAGTCATCGAGCACGACCTCGACGTGATAAGGAACGCCGACTACATCATAGATATGGGCCCCGGCGGCGGTGAGGACGGGGGCGGTATAGTTGCGTGCGGCACGCCCGAGGATATAAAGAATTCACCCGCCAGCGTTACGGGCAGGTTTATATAAAATTTTGACGTAAGTCGGCAAACGTAGAGGCGGCAGTAAACTGCCGCCTCTATGGTGTCGCTTGTTTTTACAGAAGCTTCGTTGCCGCTTTCCTATTTTTCAAGGGCATCGGTAACGCCTTCGATGAATTTGCGTGCCTCTGCAAGGGCATTTTCATCGGGTTGACCCTTGTTTATCCCGCCGAACAGGCGGAACACAAAGAACTTGCACAGCCCTTTGCAGCCGAACGACCCGACCACCTTGCTGCCGCGCCTTTCAAGCGCTTTTATCAGCTTTGAATTGTATCTTTCGTGTTTGCCGGTCGCGCTCGTTGAAAATACAAAGGAACGTGGCGGGGCCTCTTTCAGGTTTTCGACATAGTTTATAAGTTCGGGTTCGTGGCTGCCTGCGTTTATGCCGCTGCCGAAGCCCACGGCGTCGAATTGCGTAAGGTTGTAATTTCCCGCGTCCTTTAACGGAACTATCGTAAGGGGTGCGGCTTCCGCCATAGCTTCGGCTACGCGCATCGTATTGCCGAGATGTTTGGAAAGTACTATTGCCAGCAGTTTCATTCCTGCCTCCGCAGTTATTTTGTAAACAGATAAAAGCTGAGTGCGAATATCGGTATGTTCAGCGCGATTATGCAGGGTATGACGACTTTTGCAAGCACGTCCGTCGATGATGACCAGTTTACTCTGAGAACGAGCGCAAACAGAACGATTATCGCCATCAGCAGCACTGTCAGTATGCTTGCGGTGAATATATATTTAAGGCTGGTAGGTTTTCTCATGCGGCTGCCATAGTGCGTGCCGTAAAGTATGCCGCATACAAGTATGGCGGCGAGCCCGAGCGAAAGGATGACTATCGGATAGGCTATCGAGACGTGCAGATCCTGCCTGAACAGCATCGTGAGCGTGAATTCGAGCAGTATTATCACGCCGATGATCAGCGAACATTTGAATAAGGTGGCGCCTCTGTTATAAGTCGCTTGTCTTACTGTGCCTGAGGTGAGAGCTTCTTCCGAGGTGTTTATCTTCAGTCCGTCGCCGGCGGCTTTGCCCGTCACGTCCATGTAGTCGTAGTGCGCGGGCACAGCGGTATGTTCGCGCGCGGGTGCAGGCGAAGTTTCATATCCGGGCTCAGGTTTCGGCTGAGGCGCGGGAGGGGGTGCGTTTTTAAGAGTGTTATCGAATAGCTTTTCAATTATATTTTTATAGTCGCGCTCCTGTTCGGGCCGCTCAGAATAGATGGGGCTTCGCTCCTCGTTCACGGCTTCGCGGCGGGCGGCGCCGTCGTCTCCGGCGATCAGCTTAAGGTAGTTCTCGTGCGCAATGCGCCTTGCCTCGGCTTCTTCCGAAGTATTGAGCTGCGAGGTATAGCTGTTGCCTTGCAACGCCTGCTCCGCGGGGGCGGTATTTGCCGCCTGCTGTGCCGATGTCTGCGCAGGCTCTGCAGCCTCTGCCGACTGCTGCGGCAGTGCATGGGGGGATCCGGCCGCAGTTTCCGCTTTGCCGCTCTCTGCGGGCGCGTCCGACTGGTCGATTTCGGCGGTCTGCCGTGAAATGCCGGCCTGCTCGCCGTCGATATACACAGTTTCGGACTGTCCTGCGACGTAAGTCGTCTGCGGTTCTGCAGGCTGCCCCTCCGGCTTTTCATCTGCTGCGCCCTCGGGCTTTTCCCCGCTCTCCGTGTGGACGACCGGCACGCGCGAAGTTGCCTGCTTGAGTATCTTGAAGTCGACCGGGGTGGGGGCGGGCTGACTGAAATCAAAGTTTTTGTCTGAGATCAGGCTGTCTATCACCGTACGGGAATATTCCCACTCCGAGCGGTTGTGTTCGGCTATCTCCTTGCCGCTGTCGGTGAGACGGAAATACTTCCGTCTGCCGCCGGCCGATGTTTCGTCGCGCTTGTAGTAGGCCTGGATATAACCCTGGTTTTCCAGTCTTTTCAGCGCGCTGTAAAGGGTCGGTTCTTTAAGCGTATATTGCCCGTGGCTCTTTTCGTTTATCTCTGCCCTTATCTCATAGCCGTATTTGTCGCGTTCATATAATGAGCGCAGGATTATCGTATTTATGTGCCCTCTTATAAGATCTGCGCTTATGGAATTTTTGCCTTCGAATTCTTCGGTGTTTTCGTCCATGGTCTGTCTCCCTTAGTGTATAAAAATTATATCAAAAATGCCCGAAAATGTCAATAGTTTGACGATATTTGCAGTACTATGTCAAACATAATTACTGTATGTGCGCTCATTTGATGGACTTTTCCGGCGGGCGGTGATATAATTTTATAAGATACAGCGAGGTGAAAAATGTACCACAACATACGCAATTACGATATACGCTATCTCGATGTCGATTTCAAGGACGAACTCAGGCTTTCCTCGCTCATGTCGGTGCTTGAAGAGTCGGCGTGTGCCTCTGCCGACGAGCTCGGCTTCGGCTACGACGATATAATGCCCAAGAATATCGGCTTTGTTATAGTCAACTGGTATCTCGAACAGTACCGCCCTATAAAGCTTAAGGAAAAGCTCACCGTACATACCTGGCCTATGAAACCTAAGCGCACGGCTATGTTCAGGGAGTTCGAGGTCTATTCCGGCAACGAAAAGGTGGCTGTGGGAACGAGCCGTTGGTGTATGGTCGACCTTAAATCCTTCGCTCTTTTGCCCACGAGCGCTTTTTTTGCGGATGACAAGCGTGAGTACAACGATTTCAGGGCGATAGATTTCAATTCCTGGCATCTTGCGCCCCTCGACGGGGGAGATAAGAAGTATGAGAAACTCATTACGGTCTCCGACTACGACCACTATTTCCACTGCAACAATACAAAGTATGCGGATATCTGTTTCGACGCCTTCTCCGTTGAGGAACTTGCCGGCAGGAGCATAGAGAACGTGCAGATCACTTATATCAGGCAGTGTAAGTACGGCGAGCTGCTGGAAGTTTTCAGGCATGACGAAGGCGATGCAAGCCTTCTCGAGGGCAGGGTAAACGGCGAGCCCCGCGTGCGGGTTGCCGTAAAATTCCGCAAAATATGATTTCGTCGGCCCGCGGTCTCGTCCTGCGGGCCTCTTTTTGATCTATGGATTATCAATACATTCTCGTAAAGAGCAGACGCCGCACCTATACAATAAAAGTGACGGGCGACAACCGCATAATCATCCGTGCCCCGCTGAACGTCACCGCGGAGCAGGTGGAGCGGATATTGCAGTCGAAGCGCGGCTGGATAGAGAAGGTGCTGGCGTTCAATGCCGCAAATACCGTCATCGGCGATGAAATAATAAATTATTCCCGCGCCTATGTGTGCGGCAGGTTACTTCCCGTCGAGGTCGGCCCTCGGAATGCGGTAACGCCGTCGTGTGTGCGCGTCACGGGCGTCAAAGGTTTCAGGGCGGCCTACGTCGGCAGTCTCGGCAAAAAGTTTTTGGAGGAGTTTGCCGCCGTCGAGCGGGCCACGGGACTGAAAGCCGCATCGGTGAAGTTCCGCGCCTATAAGAGCATGTGGGGTTGCTGCGACGGCAAGTGCAATATAACGTTCAACTTTAAGCTCATGATGCTGCCCCAGACACTGCAGCGGTATGTGATGGTGCACGAGCTGTGCCACACGCTGCATCACGACCATTCTCCGCAGTTCTGGGCGGCCGTGGCTCGTTTTCTGCCTTCATGGAAGAGCTGCCGCGCCGAGCTGAAAAAATATAACCCGCTCGTTAAGCTGTATCAATGACCGCGCATGACGATCATTTTTATCAATTTTTGTATATTTATTCAAATATGCGTTTAATTTGCGTGAAATATGCATAAATATACAAAATGATTTTAGAAATATTCAAAATGTGCGATTAAATGCTTGACTTTGGTCATACGGTATTGTATAATTTGCACGGTGAAGCGGTAAAGCCGCTTCAAATACAATAATTTTCGGTGATTTAATCTATGGAAAAGAAGATCAAAAAAGTAGTTCTTGCATACTCAGGCGGCCTCGATACGTCGATAATCATCCCCTGGCTTAAAGAAAATTACGACAACTGCGAAGTCATCGCCGTGTCGGGCGACGTGGGTCAGCAGTCGGAGCTTGAAGGGCTTGAGGAAAAGGCGCTCAAGACGGGTGCCTCCAAGCTCTATATCGAAGATCTGCGCAAGGAGTTCATAGAAGATTACATCTATCCCACTATGAAGGCGGGCGCCGTGTACGAGAATAAATACCTGCTCGGCACGTCGTTTGCGCGCCCCGTCATCGCAAAGAGGATAGTGGAGATAGCAAAGAAAGAGGGTGCCGACGCCATTTGTCACGGCTGCACCGGCAAGGGCAACGACCAGGTGCGTTTCGAGCTTGCCATAAAGGCTTTTGCTCCCGAAATGACGATAATAGCGCCCTGGCGTATATGGAACATCAAGAGCCGCGACGAGGAGATAGACTACGCCGAGGCGCACAATATCCCTCTTAAAATAAATCGCGAGACCAACTATTCCAAGGACAGGAACCTATGGCACCTTTCGCACGAAGGGCTGGATCTCGAGGACCCTGCCAACGAGCCGCAGTACGATAAGATACTCGAACTGGGCGTATCCCCGTGGAAGGCGCCCGACAAGAGCACGTACATCACCATACATTTCGAAAAGGGTGTCCCCACGGCCATCGACGGCAAGAAGATGGACAGCGTTTCGCTCATCGAAAAGCTCAACAAAGTGGGCGGCGAAAACGGCGTGGGCATAACAGATATGGTGGAAAACCGCCTTGTGGGCATGAAGAGCCGCGGCGTGTACGAGACTCCCGGCGGCACCATCCTGTATGCCGCGCACGAGATGCTCGAATCTGTTTGCCTCGATAAGGCCACGGCGCATTACAAACAGCTCATAGCCATAAAGTACGGCGAGATGGTGTATGACGGACAGTGGTTCACACCGCTGCGCGAGGCCTTCGACGCGTTCGTGGACAAGACGCAGGAGACCGTCACGGGCGACGTGAAGCTGCGCATCTACAAGGGTAATGTAATGAGCGCGGGGATAACATCGCCCTATTCGCTCTACAGCGAAGATATCGCTACTTTCGGTGAGGATCACTGCTACGACCAGACCGATTCCGCCGGATTCATCAATCTGTTCGGGTTGCCCATAAAGATAAAGGCGCTGCTCGACGAAAAGAAACTCAAATAAATTTAAGGTGATTCGTAAAAGCGGCGCAACGCCGCTTTTACGACGTATGTCATATGTTCAACGTATTTATTGACGGGCGCGAGGGCACCACCGGGCTGCAGATCTTCGACAGGCTTTCGGGGCGCAAGGATATAAGCCTCATCACTCTGCCCGAAGAAAAGAGGAAGGACGCCGCCGCGCGCAGCGAATGTCTCAACAGCGCTGATATAAGTTTTCTGTGCCTTCCGGACGCCGCCGCAAAAGAGGCGGCGGCAATGATAAAAAATCCCGCGGCGAGGGTGATCGACGCCTCTACCGCGCACCGCACGGCGGAGGGCTGGGTCTACGGCCTGCCCGAACTTTCAAAGGAGCGCAGAAGGCAGATAGCCGCGGCGGCACGCGTTGCCAATCCCGGCTGCCACGCCACGGGCTTCATAACGCTTGTCGCGCCGCTTGTGTCCGGCGGAATACTGCCCGCAGGCTATCCCGTCGTGGCACACTCCGTCACAGGGTATTCGGGCGGCGGCAAAAAAATGATCGCCGAGTACGAGGCGGAGGGCAGAGATATCTCCCTCGATTCACCGCGGCAGTACGCGCTCACGCTTTCGCACAAGCACCTTCCCGAAATGCAACAACAGTGCGGGCTTTCGCACAGGCCGATATTTCAGCCCATAGTTGCCGATTTTTACTGCGGCATGTGTGTGTCCGTTCCGCTTTACAGGCGGTTGCTCGCTAAAAAATACGGAGCTGACGACATAAGAGCATATTTTGCAGAGTACTATGCGTCGCAGAATTTTGTTAAAGTTGCGTCTGAAGAGGACGTTCCCGCTTATCTGCCGGCAAACGAACTTGCGGGCACCAACTACCTTAAGATCTACGTGAGCGGCAATGACGAGATGATACTGGTGTGCAGCGTGTTCGACAATCTCGGAAAAGGGGCGGCCGGCGCAGCGGTGCAGAACATGAACATAATGCTCGGGCTGGACGAGCGCGCTTACCTCGCATAATGCTCGCCGTGAGCCGCGTGCGGTTCAAACGGCTATTATTTTTGTAAAAGTAGATTGACGGCGCGGTTTTTTTGCGCTATAATCTTATAGAACACATAGAAACTGTATTTTACGGATATGGAATTTTTGCACGAAGTTGAAGGCGGGGTGTGCGCGCCAAAAGGCTTTAAGGCGGCGGGCATACACTGCGGAATAAGGAAAAATAAGGATAAAAAGGACTTTGCGCTGATAGTGAGCGAAGTTCCCTGCGCCGCGGCGGGCGTATATACGCAGAATCTTGTTAAGGGCGCCCCGGTTGTGGTCACCAGGCGCAATCTTGCCGACGGCAGGGCGCAGGCGGTGATAGTAAACAGCGGCAACGCGAATACCTGCAACAGCGACGGCGAAGAGGTGGCAAAGCAGATGTGCGGCCTTGTGGCAGGGGTCAGCGGCATACCCGCCCGCGACGTCATTGTAGCCTCGACGGGCGTGATAGGACTTCCGCTCGACATTGCCCCCATGGCCGGCGCGATAGACAGCCTCTATTCCTCGCTCGGCGACAACAGCGCCGACGCTGCGGAAGCTATTATGACTACCGACACCGTGCCCAAGTCTGTGGCGGTCGAATTTGAACTCGGCGGCAAAACCTGCCGCATAGGCGCCATCGCCAAGGGCGTTGGCATGATCTGCCCGAACATGGCGACTACGCTGATATTTATAACTTCGGATGTCGATATTTCTTCCGCGATGCTGCAGAAGGCGCTCTCCGCCGACGTGAAGTCTTCCTTCAACATGGTAAGCATAGACGGCGATCAGTCGACGAACGACACCTGCTGCATAATGAGCAACGGACTTGCGGGCAACAGGCCCGTAACGGATCTCGGGGCGGATTATAAAAAATTTTGCAGGGCGCTTGGGTACTGCACGGTAAAACTTTCGCGCATGATAGCAAAGGACGGCGAGGGTGCCACCAAACTTATAGAGTGCAGAGTAAAGGGGGCGCGCTCGGTAAAGTCTGCCCGTAATGTTGCAAAGTCGGTGATTAAGTCATCGCTTGTCAAGGCTGCCATGTTCGGCGCCGACGCCAACTGGGGCAGGGTGCTCTGCGCGATAGGATATTCGGGCGAACTGGTCGACCCCTACAGGATCGACGTTTGCTTCGGTTCGGCCGCCGGCGAAATCTGCGTGTGCAGGGACGGCAGAGGCGTGGAGTTTGACGAAGACAAGGCAAAGAAAGTGCTTTCGGAAGACGAAGTGACGATAGATGTAGACCTCGGATCGGGAAGGTATGGCGCCACGGCGTGGGGCTGCGACCTGACCTACGATTACGTCAGGATCAACGGCGATTACCGAACTTAAAAATTCAGCCGCTGCGGCGGGCAAGGGATGCTGATGGATAAGCAGGAGCAGGCAGAGTTCCTGATAGAGGCTCTGCCGTATATCAAAAAATACTATAATAAGATAATAGTCATAAAATACGGCGGCAGCGCCATGACGGACGAAAAACTCAAGCGCTCGGTCATGAACGACGTATCCGTGCTCAGCGCGCTCGGCATCAAGGTGGTGCTTGTACACGGCGGCGGGCCTGAGATCTCCGATATTTCCAAACGCATGGGCATCGCGCCCAGGTTTGTGAACGGGCTGCGCTATACCGACCGCGACACCGCGGAGATCGCGCGCATGGCGCTTGCGGGCAAGGTCAACAAATCGCTCGTCGACCTGTTGCAGTCTGCGGGGTGCAAGGCCGTCGGTCTGTGCGGCGAAGACGGGCACATGCTCCGCTGCGAGATGATAAGCAGGGAACTCGGCTACGTCGGCAGGATAGTCAACGTGGATACCCGCATCATCGACGACGTGCTGGGACTGGGCTATGTCCCGGTCATTTCGCCGATCGGTTTCGACGGCGACGGCAACATCTACAACATCAATGCGGACACGGCTGCGGCCGCGATCGCCGGCGCCATCGGTGCGGAGAGCCTCATTCTCATGACCGACATAAAGGGGCTGCTGGAAGATAAGGACGATCCCGACAGCCTGATAAAAAAGGTGTACGTATCCGATATCCCCGCGCTCGTCAAGCAGGGCATAATATCGGGCGGCATGATACCTAAAATAGAGTGCTGCAAGGAGGCCATCCGTCGCGGGGTGAACAAGGTGTTCATAACCGACGGACGGGTTTACCATTCCATTTTGGTGGAGATTTTGTCCGAAGAGGGCAGCGGCACCATGTTTTACAGTTGACTGATTTATTGCATTAAATCAGTCTTTATTTTAGCAATTCGGAGAAAATATGGACGGAAAGCAGATAATTGAAGAAGATAAACGGTATGTTGCCGGCACTTACGCGCGCTTTCCCGTCGTATTCAGGGACGGAAAAGGGTGCAGGCTGTACGACTGCGACGGCAGGGAATACCTCGACTGCGGCAGCGGCATAGGCGTGAATATCTTCGGCGTGAACGACGGGAAGTGGAAGGAGGCCGTGACGGAGCAGCTCGGCATGCTGCAGCACACGAGTAACCTGTTCTATACGCGGCCGCAGGCAGACCTTGCGCGGCTGTTGTGCGAGCGCACGGGCGCGGATAAGGTGTTTTTCGGCAACAGCGGCGCCGAGGCTAACGAGTGCGCCATAAAGGCGGCGCGCAAGTATGGTGAAGAGCACGGCGGCAGGTACGGGATAATAACCCTCAAAGATTCCTTCCACGGCAGGACGATAGCCACGCTTGCGGCGACGGGGCAGGAAGAATTTCACAGGCACTTCGGACCCTTTCCCGAAGGATTTACGTATGCGGAGCCCACGATAGAGGGCGTAGAGGCGTGCATAACCGACGACACCTGCGCGGTGATGATCGAGGTGATCCAGGGCGAGAGCGGCGTGAACGTGCTGCCCGAAAAGTTCGTGAAGGGCGTGGAGAAGCTGTGCCGCGAGCGCGGACTGCTGCTCATATGCGACGAGGTGCAGTCGGGCAACGGGAGGACGGGTTACCTGTATTCCTACATGGCATACGGCGTGCACCCCGACATAGTAACGACGGCAAAGGGCCTCGGCGGCGGGCTGCCGATAGGCGCGTGCATGCTGTTCGGCGACTGCGCGCAGGTGTTCGGCTACGGCGACCACGGCTCTACATTCGGCGGCAACCCCGTCTCATGCGCGGGCGCATGCAGCATCCTTGAGCGCATAGACGACGGGCTGCTCGGTCAGGTGCGCGAAAAGGGGCGCTACTTTGCCGAGGGACTGAGAGGAATAGGCGGGATAACCGACGTGAGCGGCATGGGGCTTATGATAGGTTTTAAGACCGGAAGGCCCGCCGCGGAAATAGCCAAGAAATGTATAGACAGGGGGCTTCTGGTGCTCACCGCACACGCAAGGGTGCGCCTGTTGCCGCCGCTCATCATAACCAAGGACGAAATAGATCGTGCACTTGAAATCTTAAGGGAGGTGATAGAAGAATGAAACATTTACTCAAACTCGGCGATCTTACGAGGGAAGACATTCTTTCAATACTCAATCTGGCAGACCAGCTCAAATTTGAAAGGAACAACGGCATAAACAAGGAGTACCTCAAGGGCAAGCAGCTCGGCATGATATTCCAAAAGGCTTCCACCCGCACGAGGGTATCTTTCGAGGTGGGCATAAGCGAGCTTGGCGGGCACCCTCTTTTCCTGTCCAGCCACGACCTGCAGATAGGCAGGGGCGAACCCGTGCAGGATACGGCGCGCGTGCTTTCGCGCTATCTCGACGGCATAATGATCCGCACCTTTGCCCAGCAGGAAGTGGAGGATCTTGCAAAGTACGGCACGATCCCCGTAATAAACGGACTCACCGACTACTGCCATCCCTGCCAGGTGCTGGCGGACCTGATGACCATAAGGGAATACAAGGGAACATTCAAAGGACTTAAACTGGCGTTCATAGGCGACGGCAACAACATGGCGAACAGCCTGATCGTCGGCGCCGTAAAGACGGGCATGAACATAGCTGTGGCCTGCCCCGAAGGGTACGAACCCGATGAAAAACTTGTAAAATGGGGCAAGGAGAGCGGGCTGCTCACCGTCACGCACGATGTGTCCGAGGCCATGGCGGGCGCAGACGTGCTCTATACCGACGTGTGGGCTTCGATGGGTCAGGAGGGCGAGAAGGCCGAGCGCGAGCGCGTATTCAGCGGATTCCAGATAAACGAAAAGAACATAAAGGGCGCCAAAGAGGACGTGATGGTCATGCACTGCCTCCCCGCTCACCGCGGCGAGGAGATCACCGAAGGCGTGTTCGAAGCTCACGCAAAAGAGATATTCGACGAGGCGGAAAACAGGCTGCACGCTCAGAAGGCAGTCATGGTAAAACTGATGAGATGATGCCTTACGGGCAATAAATATACGGCCTCCGCAAGGCGGCACATACGTTAAAGGAAGGATAGATGAAAAACAGTAAGGTTTATTTGACGCTTGCAAACGGCAGGCAATTCACGGGTTACTCCTTCGGCGCAGAAAAGGAAGTGGTGGGCGAACTGGTGTTCACCACGGGCATGACCGGCTATATCGAGACGCTCACCGACCCCAGCTATTACGGGCAGATAGTCACGCAGACCTTTCCGCTGATAGGCAACTACGGCATGATAGAGGCCGACATGGAGAGCAAAAAACCGTGGGTGACCGCCTATATCGTAAGGGAAAAATGCGACATGCCCTCCAATTTCAGGTGCGGCGGCACGATAGACGGGTTCCTTAAAAAGCACGGCATACCCGGCGTATACGGGCTGGACACGCGGGAGCTGACCAAGATAGTCCGCGAGGCCGGCGTGATGAACTGCGCCATAACAAAGAGGCCTCTTAAAGATCTTTCGGAGGTGAACGCCTATGCCATACGCGATGCCGTTAGGTCGGTGACCTGCGGGGAAGTCGAGTATGTCGGCGATCCCTCCGGGATAAAGGTGGCGGTATGGGACTTCGGCGCCAAGCGCAACATCCCGCGCGAACTTGCAAAGCGCGGCTGCTACTGCATGGTGGTGCCTTCGTTTTACACGGCGGAACAGATCCTTGCGCTTGAACCGCAGGGTCTTATGCTTACCAACGGCCCGGGCGATCCTTCCGAAAACGGCGAACTCATCTCAAATATCCGCAAGCTGGCGGGCAGGCTGCCCATATTCGGCATCTGCCTCGGTCACCAGTTGTTTGCGCTTGCAATGGGCGGCAGGACAAAGAAGATGAAGTACGGGCACAGGGGCTCCAATCAGCCCGTCAAAAACCTCGATACGGGCAGGGTGTATATCTCCAGCCAGAACCACGGCTACGAGGTCATCTCCTCCAGCGTCGAGGGCGGCAAGCTCAGTTTCGTGAACGCCAACGACGGCACCTGCGAGGGATTCGAATATCCCGACCTGAACGCCTATACCGTACAGTTCCACCCCGAGGCATGCGGCGGGCCGATGGACTGCTCGTTCCTGTTCGACAAGTTCATACTCAACATCAAGGAGGGCAGATACCATGCCTAAGAGAGAGGATATAAAGAAGGTACTCGTAATAGGTTCGGGTCCCATAGTTATAGGCCAAGCGGCCGAGTTCGACTACGCGGGCGCACAGGCGTGCCGCGTGCTCAAAGACGCCGGACTCGACGTGGTGCTCTGCAACTCCAACCCCGCGACCATAATGACCGATAAGGCGCTTGCGGACGAGATCTATCTCGAACCGCTCACCGTCGACACGTTGAAGAGGATAATCATAAAGGAGCGTCCCGACAGCCTGCTCGCCTCGCTCGGCGGACAGACGGGGCTCACCCTCGGCTGTCAGCTCGCAAAGGAAGGCTTCCTCGACGAGTGGGGCGTAAAGCTGATAGGCGTAAATCTTAGCGCGATAGACAGGGCGGAGGACAGGGAGCTGTTCAAGGAGACGATGCAGAAGATAAACCAGCCCGTCGTTCCCTCCGACATTGCCTATACCGTGGAAGAGTGCCTTGAAGTGGCGCAGAAGATAGGCGGATACCCGGTCATCGTGCGCCCCGCATATACGCTCGGCGGCGCGGGCGGCGGCGTCGCCCATGACGAAGAGGAGCTGAAAATAATCGCGCAAAACGGACTCATGCTCTCTCCCATAACCCAGGTGCTCATCGAAAAGTACATCGGCGGCTGGAAGGAGATAGAGTTCGAGGTGCTGCGCGACGGCGCGGGCAACGTGCTCACCGTCTGCTCGATGGAAAATTTCGACCCCGTAGGCATACATACGGGCGACTCCATAGTAATAGCGCCCGCAGTCACGCTCTCCGACAAGGAATACCAGATGTTGCGCACCGCCTCGCTCGACATAATCACCGAGCTGGGCATCGAGGGCGGCTGTAACTGTCAGTTTGCGCTCAATCCCGATTCCTTCGAATATTCGGTCATCGAGGTTAATCCCCGCGTTTCGCGTTCATCGGCGCTCGCCTCCAAGGCCACGGGCTACCCCATAGCCAAGGTCGCCACCAAGATCGCGCTCGGCTACACGCTCGACGAGATCAAAAACGACGTCACAGGCAAAACTTACGCCTGCTTCGAGCCCACGCTGGACTACGTGGTGGTAAAGCTGCCCAAGTGGCCGTTCGATAAGTTCCTCTATGCAAAGCGCACGCTCGGCACGCGCATGAAGGCGACCGGTGAGGTTATGGCGATAGGTACCGGCTTCGAGATGGCCATAATGAAGGCTGTGCGCGGCGCCGAAATTTCGCTCGGCACGCTCAACATGCCCAAGATGACGGAGCTCACCGACGATGAGATACGCGCCAAGCTGCACGAACTTACCGACGAGAGGCTGTTCGTAGTGTTCAGCGCGATAAAGCGCGGGATCACCGTGGATGAGATCCACTCCGTGACCAGGATAGACAAGTGGTTTTTGAACAAACTTAAAAACCTTGCCGATTTCGAGGGCGAGATCGCTGGCAGGCCGCTCACGCGCGCGCAGTACATGAAGGGCAAGCGCATGGGCTATCCCGATAAGGAGTTGGAAAAGCTTTCCGGCAACAAGCTGCCAATGCACCGCGACGCCGTGTTCAAGATGGTAGATACCTGCGGCGCGGAGTTCGCCGCGCAGACGCCCTACTTTTATTCCACATACGACGAACCCGAACATGACGAGGCAAAGCCCTTCGTAAAGCGCAGCAAAAAGCGCAGGATTATAGTCATAGGCTCCGGCCCCATACGCATAGGCCAGGGCATAGAATTCGACTATTCCTCCGTGCACTGCGTGTGGACGCTCAAAGAGCTGGGCTATGAAGTCATAATAATCAACAACAACCCCGAAACTGTTTCCACCGACTTCGATACGGCGGACAGGCTGTACTTCGAATCGCTCACGCCCGAGGATGTTCAGAGCGTCATAGACGTGGAAAAGCCCTACGGCGTTGTCATAACTTTCGGCGGGCAGACGGCAATAAAGCTGTGCAGCTACCTCGACAAGAAGGGCATACGCATACTCGGCACTCCCGCCGACAGCGTCGACCTTGCCGAGGACAGGGAGAGGTTCGATGAGCTTCTGGAACAGTTCTCCATAGCCCGCCCCAAGGGTCTCACGGTAATGACCAAACAGGAGGCCATCTCTGCCGCCGAGCAGCTCGGCTATCCCGTGCTTCTGCGCCCTTCCTATGTAATAGGCGGCCAGAACATGACCATAGCCTTTACGCAGAACGACATCGAAAGGTACATGGACGTCATCCTCGCGCAGAAAATCGAAAACCCCGTGCTGTGCGATAAGTACCTCATGGGCACAGAGCTCGAAGTGGACGCCATCTCCGACGGTACCGACGTGCTCATCCCCGGCATAATGCAGCACATAGAGCGCGCGGGCGTGCACAGCGGCGACTCGATAGCCGTATATCCGCCATACAATCTGAGCGACACGATGCTCAAAAAGGTGGTGGACATATCGGTAGAGCTGGCGCTCTCGTTAAAGACAAAGGGTCTTATAAACATACAGTACCTGATCTACCACAACGAGCTGTATGTCATAGAGGTAAATCCCAGGGCGTCGCGCACGATACCTTACATCTCCAAGGTGACGGGAGTGCCCATGGTTGAGCTTGCCACCAAGATACTCGTCGGCGCAAAGTTAAAGCGTCTCGGCTACGGCACGGGACTGTATCCCAATTCGCCGTATGTCGCGGTAAAGGTGCCTGTGTTCTCGTTCGAAAAGCTCAACGACGTCAACTCGCAGCTCGGTCCCGAGATGAAGTCCACAGGCGAGGTGCTCGGCATCGGCAAGACGATAGAGGAGGCGCTGTTCAAGGGGCTTGTCTCGGCGGGATTCAATATGAAGCACCCCACAAAGCAGCATCCTTCCGGCATCTACTTTACCGTAAACGACCAGGATAAGTACGAGATCGTAAACATCGTAAAGAAGTTTGCCGATCTCGGGCTTACGTTCTACGCCACAAAGGGCACGGCAAACGTCATACGCAGCCTGGGCATAGACTGCACCGAGGTGGCAAGGCTCTCGACCAACGACGATATATTCAAGCTGATGGACGAGGGTAAGATAGATTACGTAGTGTACACCGGCAAGACGGACATGGAGTCGATAACCAACTATATCTCGCTCCATCATCACGCCATTCTTCTGGGCATAACGGTGCTCACCTCGCTCGATACCACCAATGCGCTTGCTGACTGCATAGCGGGCAGGTATACGCAGTTCAACACCGAGCTTGTGGATATAAACCACCTGCGCAGGGAAAAGCTCAAGCTCAGCTTCTGCAAGATGCACAGCTGCGGCAACGACTACATTTTCTTCAACAATTTCGACAATAAGATCACCTGCCCCGAGTCGCTTGCCATAAATTTCTCCGACAGGCACTACGGGATAGGTTCCGACGGCATCGTCATGATCGAGAGATCAGGCGTCGCCGACTGTAAAATGCGTGTGTTCAACCGAGACGGAAGCGACGGCGGCATGGCGGCAAACCCGCTGCGCTGCGTGGCAAAGTATGTGTTCGACAAGCGCATAGTTAACTCCGAAAATATAAGCGCAGAGGTCTGCGGGACGGTAAAACATCTTAAAGTCGTCTCGTTCAACGGAGTTGCAAGCTCCGTTTCGGTAGAGCTCGGCAGGGCTGAATTCGATCCTGCGCTCGTGCCTGTAAAATCCGAAAGGGAAATTGTGTGCGAAAAACTTGACTTCGGAGTAAAGGAATACAGCGTGACCGCCGTAAATGTAGGCAACTCGCACTGCGTGATCTTCTGCGACAAGGTGGACGACGTTGACATGGACGCGCTCGGCCAGGCAGTGCTCGCCTCCGGACTGTTCCCGGATCTTGCCTATCTCGACTGTGCCAGGATAGTCAACGATCTGACGCTTAAACTGCGCGTGTGGAACAAGGTCAACGGCGAGACGATGGCGAGCGGCACTTCGGCCGCGGCTGCCGTGGCTTCGGCGATAAAGATCGGCAAGTGCGCGCGCGGCAAGGTGATAACCGTAAAGCTGCGCGGCGGCGACCTGTTCGTTAAGATGAACGAAGACGGCGATATCGTGCTCGACGGCAGCGTAAAGCAGTCCTACGAAGGTGTGATCGAAATATAATGATATACTTTGACAATGCGGCGACGACCAGGCCCGAAAGGGCGGTGGCGGAGCTTGCCGCACATTACCTCGATGAGCAATTTTATAATCCTTCCGCGTTATACGCGGAAGGATATAATTTGCACCGCGAGCTCGAAGAGGCGCGCAGGGAACTTGTATCCTTTGTCTCCGACCCCGACGAGTTTGCGATAGTTATGACCTCATGCGGTACGGAGGCAGACAATCAGGCGATATTCTGTGGCGGCAGGCGCGGAAACATAGTCACGACCATGGGGGAGCACGCTGCCGTGTATGCCGCCGCGCAGGAGGCAGGCAGGCGTGGAACCGAAGCTAGGTTTGCCCCGCTCAATCCCGACGGCAGCGCAGATGCGGACGCACTTTTGGAGCTGGTCGACGATAAAACTTCGCTCGTATCCGTCATACATGTCAACAACGAGACGGGCGCAATAAACGACATAAACACCATAGCCGAAAGGGTAAAGGCCAAAAATCCGCGCGCCCTCTTTCATTCCGACGGCGTACAGGCGTTCGGCAAGCTGCCGTTCAGGCTTGGCAGGAATATAGACATGTATTCTGTCAGCGCGCACAAGATAGGCGGATTAAAGGGTACGGGTGCGCTCATAAAGCGGAAAAAACTCGTGCTGCAGCCCTATATCTGGGGCGGCGGCCAGGAGGGCGGGCTGCGCAGCGGCACGGAGAACGTGTTGGGCATAGCGGCTTTCCGCGCGGCGGCGCGTACGCGTTACCTCGGCGGCGGCATAGAAAAGAATTATTCCGCCGTGCGCAATGTTCAGTCGCGCTTGTGGGAGCTTTTGGATAAGCAGCTGTTCGAGCGCATATCTCCCGAGGACGGCTCGCCGTACATCCTCACCGTTGCTGCAAGAGGTGTGCGCGGGGAAACCATCCTGCACATGTGCGACGACAGGGGGCTTATCATCGGCACCGGTTCGGCGTGCTCGTCAAACGCGGCAAAAAAGTACTCGCGCGTCATGCAGGCGTGCGGGTTGGGGCGCGAACTGATAGACGGCGTTCTGCGGTTAAGCTTCAATATACACAACACCGCAGACGAGGCCGAGCGCGCCGCCGAAATACTCAACGACGTCGTCAGGACGGACAGGGAACTTACGAAGTAGTATGGAAAAGGTAATAATAATCCGCTATGCGGAGATACATCTCAAGGGCAAGAACCGCGGCTATTTCGAACGTATGTTTGTTGCCAACATGGAAAAATCGCTAAGGGGTATACGGCATGAAATAAGGCGGCGCAGCGGCAGATATCTCGTTGAAAATTTCGAGGACGGGCAGACGGAGAACATAGTAAAAAAGTTATCCAAAGTGTTCGGCGTGCACTCGCTGAGCGTCGGGTTCAAGGTGCCCTCCGATATGGACGAAATCTTCCTGGCTGCACAGCTGGTGTGCGACGGCAGTGGCTCGTTCAAGGTTGAAACCCACCGCGCCGACAAGAAGTTTTACCTGACTTCGCCGCAGATAAGCGCGGAGATAGGCGGCAGACTGCTCGATAAAAACCGGCAGCTTTCGGTAAACGTTCACGAGCCTGACTTTGTGATAAATGTCGACGTGCGTGAGGACGGCACGGCGCTTGTTTTCAACAAGTTTATAAGATGTGCGGACGGTATGCCTGTCGGCACTGCAGGCCGCGGATTGTTGTTGCTTTCGGGCGGCATAGACAGCCCCGTTGCGGGTCACATGATAGCCAAGCGCGGCATGAAAATAGACTGCCTGCATTTTCACAGCTATCCTTACACAAATATGCAGGCGCGCCAGAAGGTGATGGATCTTGCAAAAGTGCTCTCTGAATACAACTGCGGCATAAAGGTCAGTGTCATCTCGGTAAAGCACATTCAGGAGGAGATCCACAAAAACTGCAACGGCGCATACATGGTGACGCTGTTGCGCCGCTTTATGATGAGGCTTGCCGAAAGGCTTGCCCTTAAAGACGGCGACCAGTGCATAATAACGGGCGAAAGCCTGGGGCAGGTAGCCAGCCAGACGATAGAGGGGATGACCTCGTCCAACAGCGTAATAGAAAAACTGCCCGTTCTGCGCCCGCTGTGCGGTTTCGACAAGAATGAGATAATAGAGCGCAGTCGTAATATAGGCGCCTACGACATTTCCATACGCCCGTACGAGGACTGCTGCACGGTATTTTTGCCCGATTATCCAATTATAAAGCCTAAACTTGAAGACGTCCTCGCTGAGGAAGCAAAGCTCGACGTGCGATCGCTTCTGGACGAGGCGTTTTCCACTCTGGAAGTTTCCGAGTTCTGAGCGGCGTAAACCGACAAAATGTTTCACGGAATTTCAATTTTTTTAATGTGGCGCATAAATATTTTATCGGCAGATAAAAATGTTTCACGTTAAACTTAAACGGCGGGCAATTTCGGTTGCCCGCCGTTTTTTATGCTCTCAATCGTTGATCCAGTCAGAACCGGTTATGCCGTGGCTGTCCTGCGGTGATTTTCCGCCCGAGAGGCAGACCGGCGGCAAATCGATCTCTTTGCCGAAATATTTTTGTCTGCCGTCGAAGTAATAGGGGGTAACGGAATACACGGCCTCTCCGCCGTGGAAGTTATCTTCGATTCTCTCCTTCCACGGACCTTCATATACGACTGTCGCCTTGCTGTCAATTTTTCTCTTTATAATATATGCGTAGTACTTTGTGTGATATAATTCAATAAAAACAGTGTTATTTTGAGCAGAAATTTGCGGTTTTTTTATTGTTGGGTTTGAAAAGTATGTTGAACGTTCCTTCGGTTCGCTGCCGCGCAGCGTTCGTATCTTCAATGTGGAAAGCTCGGGTGCGACGGCGTCTGCGAGCACGATCTTGTTATTCTTTGAATACTCTTCGCCGTCTATTTTTACCTCCGTGGTGCCGCTCTCGGTGTCGAGGGCGCAGGGTGTATTGTGCCTGTAAAGCTCTTCGAATATTGAATTTACCGCCTCGCAGCATCTTCCGCTCGTCACGTTCAGCCGTTCGTTGTCTGCGCTGCCCAGCCACACGGCCGCGCAGTCGGCGGAGGTGTAGGCTATGCAGTAGGAGTCCGTATTGCCCTCGGCATTTCCGCATGTGCCCGTCTTTGCGGCTATATCGCAGTCGTTCCGCTTAAGCCGTTTTGCCGTGCCGTCGGTCACTGCCGTTTTCAGCATGCCGTTCATCAGCGACGCCGTTCCCTGCGAAAATACTGCTACCCTGCTCTGCGGAGCGCGGTAGATCGCGTTTCCGTCCTTTGCCGTAACTTCTTTTATGAATTTTGTGGCCGAATAGGCGCCGCCTCCTGCGAATACCCTGTATTTTTCGCACAGCTGCGCAAGGGTAAGTCCGTGGCTCATGCCGCCGAGGGCGAGAGCGAGGTTTTTGTCGTCTTCCTCAAGGGTGATCCCGAGTCTCTGTGCGTATTTTTCGGCTTTGGCTAGGGTGAGTGCGTTCAGTGTCTTTACGGCGGGGATGTTATAACTCTTTGCAAGCGCCTCGGCCGCACTGATGTAACCGTGATACCTGCCGTCGTGGTTGGAGGGCGAATAGCCGCCGAAGTCGACCCTTTCGTCGGCGATCCTGGTTGCGGGGCAGATGAGTTTTTCCTCTATGGCGGGAGCATAAACGAGCAGCGGTTTTATGGTCGAGCCGGGCTGGCGTTTTGCGCCTGCTATGTCGCTGCGGTAGGCCTTTACGCCGCCGTCCTGCGAGGTGACTATCGCCGCGCAGTCGCAGCCCTCTTCTATACTGTCGATCACGTTTTGCAGATCTCTGTCGAGGTAGGTGATTACTTTTCCGCCGTCCAGCAGGCCGTAATAATCCAGTCCGAGCTTTTCAAGTTCGGAAAATACGGCGGAAATGTAATCGGCAAGGTCGTCCGCACCCGTCTGAGGGGCGGTAACTATTTCCTCTCTAAGCGCGCTTTCGTACTCCTTTTCGTCTATGAATGAACACTCGAGCATGGCTTTAAGTACGGTATTGCGCCGCTTTGCACACTTTTCCGCGTCGTTGTACGGCGAGTAGTTGTTTGGCGACGCGATAAGTCCGGCGAGCGCTGCAGACTGAGAAAGAGTGAGATTTTCAGCCGGTACGCCGAAGTAGAACCGCGCCGCGCTGTCCAGCCCGTAGCAGTTATGCCCGAAGTAGATGGTGTTGAGATACATTTCCAGTATTTCGTCCTTTGAATACATGCGCTCGAGTTTCTTTGTAAGTTTTATTTCCGTCAGCTTGCGCTTTATCGTCTTATCGCCCGTGAGGTGAGTGTTCTTTATCAGCTGCTGGCTTATGGTGGAGGCGCCCTGACTGAACGAATGCGTGGCGATGTTGGTGAACAGTGCCTTTATCATGCGCTTGTAGTTCAGCCCTCTGTGGCTGTAAAAATTTCTGTCTTCGGAGGCTATGAAGGCGTTGACCGTGTACGGCCTGAGCTGCTCTGTGCTCACGCTGCTGCGCTTTGCCTCCAGAGAGGCGTCGGCGATCTCTTCGCCGTTGCAGTCGCAAACGGTTATGGTGCGCGAATAGTCCGTAAGTCTGCTTTCGTCGAGCTTTGCGTCCTTTGTTATAAAGGCAAACACGGCGTAGCCCACGGCAACGGCTATCGCGGTGAGTGCGGCAAGCGTCAGTAATATGCCTAGTAACTTTTTCATCTCAATTTAGTATGCATAAATTGAGCATTTTGTTGCGATTTTATTTGAAAAATTTTTTCTTAGATTATATAATTGAATGTATAA
>ERZ1090878.172-NODE-172-length-36964-cov-7.773334_pt1 | contig 36964 bp, 29 predicted proteins | sample MGYA00478473_ERZ1090878 | MGnify/ENA primary metagenome ERZ1090878 (study PRJEB33644, sample SAMEA5815720) | chicken gut metagenome | biome: Chicken; feature: Gastrointestinal Tract; material: Caecum | place: Ireland | collected 2019-01-01 | study: A study of the... | reverse complement strand
CCCCACCAGATACACACGCGATGCAGTTCTTACCCCGTCATACGTCATTTTGGCACGCACATGGACCCAGTACAAACGGTCGCACCGGTCGCAGACAGCCACCGTTTTAAAAGCGCCGTTGACCACTTCATAGGCACGAAGCCTGTGCAGCGGCGCGCCGCAGGACGGGCAGCCATGTTCCATTTGGTACACATTGAACCCCTGCACGACAGGTTTTGTAATGGAATATGGCTTAAAAAGCAGACGGGAAAAGTAGTCGTTTTCACAGCGGTGCACAAAGGCAGAAAACTTTTTTTCATCAAACACACGGCAAAAGCACATGGCGCTCAGTTCGCAGTCAAAAAGCGCATGATGGTGCAGGCCGTCGTTATACTGCAGCCCGAGTGCATCGGCGCAGTCGGTCAGTCCCACCTGATTTTTGCTGCCGTCCGGCAAATCGAGAAAGCTTTGGCAATACTGCTGCACATCGGCATAATTTTGAATAAAAGAAATGTCTGTCGTCCCAAAAACACGCCTGAAATTTTCAGCCAGCACATACAAATCGCTGTTGGACCAGGACATGAACACATTGTTCTGCGGCAAACCGGCCCAGCGCCGGAAATCCTGCACAGCCGTTTCAAAAGCAACGCCGTCGCGGCGCAGTTCCTCCAGCGTCATGTGCGTGAGCGCTTTAAAATGCGTACTAAGACGGCGCGAAAGCTTTGGGCGAACCAGAAGCCGGAAGGTGTCGACCGTGTTCAGGTAGCGGTCCAGCTTGATGGCGCCGATCTCCACGATCTCGTTTACGCCCTTTTTTGTGGCATAATTATAGGCATTGTTCCACTCTAAATCAAAAATAATATAGTCCAAACCGAGCTCCAAAAAAAATAACCTTGCCAGGAGCAAGGTTATGGATTATTGAACGATCAAACAAAAAGAAAAATAAGAAACGCGGCAAATACGATCACGAAAAAGACCGAAATCAGAATTTTAGAAAGTCTTTCCAGTCTGGCCTCGTTAGAACGACCCCTGATTTTACCTTCATAAGCATCTGAACCGCCGCCAATCGCACCGGAAAGATGTTCGGAACGCCCCTGCTGCATCAGAACGACCACAGTAATAATCACTGCGACAACGAGAAGCACAGCGCCGATCACATAATGATACCAAGACATTTTAATTCCTCCAAAAAACAAACAAAATAGTACATGTCAGATTTCAACATGGAAAGTATAGCACAACGCCTACACAAATGCAAGCCTTTTTTACAAATATTAGCACTGTATAAAACGCGGCATACATGCCAGAATAATACCGGCGGCAAAACTTATTCGCGTTTGCATTTTTGCTGCCCGCTTCGCTTCGGCGAAGCTGTACATAGCCATACTTTTAAAACGTGATCTGCTCTGCAATGTCATTGGCGCCCGGAAGTGCGCCGGCTGCGGGCAGATTTTTTGTGCGAAAACGCCAGGCTTTTTCAAACTCGCCCTCATGGTAGTGGTGGAACGAAACGACGCGCTGATTCTTTTTCAGGGTCATGGCGTTTACACCGACCGTGTCTTTTGTAGCCTTGGGGGCAATGGCGCCGGTGTCCACGATCAGCATGCGGCCGGACGAGGAGACAAGCACCAGCTCCGTATCCTCCGTAATATATTCAGCCTGCACCAGCACAGCTTTTGCAGAATACGCTTTTAAAAGTTTTTTGCGGTTTGTTTTGGTCTCATAGGCCGAAACGTCTACCTTGGCGATCTTGCCGTTTTCGTAAGCAAAGACCATGTAGCCTTTATACTGCTGCACCAGAGCAATATAAACAACGTTTTCCCCTTCGTCCATACCGAGCTTCACCGGGCAGTAATCGCCGAGCGCCGAAGCTTTGGTGTCTGTAAAATCGTTGACACGCGCTTTATAGACCTGGCACTTGTCGGTAAAAACGAGCAGTTCGTCCTTATTGGAACACTCTACGCTGCGCAGAATCTGATCGCCCTCTTTGACCTTTTGCTCGCCGCTCATACGCAGATTTGCCGTTTTGATCTTCTTCAGATAGCCATCCTTAGAAATGAACAGCGTGACCGGATAATCGGCGATCTCCACCTGCTCCACCGATTCGGCAGCGGCATAATCGTACAATATCTCGCTTTTACGCGCTGCAGCGTATTTTTTGGAAACATCTTCCAGCTCTGACACGATGATTTTTTTCATTCGGGCCTGGCTGGCAAGCGTTTTTTCCAGGTCGGCAATATCGTTTTCCAGCGTTTCAATGTCGTGAATACGCTTTAAAATATATTCCCTGTTCAAATGGCGCAGCTTGATCTCGGCCACATATTCCGCCTGCACCTCATCAATACCAAAACCGATCATCAAATTGGGCACAACATCCGCTTCGCTTTGTGTTTCGCGAATGATCTGAATGGCTTTGTCGATGTCAAGCAGGATCTTAGAAAGGCCCTTGAGCAGATGCAGCTGCTTTCTTTTTTTATCCAGCGTAAAGGTCAAGCGGCGGCGGACACACTCCAGGCGGAAATCGATCCAGGCCTGCAGCAGTTCGCTGACACCGTACACCTTCGGGTGGCCGCCCACCAGCACGTTGAAGTTGCAGGAAAACGGGTCTTCCAGCGGCGTCAATTTATAAAGCTTTTGCATAAATTTGTCGGCATCGGTGCCGCGTTTTAAGTCGATCGTGATTTTCAGACCGTTCAAATCGGTTTCATCACGGATGTCAGACACTTCGCGCACCTTGCCGTTTTTGACCAGTTCCACGACTTTGTCGATGATCGCCTCGGCGGTCGTGGTCGGCGGGATCTCGGTCACATCAATACAGTTATATTTTTTGTCATAGCTGTATTTTGCACGCACGCGCACCGAGCCGCGGCCGGTGGCGTAGATTTTTCCGAGTTCTTCCCGGTCATACAGAATATAGCCGCCGCCGACAAAGTCCGGCGCCAGAAGCGTTTGCGAAACGTCGTGCTGCGGGTCGCGCAGCAAAGCGATCGTGGTGTCACAAAGCTCTTTCAGATTAAAAGAACAGATGGAGCTTGCCATGCCGACGGCGATGCCTGTGGTAACATTTGCCAAAATGGACGGAAAGCGCACCGGCAGCAGCGACGGTTCCATCATTGTGTTGTCGTAGTTCGGCACAAAATCAACGGTGTCTTTGGAAATGTCGTCAAACAGCTCGCGGCAGATCGGCTCCAGCTTTGCCTCGGTATAACGCGAAGCCGCGTACATCATATTTCTGGAATACGCTTTGCCGAAGTTGCCCTTGGAATCCACATACGGATAAAGCAGTGTTTCGTTGCCGCGGGAGAGGCGCACCATCGTCTCATAAATAGATGCGTCGCCGTGCGGGTTCAGCTGCATCGTACGGCCGACAATGTTTGCACTTTTGACGCGCGCACCGGTCAGCAGGTTCATCTGATACATCGTATAGAGCAGCTTGCGGTGACTGGGTTTAAAGCCGTCGATCTCCGGAATGGCACGCGACAGGATAACGCTCATGGCGTACGGCATGAAATTGTTTTTCAAAATGTCGGTAACCGCCTCGTTCACGACCGTGCCGGCGCCTTCAATATGCACATTTTCGCCGAGACCGCCGTCTGCTTTCTGCGGCTTTGCGCTTTTTCGTTTTGCCACGTTTTCCCCTCCTTAACTGACGTCTGCCGCGTCCAGGTACATATAACCGTAGTCGGCAATGTACTCTTTTCGGCCATCGAGATTGTCGCCCAAGAGCAGGTCAAAGATCTGCGCTGTTTTTTCAGCTTCTTCCGCAGTAACACGGATCAGGCGCCTTGTTTTCGGATTCATCGTTGTCAGGCTCATCATGTCGGCGTCGTTTTCACCAAGACCTTTGGAGCGCTGCACCGTGTATTTCTGGTCGCCGATCTCTGCTTTGATCGCATCCATCTCCTGCTCATTATAAGCAAAATAGACGTTGTCTTTACAGTGCACCTCATAAAGCGGAGATTCTGCAATATAGACCTTGTTCTGCTTGATGAGCTCCGGCATAAGACGATAGATCATGGTCAGCACCATGGTGCGGATATGAAAGCCGTCTACATCGGCATCCGTACAGATAAGCACCTTGTTCCAGCGCAGGTTGTCCATGTCAAAGCTGGCAATGTCCTTCGCCACTTTGGATCTGACCTCTACCCCGCAGCCAAGCACCTTGATGAGATCGGTGATGATATCGTTTTTAAAGATTTTGTCGTATTCCGACTTCAGGCAATTCAGAATTTTACCGCGGATCGGAATAATGGCCTGGAAATCAGCATTTCTGGCCTGTTTACAGGCGCCGAGTGCAGAGTCGCCCTCCACAATAAAGATTTCGCGTTCGTTTACATCTTTGCTGCGGCAGTCCACAAACTTTTGCACGCGGTTGGTCATGTCCACCTTGGACTGCAGGGTGCTTTTCAGCGTTTTGCGCGTATTTTCCGCTTTGACACGCGAACGCATGTTGATCAGCACCTGGTTGGCGATCTTCTCCGCATCCATTTTATTTTCGATAAAATAGATTTCCAGCTGCTTTTTGAAAAAGTCGGTCATGGCATCCTGAATGCCTTTGTTCGTAATGGCCTTTTTCGTCTGGTTTTCGTAGGAAGTTTGTGTGGAAAAAGATGAAACGACTAAGATCAGGCAGTCTTCCACGTCCTGCGCGGTTATCTGCGAATCGGTTTTATTATATTTATTATTTTGCTTCAGATAACTGTTGATCTGCGAGACAAACGCACTGCGAAACGCCTTGTCCGGCGCGCCGCCATGCTCCAGATAGCTGGAATTATGGTAGTATTCTTTGCAGACCTTTTTGGCAGAAAAACACAGCGCCGTATTGATTTTAATGCGGTATTCCGGCAAATCGGCACGATCGCGCCCCGTGCGTTCGCACTGCCAGAACTGTACCGGGGTCAGCGTGTCTTCGCCGGCGATTTCAGAAGCGTAATCCAAAATGCCGTTCGGGTAGCAGAATTCCGTTGTTTCAAATTTATTCGCACCGGTTTGGTTTTTAAAAATAAAACGAACGCCGCCGTTGATGGCCGCCTGGCGGTGCAGCATGTCCTTAAAATAATCAACCGGTATGTCAATGTCTGTAAACACTTCAATGTCGGGCTTCCAGCGGATACGCGTACCGGTGTCCTTTTTGTCATACGGCTCCTTATGCAGGCCGCCGACATTTTCACCGCGGCGGAAAGACAGCGTGTACTTATAGCCCTCTGTATGGATCTCGGCCTCCATATACTCGGAAGCATACTGCGTTGCGCACAGGCCAAGGCCGTTCAGACCCAGCGAATACTCGTAGTTATTGCCGCCGTCCGTATCATACTTGCCGCCGGCATAAAGCTCACAGAACAGAAGTTCCCAGTTGTAGCAGTTTTCATTTTTATTAAAATCGACCGGAATACCGCGGCCGAAGTCCTGCACCTCGATCGAATGGTCGGCAAAGCGTGTAACAACGATCCGGTTGCCGTAACCCTCGCGCGCTTCGTCGATCGAGTTTGAAACGATCTCAAACGCCGCGTGCTCGCAGCCGTCCAGATCATTGGAGCCAAAGATGACTGCCGGCCTTTTGCGCACGCGGTCAGCGCCCTTTAAAGCCTTTATGCTTTCGTTCCCGTACTTCTTTTTGCTTTGTTTCCCTGGCACGTTTTTCCCTCCAATAGCGTTTAACATGTGCTATTTTAAACAAGATGCTGTGGTTTTGTCAAGTCAAAGTGCAAAATATACGACGATCAGACAAACAAAACAGCACTTCACCGAAGTGCTGTTTTGTTTTTAAATTATTCATCAGGCGTTTCGTCAGTCTTTTCATCTGCCTGCGCCGTATCCGGCTGTGCGTCTTCTTTTGCACCGGAATCTGCCGGCTGATCAGGCGCCGCATCTGCCGCTTCCTCAGCCTGCGGTTCGTCAATATAACCGCGCGTCATCAGCAGTTCAAACTGTTCGCCGGTCAGCTTTTCGCGTTTCAGCAGTTCACCGGCCACAAGATGCAGCTGATCCATATGCGTTTTCAAGATATCCTCGCAGCGCTTGTAGGCATTTTCCACAATGCGGTAAACTTCCTCGTCGATCTTGGCGGCCGTCTCTTCCGAATAATTTTTCACATGGCCGTAATCGCGGCCGATGAAGACCTCGTCATTCGTGTCGCCGTAAGTGATCGGGCCAAGGTCATCGCTCATGCCGTAGCGCGTGACCATCTTGCGGGCAATGTCGGAAGCGCGCTCAATATCGTTCGACGCGCCGGTCGAAATGTCGCCCATCGTCAGCGATTCCGCAATGCGCCCGCCAAGCAGAACGACCAGTTCATCCAGCATTTCCAGCTTGGAGTTGTAGCTCTTATCCTGCTCGGGCAGGCTCATGGTATAGCCGCCGGCCATGCCGCGCGGGATAATGCTGATCTCGTGCACGGGGTCCTGCGTTTCCAGGAAATAAGTGGCGATCGCATGACCGGATTCGTGGAAAGCGGTCAGACGGTTTTCCTTTTCGCTGATCTTGCGGGACTTCTTTTCCGTACCCATAACGACCTTGACCATTGCCTCTTCGAGCAGCGGTCTGGTAATGGCTTTCAAATTTTGACGTGCCGCCAAAAGCGCCGCCTCGTTCAAAAGGTTTTCCAAATCTGCACCGGTAAAGCCGATGGTACCCTTGGCAATTTCTTTCAGATCCACATCGGGTGCAAGCGGTTTTTTCTTGGAGTGCACCTTAAGGATCGCCTCGCGGCCGTTCGTGTCCGGGCGGCCGACAGTGATCTGGCGGTCAAAGCGGCCGGGTCTGAGCAAGGCCGGGTCCAGAATATCCGGGCGGTTGGTCGCGGCGATAATGATAACGCCTTCGTTGGCGCCAAAGCCGTCCATTTCCACAAGCAGCTGGTTCAGCGTCTGTTCACGCTCATCATGACCGCCGCCCATGCCGGCGCCTCTGTGGCGGCCGACCGCATCGATTTCATCAATGAAAATGATGGCCGGGCTTTGCTTTTTTGCCTGGTCAAACAGGTCGCGCACACGCGACGCACCGACACCAACATACATTTCTACAAAGTCGGAACCGGAGATGGAAAGGAACGGCGCGCCGGCCTCACCGGCTACAGCACGCGCCAGCAGCGTTTTACCGGTACCGGGCGGGCCGACGAGCAAAACGCCCTTCGGAATGCGCGCACCGAGCGCCGTGTACTTCTGCGGGTCTTTCAAAAAGTCTACGATCTCGGCCAGTTCTTCTTTTTCTTCGTCACAGCCGGCCACATCGTCAAACGTTGTTTTGCGCTTTTCATCATCCACAAGCACTTTCGTGTGCGCCTTGCCGAAGCTGAGCGTACGGTTGGTGTCGCTGCCGACCGCATTGGTCATTTTGCGGATCATAAACCAGCCGACACCGCAGATCAGCACAGTGATGATCAGCATCGGCAGCAAACTGGACCACATGGAGGTGTTGGAACCCTTGATGTAGTTATAAACGATCTGATTTTTCTGATTGTCCGGGTATTCATTGTGTTCCGTCACATAGTCGGAAATATCACTCAAAAACAGCGAACTGTTGGCAACTGTATACTCGTGCGGCGTCTTCTTTTCATCGGACGCAAGATAGTATTCCAGATTGCCGCTGCTCAGATCGATGCTGAATTCCGAAATTTTGTCCTCACGAAAGAGCGCCACGATGTCGGAATAGTTGACATCTTCGTCGTTCTGGCGTGTGGACAGAAAATAGATCGAGCCGATCAGGATAACCGGAATCAAGATGTAAAGGATCATTGTTTTCCAGTTAACAGCCATATTTTTCATAAAAGTCCTCCAAATCAACCGCCGTATACAGACGGTTTCAGAACCCCGACATACGGGAGATTTCTGTAAAAATTGTCGTAGTCCAGGCCGTAGCCGACCACATATTCATCCGGGATCTTCACACCGCAGTAGTCGGCCGTCAGGTCGTTTACACGGCGGTCCGGCTTGTCAAGGCAGGTGCAGATGCGGATGGAGTTCGGATGGCGGGAAGAAAGCAGCTCTTTCAGATGCGAAAGCGTTCTGCCCGTGTCCAAAATATCCTCAACGATCAAAACGTCGCAGCCGTCGATATTAATATCCAGATCGTGTACGATCTTCACAATACCGGTCGAATTGACGCCGCTGCCGTAACTGGACACCGACATAAAGTCTACCCGGCACGGCACAGTGATGTGGCGCATCAAATCGCTCAAAAAGACGACGGAGCCGCGCAGGATGCCGATTAAAAGCAAGTTTTTGCCAAGATAGTCTTTGCTGATCTGGGCGCCAAGGCGCGCCGCGATCGCTTGCAGTTCTTCTTCTGTAACAAGTACACGCTCAATATCCTGATGCATCATAAATTACCTCTTACTGCCCGGAACGGCCGCGTATTTTCAGCAAAAGCACTTTTTTTGTGCTTTCGCAGATCGCAACGCAGACATCCACCGCGTAACCGGCAAGGCCGATCACCCGGCAGCCGTCGCAAACGACCGGTACCGAAGCCCGTTTTTCAACAGGGATCTGCAGTTCATTCATATATTTTTTCAAACTTTTTGTGCAATTTCTGCCGTTTAAAGTCAGCCTGTCACCGGGCATACGCCCACGCACAGAAACGGCAGATTTTATTTTATCATAATCACACAAAAAATCAAATTCTTTTTGATAAAAGGCCACATTTTTTACAAACTCTTCATAAGTAATCACATTTTGTTCAAACTCCGCTGCAAACGGCCGTTCTGAAAAGTTTGTAAGGTGAATATATGCCTTATTGGCCACGAACATATATCCGCCGCCCGCCGCCGTGCGGGCATTTTTAAACAGCAAAGCATACGCCGCCTCGAGCTTTTCACGGTTTAAGCGCAGACCGAAAGACGCAGCATAACGGCTGATCACTTTTTTTACGACATAGGCGTTTTCACCCAAAAGCTGTGCCTTTTCAAGGCCATTTTGCCCAAGCGCCTTTTGAAACAGCGCTTGGGCCTGCCCGTCCAGCGCCTGTTCAGACAATGCGACATCGCCTTGCAGTGATGCGGCTGCCGAAAGAAAAGCGGGGTTCAGCTTTTCAAAAGCCGGCACCAGCACATGGCGGACGTAATTGCGTGAATACGCGTTGTCTTCATTTGTACTGTCGGTCACAAAACGTATTCCCTCTTGTGCACAGTACGCGCGAACCTCCTGCCCGGATACATCGAGCAGCGGGCGGATGATTTTACCGCGCACGGGCGGAATGCCGCAAAGGCCGTGCGGCGAGGTGCCGCGCGCCAGGCGAAAAAGCATCGTCTCCACATTGTCGCTTTTGGTGTGCGCCGTGGCGATCTTGTCACACGCTATGCTTTCAAAAAAAGCGTAGCGGCGCATGCGCGCATATTCCTCCACGCCCATTTTTTGCGCCGCCGCCTCTTCGGCAGCACGGATGGACAAGGTATAAAGCTGCACGCCGTGCGCATTGCACCAGGCACGCACAAACTCCATATCGCGCACAGACTCATCCCCGCGCAGGCCATGTTCTACATGGGCACAAATCAGGCGGATGCCGAGCTTTTCCCGGTATTTGTACAATACAGATACAAGCGCCATAGAATCCGCCCCGCCGGAAACGGCCGCCAAAACGGTGTCGCCGGGGTGAAGCATTCTATGCCGCTGAATGGTTTCAAGAACGTGCTGTTCCATAATCCTCGTCCACTGCACGAAAACGTGTAAACTCACTGTCAAACGCCAGCTTGATCGTGCCTGTTTCGCCGTGGCGGTTTTTGGCCACGATCAGTTCGGTGAGCGAATTGTCGATCTCTTCCTGCTCCTCCGCGCTGCGCTCGTTGTCGTAATACGCCTCACGGTACAGGAACATAACGATGTCGGCGTCCTGCTCGATAGAGCCGGATTCACGCAGGTCGGCAAGCTGCGGCCGGTGCGACTTGCCGCGGCCCTCTGTGCCGCGCGAAAGCTGCGCGCACACGACCACGGGGATGTTCAGATCCTTTGCAAGCATTTTCAGGCTTCGCGTGATCTGCGAAACTTCCTGCACACGGTTTTCCGTGCGGCCGGAGCCCTGGATCAAACCGAGATAATCCACAATGATCATATCCACATCGCGCAGCTTGCGCACGCGGGACTTGATTTCCGGCACGGTAATGGACGACGTATCGTCAATATAAAGTTCCGCATTTTCAAACTGTTCGGCCGCATTGGCAAGCTGCACCCACTCCTCGCGCGTCAGTTCGCCGGTGCGGAATTTTTTAGCGTTGATACCGGCCTGCGAAGCCAGCAGACGCTCTGCCAGCTGCATTTTGCTCATTTCAAGGCAGAAAAACACGCACTTTTTCTTGGCCTTCATGGTCACGTTGTGCGCAAGGTTCAGGGCAAAACTGGTTTTACCCATAGCCGGACGCGCACCGATCAGAATAAAGTCGCTTTTATTCAGGCCGGTGATACACTTGTCCAGATTGTAAAAGCCGGACGGAATGCCCATGTACTGCTCTTTTTCTTCCCCGGAAAGCTTTTCCAGCTTGGTGATGACATCGTCAAAAATGATGCGGCTTACCTTTGTGGGCGCATTGGTCTCTTTGCCCTGGCGGATGTCGTAGATCATCTGCTCGGCGCTGTCGAGGATCACATCTGCCCCGCCCTCGCCGGACGAAGCCGACTCCGCGATCTTCTGCGATACTTCGATCAGGCGGCGCAGATAGTACTTTTCCCGCACGATGCGGGCATAGCTTTCCACATTTGCGGTGGACGGCACGATCTGGGCCAGCTGCAAAAGATACTGCTTGCCGCCAGAGAGGTCGTACAGATTTTCCTTGACCAGCGCGTCGGCAATAATAACCGGGTCAATGGCAGAATGGCCGCCCATAAACATGCTGAGCATAGACGAATAGATCGCCCGGTGCGCCGGCAGATAAAAGTAGTCGGGCTTTACAATGCCGGAGACCGTGTCCATGCACTGATTGTCGACCAAAACAGAGCCGAGCAGGGATTGCTCGGCCTCCTTATCAAACGGCATGGAAACGGCCAGTTCGCTGAAATTTTCACTCATTTTGGATCACCCGGTCAAGCTTCTGTCACTTGAATGTAGATCTTTGCGCTGACATCCTTGTGGATCTTGATTTCGGCTGTAAAAGTGCCGAATGCCTTGATTTCTTCCTGTAAAGCGATTTTACGCTTGTCGGTTTCCACACCGAACTGGCTTTTGAGCGCAGCGGCAACGTCTTTTGATGTAACGGAACCGAAAAGTTTGCCGTTTGCGCCGGCTTTGGCCGTGATCTTGACCGTTTTGCCCTCCAGGCCGGCGGCCGTGTCACGGGCAGCCTGCAGCTGTTCGGCCGCATGGAATTTCTGCGCCTGCGCCTTATTGTTAAATTCATTCATGGCCTGCGCGTTCGCCTCTTTGGCCAGGCCGCGCGGAAACAGATAGTTTCTTGCGTAACCGTCTGAGGCAGAGACAAGCTCGCCTTTTTTACCCAGGCTTTTAACATCCTGCAGCAAAATCACTTTCATATTTTACACCTACATTTCCATCAGGATCGGAAGCACCATGGGGCTTCGTTTTGTTTTTTCATACATGATTTTTGAAATCGTATCGCGCAAACTGGTCTTTACGGTGTTCCAGTCTTTATAGCGCGTGTCATACGTCTGCTCAATAATGCGCTGCGCCGCCGCGCGCGCACGGTTCATCAGCTCTTCATTCTCGCGCACATAGACAAATCCGCGCGAAACGATGTCGGGGCCGGACATGATCGTGCCCGTTTCGGCGTCGATCGTAGCCACTACGATAATAATGCCGTCGCGTGACAGATGCTTGCGGTCATTCAAAACGATGTTGCCGACGTCACCGACGCCGATACCATCCACATAAACATCGCCGGACGGCACATCCGAGATCTGGCGCATGGACGTGCTGCTCAGCTCCAGCCGGTTGCCGTTGTTGCCGATAAAGATATTCTTTTTGGAAATGCCCATCGCCTCGGCAAGGCCGGCGTGCTTTTGCAGATGCTTCTGTTCGCCGTGCACCGGAATAAAGTATTTCGGCTTAACGATGCCGAGCATCAGCTTCAGCTCCTCCTGGCAGGCATGGCCGCTGACGTGCACCTCATACATCTTTTCATAGATCACGTCGGCGCCGAGCTTCATCAGCTCGTTGACGACGTTGCTGACCATTTTTTCATTGCCGGGGATCGGCGTGGCGGAAATGATGACATAATCGTTCGGGCCGATCGTCACCTTGCGGTGTTCGGAAAACGCCATTTTGGTCAGGGCGCTCATCGGCTCGCCCTGGGAGCCGGTGGTGATAATGACCAGTTTTTCGTCCGGGTAACTTTTGATCGTGTCGATCGGGATCAGTACGCCGTCCGGCACATTCAGGTAGCCGAGTTCACTGCCGATGCTGACAAGATTTTCCAGACTGCGTCCGATAACCGCTACCTTGCGCCCGCGCACGCACGCGGCGTCAATGATCTGCTGCACGCGGTGGATGTTTGAAGCAAACGTGGCCACGATGATGCGCTTGTTGTTGGCCTTGTTGAAAAGCGTGGCGAAACTTTCGCCCACCTTGCGTTCGCTCATGGTAAAACCAGGCCGTTCCGCGTTTGTAGAGTCGGACAAAAGCGCCAAAACGCCCCGTCTGCCGTATTCACAAAACCGCGCCAGGTCGATCATGTCGCCGTCGATCGGCGTGGTGTCGATCTTAAAGTCACCGGTCTGGATGACTGTGCCGGCCGGGCTCTGGATGGCGATGCCGACCGCATCCGGAATGGAGTGGTTCACATGGATCAGCTCCAGCGTAAAGCAGCCCAGCGAAATATGGTCGCCGGCATGGATCTCGATCAGCTGTGCACGGCTCAAGAGACCGTGCTCTTTGAGCTTGCCTTCAATCAGGCCAATGGTCAGTTTTGTTGCATAGACCGGCACATTGATCCTCTTAAGCAGATATGCAATGCCGCCAATATGGTCCTCGTGCCCGTGTGTGACCACAAGGCCGCGGATCTTGTCGGCATTTTTTTCCACAAACGTAAAATCAGGAATGACAAGATCCACGCCGGGCAGATCGTCGTCCGGAAAAGAAAGGCCGCAGTCCACCAGGAACATATCTCCCCTGCATTCATAAAGGGTCATGTTCTTGCCGATCTCGTTCAAACCGCCCAAAAAGGCCACACGCACAGACTCCGCGCTCTTTTTTTCCGGCACGGCAGCGTTCTTTTTCGGCTTTCTGTAATAATAGCGCCGTCCCACTTTCCGATCTTTGGGGCGCTGTACAGATTCATTATTCTTTTTTTGCATTAAAATAAAATGCCTCCTTTTAAACTATGTATTGTTCCGCACATCAAAATCTTCATATATTTTAAATAAAAAGCGCCGCAATGTCAAGGGCGACAGGAACATATTGATTATTTACGCCAGAAATGCTAAAATATTGAAACATAAAATTAAGAATTATGTAAAAAACTCAGACTGACGGAGTGAGCGGATGAAAGAAGTACAGATTTATACAGACGGAGCATGCAGCGGCAACCCGGGCAAAGGCGGCTGGGGCGCCGTGCTGATTTACGGCAAAAATGAAAAACAGATTTCCGGCGGCGAACAAAACACCACCAACAACCGAATGGAGCTGACGGCGGTGATCCGGGCGCTGCAGCTTTTAAAAGAGCCATGCCGGGTAACGCTGACGACCGACAGCAAATATGTGTGCGATTCCGTCAGCAAAGGCTGGGTCTACGGCTGGCAGAAAAGGGGCTGGAAAAAATCCGACGGGAAACAGGCGCTGAACGTAGACCTTTGGAGCGTTTTGCTGGAATTGCTGGAAATACACAACGTATCCTTCCACTGGATCAAAGGCCATGCCGGCCATAAGTATAACGAGCTTTGCGACAAGCTGGCCACCGGCGAGATCAAAAAACTTTCATTTTGAATGAGTTATATAAGCAGCAAGTCCCGTACCTAGTGTACGGGACTTTCCTCTTTTCATACAATATCTTCTTTCAGAATATAGCCAAACCCGGCGCCAAGGCGTCCGCCGTGCAAAATATAGCGCCGGGCACTTTTTTGCAATGAGGTGGTGTGCGCAAAATGCGGCCGGTTCAGGCCAAAAATACGGTCGTACCCCTGTGGGTTTTTGGTGTTGTCGCCGCAAAGCTGAAACAACGACGCAAACTTTAAAATGTTGCTGTTCGGCTGCATAAACTGCGCGTTGCCGCTAAAAAGCAGCCAGCTTTCACACACAAAAGCCCGGTAAGCATAATCCGGAAAATGTGCGGCAAAAAAAGTTCTGGCGTACTGAAAGGAGCGCCGGCAGGCATCATGATCGAGCGGCGACCCCTGCGGAATATGCACATGCAAAACAGGCGCCAATGCAGACGGACAGGCTGCATAATGCGGCTTTTGAAACGGCGCCATCTGGAACTGCAGTCGGCCGAGCTGAAACAGCTCCAGGCGCATGTGGTTGGCGAGCCACGCGGTGTTCTGCAGACCGAGCGCCCTGCAGTTGCCGCACCAAACAGTGATGTCGCGCATCGTGTCAAAATAAACAGAATCGGCAATGCCAAGGGACTGATAGCGGCTGCGCACCTGCAAAGCACTGTCCAGTGCCCAGGCAAGCCGTTTGGCGCGGCTTACGGCATTCGGGGTGCAGCCGCAGCCCAGATACGGCAGTGCCGCAGCCAGATCACGCTGCGGCAAACCGATTTTTTCGATGAGTTCTGAAAGCTGTGGATCCATACTCACTGTGCGGCAGAAGTATCGGTCTGTTCGCTTTGCGGCACCAGACCGGAGGATTGAATGTACTGCACATCCGGGTCTTTTTCAAAGCCGCAGGCATAAACCGTTTCCTGCACAGTCTGGAAAAAGTCCGTGTCGGCATGCTCATCCTGAATGATGACCTGCGTGTCGAGCGGCAGCAGCGAAAGATAGTTGCGCAGCTCGGCAACATCTGTCATCTCCTCCCCCTCGAAGAAAATGGTCGTGCCCTGCACGGTGACCGTATTGCGAAAGCGCTCTTGCAGGCTTTCGGTGGTGGATTCAGAAGTGGAGCCGCCGTCATCCGGCGTACGCTGTGCAACGTTGCCGCGCACGAAATAGACAACGACACAGACACAGACGATCACAACGGCGCTGAGCAGAACGATCGTGATCGCCTTGGCCCGGTTCGGGTTTTTCTTTTTTTTCTTATAACGGTGGCGCTCGATCGTAGGCCGCACCTCGTCCTCGTCACGCGTTTGTGTAAGCATTTGCAGATTCGGACAGCCGTTATAGGAAGCGTCGCTCTCTTTATGTACAACAAGCGGGTTGTCCAGCTGCTGTATTTCCTCGCGTTCTTGCGCACTCATGCCAATTCACCAACGTATTTTTCGATTTTGTCACAGATAAACTGCACGTCCTTTTTGTCGACCGGCAGAAGCGGCAGACGCGGCTGGCCGCATTCAATGCCAAAACGCAGCGACATAACGCTTTTGACTGCGCCGTACAGCGACGGCTGGGACAAAAGCGCATAAATACAGTCGTTGATCTTTACCTGCAACACGCGCGCATCGTCATAGCGGCCTTCCTGGATCGCTTTTTCCAGGGCAACATAAAGCTCGGGCATACAGCCGTAAGTGCCGCCGATACCGGCATCCGCGCCCATCATGCGGCCGGCCAGATACTGTTCGTCAGAGCCGTTGAAAATAATGAAGTCGTCGCCGGCCGCCGTACGGTAACGCTCCATCAGGCAAACCGGTTCCGCCGAGTTTTTCACGCCGATCACCTTCGGGTTTTCGGCGAATTTCTTCAGCAAAGCGTCGCTCAGATCAAACGAAGTCAGCTGCGGGATGTTATAAATAATAAACGGCAGATCGGTTGCGTCTATAATGGCATTCCAGTGCTTTTCCACCGATGCAGCAGGCAGATGGTAATATACCGACGGCACAGCGGAGATCGCGTCGGCGCCGATTTCAGCGCAGTGGCGCGCCAGTTCCACGCTCTCTTTGGTGGAAGCACAGCCGACATGCACGATAACGGTCATGTCATCACCGGCAGCCTCCACAACGGCTGCCGCTGCGCGCTTGCGCTCCTGCGTGCTCATCATAAAACCCTCGCCGGTCGAACCGCAGACATACACGCCGCGCACGCCTTTCTCACGGTAAATGCGCACCAGCGCCTGCATGGCCGCTGTATCCACATCATCATTTTTGTCATAAATCGTGTTCAGCGCGACAAAAACGCCTTTAAATTTGTTTAAATCCATAATGCTTTACTCCTTTATTTTGCTTGCGGGTTTATTGTAGCATACTGCATGCATTTTTGCAATCATGTGTCTGCACATAACTTAAAAGTGCCGTTTTTTCATTTGTAAGCTTTTCGTCGATCACCAGGCTGAGCAGATGCTCCAGCGTTTGCCCAACGGCCTGTCCCTGCAGACCGCACGCCTGAAGGTCGCTGCCGTTTACCTGCAGCTGCGAAATCTTATAACAGCCGTCCTGCAGTGCCGCATCCAAAACCGGAAAAATCTGCTCGATCTCCTCAATTTCGGGCTGCGTTTTCTGCAGGTTCTGCGACTTCAGATCGGCAAGCTTCACCCAAAGCAGCTTTCGGGTCAGTTTGGGCCCGATCAGCCGCAGCCACTGCAGCACACTGCGCCGCTGCGGATGAATGTAAGCATCGTGGTGCTCGATCAGCGTGCACACATTCTTGCGCAGATGGTTCGGCGCCTTAAGGCGGCGCAAAATCTTGCCCGCAAGCTGGGCGCTGACCTGGGGATGGTTGTAAAAATGCACAGAGCCGTTTTGGTCATAAGAAACGCAGGCCGGCTTGCCGATGTCGTGCAAAAGCATGGTCAGCCGTATTTCCAGATCGAGCGGCGTATTTTCAACCGTATGACAGATATGGTCGTATACATTATAAACATGCCACACTGTTTTTTGCGGATAGTCAAAACACGGCTTTAGCTCCGGTATCATGCAGGCAAATACATCCCTGTACCTGGAAAGCACCGGATAGACGTGTGTGCCGAGCAGCAGCTTGCACAATTCGCTGAAAAAGCGTTCAACAGAGACTTTAGAAAGCTGCGGCAAACACTGAAAAAGTGCCTCTTCGGTCTTTTCTTCAATTTTAAAGTCCAAAACACAGGCAAAGCGAACGGCCCGCATAATGCGCAGTGCATCCTCAGAAAAGCGGCGGTACGGGTCGCCCACACAGCGGATCAGCCCGCTGTGCAAATCGCGAACGCCGCCGAACGGGTCGACCAGCTGTGCGCCGTACGCCATTGCGTTTACGGTAAAATCACGGCGTGCAAGATCGGTCTTCAGATCCGGCACAAAGGTCACGCTGTCCGGATGGCGTGCATCGCTGTAGCTGCCATCGGTGCGAAAAGTGGTGATCTCGATCTGCTCGCCGTCAATGAGCACCGTGACCGTGCCGTGGCGCACACCGGTAAGGACGCAGCGGATGTTTTTGGACTCAAAAAGCGCCTGAACCGCCTGCGGCAATGCGGACGTGCACACGTCGCAGTCCTGCACATCGCGGCCAAGCAGACTGTCGCGCACAAAGCCGCCCACGGCATACGCCGCGTAGCCCGCAGCATGCAGTGCAGAAACGGCCTGCGCGGCACCGGGCGGCAAGATGATTTTTGGTTTATTTGTTAACGAAATATGCGTCATAATTGTCCATGCAGGCGCGAATCGTTTTTTCGGCGTTTTCGCGCCCTTCTATTGTTGAAACGGTTGTTACTTTGTCATGCTCCAGCATCTTGTAAACTTCAAAGAAATGGCGAATCTCGTTGAAGCGATGTGTCGGCAGATCTGAAATGTCGTGGTAAGAATTGTAGTTAGGGTCGTTGACCGGCACGGCAATGATTTTTTCATCGCTTTCGCCGTTGTCGACCATTTTCAGGTAACCGATCGGCACACATTCCACAATGGTCATGGGTGTGATGTTTTCACTGCACAGCACCAGAACATCGAGTGGGTCGCCGTCGTTGGCATACGTTCTTGGGATAAAACCGTAATTGGCCGGGTAGTGCGTGGAGGTGAAAAGCACGCGGTCCAGCTTCAGCATGCCGGTCTCCTTGTCGATCTCATACTTGTTTTTACCGCCTTTTGAGATCTCGATCACCGCATAAAACTTTTGCGGCGTAATGCGCTCGGGAGAAATGTCGTGCCAAATGTTCATAAAATCACTGCTCCTTTGAAATTTGTGAATAAATGATTTTCACGCGGTGTTTCTGCGTGTATTCGTCTAAATCTTCCTGTGCTTTTTTTCTTTCCTCCGGTGTCAGGCTGCGCGCCGGATAGTTCCAGCAGTCAAACGGGTCTGCCTTGACGATCTCCATCTGGCCGCCGTTGAGTCGCCACGGATAGATCAGCACTTTGCGCTTGTTGACCACATAGTAAAGCCGGCCCTGTGTACCGGAGGAAAGATTTTTAAACTCCGTCAGCTTGCGTGCCTTTTGTGTGAGTGTAAGGCACTGCTGTTCTTCCGTAAGGCTGTTCCACACATGGTTGTTGATTAGCGGAAAAACAAGCAGACCGCAGACGGCGATCAAGACCAGCACAACCACAGCAATAAGGATCCAGATAAGTACCATCAGTCAAGCCCCACAGTAATCAACGCAAACGGTGTGTATTCCAGCACATCCGTCTCTTCCAGCACATCCTCCAGCAGATTGAGCACCTTGACTTTGTGCGGCAGGCGGATCGTGCCGCGCGCGCCGTTTTGCTCGCTCAGGCGCAAAACAGTCATTTTACCGTTTTGCGAGCGTTTCACCGCCTGCAGATACAGCGGCGCAAAATCCGGATACGGCCAGGTGCAGTCAGCCTGGACAAGCGGAACATTGTATTCAAATGCGATGCGGTTGATGCCCGCCTGCACAAACGAACCGGCATGCGGATAAAGCATATAGCAAAAATCATGACGACCAAGGTCCGAAGTGACGTCCGGGCGCTGTGTTGCACGCAGAAGGCTCAGGGAAATACAGTTGCCGTCAAAGCCTACACCGTACTTGCCCATGTTAATAAGTGCGATGCCGCCGTCTGTTTCGGAAAGGTCGCACCACTTGTGGTGGCATGTTTCAAACCTGGCCTGCTGCCAGGTGGTGTTTTTATGTGTTTCGCGCATGATAAAGCCGGCAGATGTGTCGCAGGCCGCTTCACGCGCCAGCACATTGCAGGAAAATTCTGCTTTGGCAAGCTTATGGTTCTCGTGCCAGTCGACCATGTTTTCCACTTCGATAGCCGGCGACTGCCGGAAAAAGCGCAAAACCATTGTCCAGACGGATTTTTCCGTTTTCAAAACGGTTTTAAATGCGACAAATTCAGAGCCGCAGGCATCCGGCTGCAGTGCCTCGGCTACAAAAATCTCGATCTCTTTGTCCTTATAATTCGGCAAAATGTCCCAGGCGTCGTAATTGCCGGGGCGGTCGTCGTATATTCTTAGTTTATTCAGCGCACCGTCTGCCCATTCGCGGGAAAGCGCCTTATCAAACAAACGGGTAATGGAACCGTCCGGCGCCAAGACAGCCGTATAGTACGGCGTTTGCAGTGTGCCGGTGGCCGCATCAAACGAGAACCAGTTATCCACCCGCTCTGCTGCCGGCAGTTTACCCGAGGACAAGGCCGGCAGGGCCGGCACCACAAAGCGGCCGGTCTGCCCCATGCGCACGCAGTCGCCGTTTGCATCGGCAACGAAGGTCAAAGATTTCCTGGGGAAATTCAGGGTGTTGAAATATTGGCCGCTGCTATCCCCTTTTTGCAAAATGGCGTCAAGCGCCGTCTCGATCTCGCGGTAGTCTGCCATAGCGTCTTCATACACCGGGTGGATATGCGAGCCGGGCAGAATGTCGTGGAACTGGTTGACCAGCAGTTTTTTATAAAGTGCCGTGAACTTTTCCACATCGTAATCGCCGCGCAGGACACTCAAAAGCTCTGCATCGCGGAACTTAAATTCCAGACGGCGGTTGGCGCGCTTCAGATCGCTCTTCGTCGTAAAGGTGCCGCGGTGCATTTCCAGATACAGTTCCCCGTCCCACACGCTGAGCGAGGCGTTGTTTTTCAGATTCTTTTCCAGGAATTCATCTGCACGCATCGGGGTACACTGCGGCATGACCGAGATTTTGTCGAACCGGTGCATCAGTTCGATCATTTCCTCCGTACAACCGGAGCCGCCGTCGCCGTAGCCGAACATGTTGAGCGTTTGGCCGCCCGTATCTTTGTCGATATAAGCCTCCCAGTTTTCCTGGATCTGGGACGGCATGTTCCAGGTAATGAAATGCGTGGGCGGCACGCACGCACAGACTTCGCTGCCGTCGATGCCGCGCCAAATGAAATTGTTGTGCGGGAAACGGTTCGTGTCGTTCCAGGTGCTCATTTTATTGGACACAAAGTAGTCTACGCCGCTTTTTTTAAGGATCTGCGGCAGTATCCACGAATTGCCGAACACGTCGGGCAGCCAGGCGTTGTTGACGCGCTTGCCGAACATGCGCAAATACGTCTCCTGCCCGTAAAGACACTGGCGGATAAGGCTTTCTGCGCTTGGGATATTGCAGTCCGGCTCCACATACATCGCGCCGACCGGCTCAAACTGGCCGTTTGCCACTTTTTCCTGCAATTCGGCAAACACATCCGGATAGTATTTTTCAAGCGTTTCATACACATACGGCTGTGTGTGGGTATAACGAAAATCCGGGTAGCGGTCCATCAGGCGCAGCTGGATCAGGACTGTGCGCAGATTTTTCTGCACCGCATGAATACGCCGCCAGTAATAAGCAATGTCCAGGTGGCTGTGTGCGATCAAGGCAACGTCACCATTGCCCCGGTACGTTTTGTTGGCGTAGATCACATCTTCAATATACTTTTTGGCTGCATCCACACCGGTAAGCGTATCCGACTCAAAGTCGATCAGGTTCATGGCGTTATCGAGCTCACGGTCCAGGAAACTGCGGTAATCCTCGTTAAAAAGGTCAGACTGTGCAATATCGAGCAGTGCCTCAAAATCCCACACAAGATCCTGCACGGCATGATCCACCACACAGATGTAGGCGCCCTCGAACACCTGGCGGCAGCCGCGCACCGAAAGACTTTCCGGGTTGCGCTCGTCATCCGGCTTGGAGCGGTTATAGCCCATCATTTCAAAATGCAGCGTTTCGTTCGGGTCAATGTACGGCGAAAGCAGCATCCGTTCGCGGTTGGGGTCCACGCCGCCGACAAAACGGCCGTTGACCTTGACGCAGATCTCGGCAGCGGTTTTTAAAGAGAACCAAAGTTCCTTTTCGGATTTCAGTTCCTCAGGCAGATCCACATCTGCACGGATGAACGCCGTACCGTCCGGCGTAAAGTACATATCGCCCTTTTGCAGGGGACGGTAATCCTCTTCATAATAGGCAAACTGCATTTCAGAAACCTGACGCGCGTCGCGGATCATCAGGTTTTGGATTTCCCATTTCTTTTTATAAATATGGCGCTTCAGCCAGCCGAAACGCAGCTCAGTCCATTCCTGCGGCCGCATAGAGCGCCGCACCACTTTAATATGTGCCAAAATGCCGCCTCCTTACCTTAAACATCCTGAAAATACGGCCTTTTACGAACCGCACGAATATGTACCTGCAGCCCCAGATCGTTTAAGATTTGGCTTTCGATCCAGGCAACACACCGGTGCAAAATCAGGCATTTAGAGCACTCGCCGCGGAAAACGACGGTCAGTTCATCGCTATTTTCACCGCTGTATTCGATCCAGCCGCCATCGCCCTGCAGCTTGGGTTGGATAACATTTTCAATATAATCACGAACGGTCATAAGCCACCTCACGAAATAACTTTTACAATCAGGTCCCGAATGCGCTGCAGGCGCGCCTGCGCCGCCGGACGGTCTGACGACTTGATGGAATAATAGACCTTGATCTTTGGCTCGGTGCCGGATGGGCGTACCGCCAGCCAGGAGCCATCGGCAAACACGAATTTCAGCACGTTTTCTTTCGGCAGGTCGCCGACACCCGCAGCGAAATCGATCAAACGCCCCACCGTTTCCACACCGGCAAACACTGTATCGGCATGGGTGCGGAAATAAGTCATTAATTCCGAGATTTTTTGTGCCCCGTCCTTGCCGCGCAGCACGAAAGAGTCGAGCGAATCCAAATAATAGCCGTAGCGGCGGTAGATCTCTTCCAGCACCTGCACAAGCGTTTTACCCTGGTTTTTATAATAGGACGCCATTTCGCAGATCAGCATGGAAGAGACGACGGCGTCCTTGTCGCGCGCATGCGTACCGACCAGATAGCCGTAGCTTTCTTCATAGCCGATCACAAAATCATTGCTGCCAGATTTCTCGTACTTACAGATTTTGTCACCGATATACTTAAAGCCGGTCAGCGTTTCCTCCACCTGCAGGCCGTAGCTGCGCGCGATCTCGGCGCCGAGCTCAGACGTGACGATCGTTTTCACCAGCGTGGACTTCGGCGTGAGCGTGTCTTTTTTCATTTTCAGCACAAAATCCACCAAAACGGCGCCGGTCTGGTTGCCGGTAAACAAAACGTAATCCGCACCGTTTTTTACAGCAATGCCAACACGGTCGCAATCCGGATCCGTACCGAGCACCAAATCGGCCTGCTCTGCTTTAGCCTGTTCAATCGCCAGGTTCAGTGCGTCTTTTTCCTCCGGATTAGGCGAGCGGACGGTCGAAAAGTTGCCGTCCGGCATTTCCTGCGCCTTGACAACAGACACAGCAATATGGTCATCGCTGAGCACCCGGCGCACCGGCAGATTGCCTGTGCCGTGCAGAGGTGTGTAAACGACTTTCAGATCAGACGCTTCCCGGTACAGCCGGTTGCTTTCCACTGCGGCGATATAGGCATCCATCACATCCTCGCCAACAACAGAGATTTTCTGCACATCTGCATCAAAAGGAATAGAAGCATAATCGGCAACAGCGTTCACACAATCAATGACCTGCCCCGCCTCGTCCGGGCAGAGCTGACAGCCCTGCGCATTATAAACTTTATAGCCGTTGTACTCTTTTGGGTTGTGCGACGCGGTGACCATGACACCGGCATCACACTGCAGATAGCGCGTGGTAAAAGAAAGAACCGGCACCGGCACGATATGCGGCCACAAAAACACCTGTATGCCCTTTGCACTGAACACGGCAGCGGCCGTTTCGGCAAAGAATTTGGAATTGTTGCGCGAATCGTAGGCGATCGCAATTTTCGGCTGCACCGGGCTGTTTGCCAGCACATAATTTGCAAGACCCAAAGACGCCTTGCCAACCGTGTAGCGGTTCATGCGGTTGGAACCGGCGCCCATAATGCCGCGCAGACCGCCGGTGCCGAAAGCAAGATCCTTATAAAAACGGTCTTCCATTTCTTTCGGGTCATCCGCAACCGCCGAAAGCTCTGCGGCCGTGTCTGCATCCAACGTCATCCACAGCCGGAATTTTTCTTCAACTGTCATAATTATAGTCCTCCATTTTTAATCATTTTACCACACTAAAACATATAACGCAAATAATTCTGTTTGAATATTTTGTGACGCTTTTTACATTTTCTTGAGCAATACGTTCATAACTACAACCGCAAAATTTTTCTGTTTTACCCGCGCAACGCAAAAACCGCACCAAAACGGTGCGGTTTTGACTTAGTGTTTATTTTTTGTTTTTCTTGTTTTTCTTTTCTTCTTTAAGAGCTTTTTTCGCGGCGCGCTTTTCGGCGTTTTCTTTATCTCTTGCCGCTTTTCGGCAAGCACCTTTTCCTGCGCCAGGCGTTCTTCCTCTTCTACGCGTACTTTGGCCTCTTCATATCTGGACTTGATCTCGTCAAAGTGCTTGTAGTTTTCGGCCTGCTTTACAAGTTTTTCCGCATCGATATACGGCTTGCAGGCGCGGTTGAAGTAGGTTTGGGAATTGGCCTCTACCTTTTCGGCGGCAGCCAGCTCTTTTTCCTTTTTCTTGAGTTCTTTAATCTCGACACGAATCTTGGCAACCTCATCTTTATCATGCGCCTTTTGCGCATCATAAAGGCGTTTGTAGGCCTTGTTCATGTCTTCTTCGTTCATGTCTTCCGCATTAAAGAGCTCCGTCAGCTTGGTACGGTCAGGCACCTGCACCGGCTTGTCGCCAAAATACTTTTTCATATATTTGGCAGCCGTAATGCGGTTGCGGTAAAAACGCAGAACTTCTTTGCGGGTCTCTTTTTCTTCGTATGTACCCTTCGGCATAGCTTTTGCTTTGCGAAGCTGCTCTTTAAGCTGTGCGACGTTTTCGTTTTTCAGCGCTTCCACACCGCGGGTATAAATGATAGAAGATTCCTCAAGCATTTTGATACCGTAAGGCTTTTCGAACTTGTGCAGCTCATTCATTACGAAAGAAGCGATCTCGATTTGTTTGTTAAATTCCTGATCGTCGCGGTAAGCCTTTTTGGCTGCCTTGATCGCATCCTTGTCATGCGTGATACGCGCTTGTTTGATGCCGGTTTTGGAAATATGCTTGACCGGCACATTGTAATGCTTATGGGCAGAATCGATGATCTCGACGGCTTCAACCAGATCGCGGTCGTTCAAAACACCGTTGCCGAAATCTTCAAACAGCGCGCGGATCTTCAAAACGGCCACAATCGCTCTCTGCTTCGCCTCGGTAAGATCATACCAGAAATATGGCAGCACGTTCATCGCGGCGCCAAAGACAGAGAACAAAATCAACACAACAAGCAGGTTGTGCAGGATATCGGGATCATAAAGGGAGAAATAGGCTGTGACCTCACCGCCGGAGCTGTCGAGCGCCTGGCGAATAGCCTGGCCGATCGTGTCACCGCTCTGGCGCATAACGCCACTGTCTTTTAAACGGTTCACGACCTCGGTCGCACTTTCCATATTGATGCCGTAGCGTTCATTGATCAGCGGCAGAACACCGGAGGTAAACAGGGTGATGATGGAACCGATCGTACCGACGGCAGCGAACATACCGTCAATACGTTCACCGGAAACATACTGCTGATAATCGCGGATATCGGCCTGGATCGCCGGGGAAAGCGTGTTGAAGATAGCGCCGACCAATGCGTTCAGATACAGAACAGACAGCACCAGCCAGATTACGGCACCTGCGGGCGCCATGTCGAGAATCGGGATCATCAGGGCAATGAACAGAATGTTCAGCGTATTGGTAAAAATCAGTACTTTCTTTTTGCCCCATTTACGCACGGCAAGCGGCGTGGCGAGCATGCCCCAAAGCGAGGCGTTGCCGTAGATCGTTTGGATCAAAGCGTACTGGTCGCCGTTGCAGTAACCGCCGTAGTTAAACAGGTACGACAAAATATTGCTGAACGCAGCCTCCAAAAAGCCGATCCACCCGGCCAGAGAGATGATCCAGAAATACTTATTGTGCATAACCTCGCGGAACGCATCGACAAATTTGATTTGGATAAAGTGCGAACGGGCACGCACGATTTTTTCTTTGGTAGAACTGTAAACCCATACCAGGAAGAAAAAGCTGACGATCGTCAGAGGCGGGTAAACATAACGATAAACGGTGATGTCGTAAATATTATTATTCGCCACGCGCTGTGCGACCATCGGGATGATGATGTTGATGATGGACGGTGCGAGCGAATATACGACCGCCTTGATGGAAGCGACGTTCGTGCGCTCCTGCGTATTCGGCGAAAGCACATGGATCAGATTTTCATAGGCTTCATAGAAGAAGTTGTAGCAGAAATTCTGAATGATATTGAGCAGCAGGATAACGGCACACATGACAACGTACCACTTGGCTTTGCCAAAAAAAGTGCCGTCGCCAAACAGGTTGCCGAATTCACGGTACGGGAACCAGACAAACAGGATGTTTACTATAGCTGCCGGAATACCGAGCTTAATGATATACGGCCTGTATTTACCCTGGCGGTTTCGCGTATTGTCGACAATGTTGGCACGAATAGCCGTAAGCGGAATGTTGGCCAAAACAGAGATCACATACAAAATGTACATGTCGGTCTGGCCGACACCGAGCGTGTTGCCGATAATGACGTTCGAGGTAGACAAAATGATCTGCAGCGCCATCCAGCTGATGCACTTAACACCGATGCCGCCGATAGAGTAACCAACGACCTCTTTGAAAGGCATGTAATAGCCTTTTAACGGTGTGGACCAGTGCAGCTGCACGTTGTCAACCAGTGTTGTGACGGTTGACTTGATTTTTTCTTTCACCGAAATCCCCCTTGCTTAATAGACTTTATAGATTATACCAAGAAGCGGCAAAAATTGCAATGATTATTTACAAATACGATTATAAATAATTGTGTTTTTTGTGACGATTCTACAAATATAGGACACTTGGTGCAGCGTGTCCAAGCACCGCCTGAAACGGCCGGTATAAAACAAGTGCACGGTGCATAAGCGCCGCGCACTTTAACAGATTCTTGCCATTTTGTGAATCAGTTGCCTGACTCGATGCTGATTTCATTAAATACTTTCAGCAGGTCATCCACATTGGCATTCGCCTTGTCCGCGCCGGACAAATCGACCACGCTTTTGCCCTCGTGCAGCATGATAAGCCGGCTGCCGTACTCCACAGCAAAACGCAGGTTATGCGTGACCATAATGGTCGTAATGCTGCTTTCCTGAATAAAGCGGTCGGTCAGCTGCATGATCGTTTCAGAAGATTTCGGGTCAAGCGCCGCTGTGTGCTCGTCCAGGATCAGAAGGTCAATGTCAGACATATTGGCAATGACCAGCGCAAGCGCCTGGCGCTGGCCGCCGCTGAGCGTGCCGACTTGCACATTCAGCCGGTTTTCAAGACCCATATTCGTTTTTTCCAGCAAAGTCTTGAAATAATCAATGCGCTTTTTGCTGACGCACTTTCCCAGGCCAAACGGCTTGTTTTTGTTGGCGGCCAGCGACAGATTTTCCAGAATGGTCAGATTCGGGCATGTGCCGGCCTTGGGATCCTGAAACACGCGGCCGATCGATCTGGCGCGTTTGTATTCGGAAAGATTGGTGATATCTTTGCCCTGAAAAAGGATGCGCCCGCCGTCTGCTTTCAGCGAACCGCAGATCAGGTTGAGCAGCGTAGTCTTACCGCTGCCGTTGGAGCCGATCAGCGAAACGAACTCCCCTTTGGAAACCGACAGGTTGAAATTGTCAAAAACAGTGCTTTCATCCACGGTCCCTTTATTAAACAGTTTGGTTATATTTTCAAGCTGAAGCACTGTTTTGCACCTTCTTTTTTGTAAACTTATCAAAACGGCCGCTAAACACCAGCGCCAGCACAAAGAGCACCGCCATCAGCAAACGGTTGTAATCGGACGGCAGACCGAGCACAACAGCGATCTGCAAACAGGCACGGTAGATCAGCGTGCCGAAAAGCACCATAGTGGTGGCCTTCATAAAACTAAGCTTCTTAAACAAGCTTAAGCCGATAATAACGCTGGAAAGGCCAAGCACGACCATGCCGGTGCCCATTGTAGTGTTGGCCGTTTCATTGGATTGCGCGATCACAGCGCCAGAAAGTGCCGCCAGACCGTTGCCGAGCGCCAGGCCAAGGATCTTGCTGACGCCGGGGTTTTTGGCCAGCATTTTGACATACTGTTCGTTAGAACCGGTCGCCCGCAGCAGCATACCCGATTTGGTCTGCAAATACAGATCGATCACGACTTTCACAATGACGACCAGAATAAACAGCAGCACCAGCTTATTGATCACCACACCGCCCACGGCAGACGGGATCAGCGAGGCCGGGAATGTGTTGAAAATCGTGCTTTTGCCGAAAATAGAGGCGATCGATTGGCCGCCTGTTCCGAGTTTGATCAAAACCAGATTGACAGATAGGCATGCCGTATAGACAAGGATGCCGCAAAGCAGCGGGCGTATTTTCAGCTTTACATGCAAAAGCCCGGTGATCGTGCCTGCCACGCACCCGGCGGCAAACGCCACCAGCAAGCTGAGCCACGGGTTACACCCCTGCAGGATCAGCACGGCCGACGTGATCGCGCCGAGCGGCATGGTGCCGTCTACGCTCAGATCCGGAAAATCCAGTATACTATAGGTCAAATACACGCCAAAGGCAAGAATGGCGTATTTAAACCCCTCTTCAAATATAACTTTTAAGATGTTGATGACTTCCATCGGAACAAGCCGCCTTTTCTAAAAATTATTCTTCCGTCGAAGTGGTGACCTGCTGCGCGTTCTCAAGCGAGGCCGGCAGCGTGATCGACATCGTATTCAGCACATCGGTATTGACCACCATTTCGCTGTCGGCAACTGTGATGACCGGCATGGCAGCGGCCGATTCACCGTTCAGCACACGCACGGCCATTTCACCGGTTGTGTTGCCAAGCGCCACATAGTCAAGAGAAGCAGCTGCGATACAGCCCTTTCTGACCTGCTCGATCTCGGAGCCGTAAACAGGAATGCCGGCGGCGTTCGCCTGCTCCATCACCACAGACATATTGTCTACCACGTTGTTATCGGTCAGGTTAGTGATCGCATCGACCTGGGTCACCAGACTGGCTGACACGGCCGCAAGCTCAGATGCGTCGTTGATACCCTGCGCAACCACATGGATGCCGGCGGCATCTGCGGCAGTCTGCAGACGTTCCAGCTGAGAAAGCGAGTTGGATTCGGTGGTGGTGTAGATCACGCCGAGGTTTTTCACATCCGGCTGCAGCGCCCGGATCAGTTCGACCTGCGATTCTACGTCGAATGTGTCGGCTGTGCCCGAGCAGTTATTGCCGGGGGCATCGAGCGACTGTACAAGGCCGGCCGAGATCGGGTCAGACACGGCGCAGAAAATAACAGGAATGCTGGAAGAGGCACTGGTCACCGCACTGTAAGCAGCCGTAGCCGCCGGCGTGGCGATCGCAATGATCAGGTCATAATTCTGGGCGACCATATTGGCCGCATAGCTCTGGCAGTCGGCATCGGCCGAACCGCTGGAGCCGATCTGATAATCAATTTCAATGTTTAAGCCAGAATTGTCCAGCGCTTGCTTTACACCGGCATAGCAGTTGTCGAGGGAAGAATGCGCCATATACTGGATGACGCCGACTTTAAGCGTGTCGCTAGAACTGCCGGAATCGGAAGAGTTTGTGGAGCAGCCTGCAAATACGGCACTGACAAGAAGTATGAGAGCTGTGATGAGCGCGATGATTTTAAACGATTTTTTCATAATAGTTCCTTTCTGCATGCGTATCATGCCAAACGTTATTTCAATAATATTTTTCATTCACCAAAATCTGTGTCAGCTGCGCCATCGCCATCGTTTGAAAAAGTAAAGCTTCATAAAAAACACTCCAGATAATAAAAAACTGTCCCATGAAAATACATGGGACAGGAAATAACCTGCGGTACCACCCAAATTCACATTGATAACAATGTGCACTCACCGCGTACAAACATACGCCTGCGCGGTAACGGCCGCCTGCCGTCGCCCCTAGTCTGACCATATGGCCATTTCGGTTTGCCCTCGGAAGTCCATTCATTTGACACGCTGTTACCGGCTCACACCGACCGCCGGCTCTCTGAAACAGCCATGAAAAACTACTCTTCTTCGTCATTGGTTTGCATGGGAATATCAAATTTGAATTTAGTTTACCACACGCTTTTTACTTTGTCAACAGCATTTTCGGTTTTCAGGCGCATTTTTCTATAGGCGTTACAATGGTATGTAACAGAATTCGCCATAAATGCAATAACGAAGCCATGCGGTTGAAACAATCGGCATGCCACAAAGAAATAAAGCTCATCTTAAATATGCGCCGCAGAGACCTTAATACGTTGTGCCGGAGTTTTTTATCTGTCAAAATGCACCTGCTTTTCTGCGATTTTCTCACGAAACGATTTGCCGTAATACTTTTTCAAAAGCCGCTGCGTCTGGCGTTCACAAAGTCCCAGCTTTTGTGCCAAAGCACGCAGCGTGGGCTTTGATTCATACAAAAAAGTATTTTCAATAATGATCAGTCTTTTATCATCCGGCGCTTCCGGCACATTTGCCGCAAAAAAATCCTGTGGCAAATACAAACGTGCTATATCTGTCAAAAGCTTCATCATCAGACCGCCTGCCGCCGTCTCATAACCCGGCCGGCGCCGTGCCAGTTCTTGGTGCACATCTGCCGCCACAGCAGCATCAAAACCATGTAAAAACACAAAATGCGTGGCCAAAAACACCTCGGCAAGTGCCGTAGGGTGCGCGCACGACACTTTTTGCAGGTAAATATAAATATCCTCTACCGGCTGCGCCGAATCTGCCGACTGCGCATGGTAAACATTCGGCCCGGTCACGAAAAAGTCATTTGCTTTCAGTTCGTAAACGGCTGTATCCGTCTCAAGCCGGCCGCGTCCGCCGGTAATAAAATGCAACTCATAGCTGTCTTTTGAATGACGGTGCCCCGCAATATGCTCGTGCAGCGTGCCGCCGCCAAAGTCTGCTATGCGCCAAGTGACACCGTTCCAGTCAAACTGCATACCTTCCCCTCCGAAACACGACATATTTTTCAAAAATATGTCGCATTTTTTCTTATGAAATATGTTACCATAAAAGCAGGAGGGATACAATGAAAAAATTAAAAGTGATTATCTGCATGCTGATGATCGTCTGCCTGGCAGTGCCTTTTGTCTCGTGCAGCACGGCACCGGAAGCGGCCGACATTGCCGCGTTGTTTGAAAACACAACTGCTTTTTCTTACAGCACGGATTACACTGAACTGAAAGCCAACAAAACCAACTCTACGAACAACTGGCGGCAGGGCATGATCTCCGGCAACGGGCTGCAGGGCGTGATCACCAGCGGCGCCCCTTACAGCGACAGCCTGATTTTTCAGAACATGCACTTTATTCTGCCGAATAAAAATGTGCGCTACTGCCCGGACACAGCCGACGAACTGCCCACTGTCAAGCAGAACATTGTAAACGGTGAAGACATTGTGGACAACGCCAGTTATGACGACGTCTACAGCTTTCACCCGGGCGGTGCGCTGCGTATTGACCAGGATAAAGAAAAATTACAGGATTACCTGCGCTATACAAATTACGAAACGGCCGAAGTCGGCGTGCGTTACACCGATAAAAACGGCACATGGGAACGGCTGACATTCACCTCGCGCGCAGACGGCGCAACATTTACCAAAATCACCAAATCATCGAACGGCGAAAAGCTGAATTTAACGCTTTCGTTCGACGACATTTCAGCCTTTGCCAACTATGGCGACGGCTGTGAAGTGGATTTGAAATATAAAAAAATCGCTTTCCCGCAATCGGATGCACTTGGTTTTGCAGCACACTACCCGAACTATGAAAACAGCGAGTTAAAAGACGGTGGCTACGCCACCGTGACCTACGTTGTGACAGAAAACGGAAGTGCCAAAACCGTTATGGGCGATGAGGTGAAAGACGAACAGTATGCATCCGACAGCAACCCGCAGCTGGAAATCACGGATGCGGACGCTGTTTATCTGGTCACCATATCTGACCGCACCTACGACATGGGCAGCTATGCCGATTTCGATGCGGCGCAGGAGTATGAACTGACAAACGAACTATATGCGCAGGCCAAAGCGACCGCGCAGAAATACATAACCGGCAATACATTCGATTACGACGCCGCACTACAGGAGCACCTGGCACTTTACACGCCAGAATACAGCGCCGTAACGCTCTCGCTGCAGGGCGGCGACAGCACAGTCGCTAACGAAACGCTATTGAAAGAACAAAAAGGCGCCAAAGAGATCAGCAGCGCACTGGCTGAGCGTGTTTACCAGTCCGGCAGATACGCCTACCTTTGCAGCAGCGGCTCTTCCACGCCGCGCCTGTACGGCATGTGGACCGGCGAATGGAACCCCGGCTGGGGCAGCAAATACACGATGGACGCCAATGTAAACCTGCAGACCTCTTCCATGAACAGCGGCAACATGCCGGCCTCCTACACGGGCTACGCCTACTTTATTCTGCGCCAACTGCCCGACTGGGAAGAAAACGCCATGGCAACGCACGGTTATACGGACGCCATCCAGGCCCCAGTCAACACCGACGGCGACAAAGCCGTGATCACAGAGACCTGTTACCCCTACCCGTTCCGCTACTGGAACGCCGGGGCCAGCTGGCTGATTTTGCCGCTGTATGAAACACTGCAGTCCTGGGGCAACGTACAGATCCCACTAAGCGATGAAATCGATTTGAATGCGCTGCGTTCCGTACTTTCCCCTACGGCCGAGGACTTGACGGACGAACAGATCGCCGCCATTGAAACGCGCGGCTATCTGCGGCTGGAAGAGGATATTCTGCTGCCGCTTCTGACAAAATCCGCAAACTACTGGGACCAGATGCTGACACCGGAATACTATACGGACGCCGACGGCAACATCCATTACGAAGCCGGAAAAACAGCGCTGCAGCGTGGCGAAAGATACTGCATTCTGCCAAGCTATTCGCCGGAAAATAACCCATCCAACTACCCCAGCCCGTCCGATGCGAACACCGCCATCGACATTGCGGCCTGCCGTTCCAACCTGGAAATGCTGATCTCTGTACTGAACGACCTGGGACAGACACAAACAGTGGACTACTGGCAGACGATGATCGACCAGCTGCCGCCTTATTTGTTTGACGAGACCGGCGCACTCAAGGAATGGGCCTGCAACCAGTTTGAAGAAAACAACGAGCACCGCCATTTGAGCCACCTGTACTGTGCCTGGCCGCTGGATGAAACGCAAACAGACGCGCGGCTGGCACAGGCCTGCATGCAAGCCATTGCCAACCGCGAAAGTGAAAACGAAGCCAGCCACGCACTGGTACACCGCAGCCTGATCGCGGCACGGCTGAAAGACCGCATCAGTCTGACCGACGCGCTGCTCAACCTGATGAACCACAAAATTTATTACGATTCGCTGATGACGAACCACGACTATGACCGCGGCAGCTGCTACTGCACAGACTTTGCCATCGGCTACCTGGGCATCATAAACGAAAGCCTGGTGTATTCCGACACCGAACGCATTGAGATCCTGCCGGCCCTGCCGGAAAGCGGCTTCAACGCCGGCACACTCACAGGCCTGCGCACACGCACCAGAGCCGTTATCACGAACCTGACATGGGACACCGATGCCAAAACGGCCGAAGCCACCATCCAGTCAGAAATCGACCAGACGATCGAGGTTGCATGCGGCCTGAGTGTGGGAAGTGATACACGCACCGTAACGATGAAAGCCGGCGAAAGCCAGACGATCCAGTTCATGCTGTAAGTTTACTTTCGCCGCAAAAAACAGACCGGGATTTTATTCCCGGTCTGTTTTTTTAATCTATTCATGCAGACAACAATTCGATCACGCGGTCCAGCTGCTCGCCGGGCACGCCAATCCCAAGCAGACAGTTATAGGTTTTTTCGCTAAGCGTCTGCCCTTTTGAATCCATAACCGCCTGGTAATAATCTGCATTCAGCAAATTTTTCAGCGGACGCTTGCCGCCGATGTTGCCGAAGTTGGAAAACAGATAATCCTTATACAAACTTTCTTCCGGCACGCCAAGCAGCGCATTGATCAAAAATGAAAGCATGCCGGTTCGGTCCGTGCCGATATTGCAATGTATGATCAGCGGGTAACTGTTTTCATCGGCAAGAACCGAAAAAATCTTTAATATCTGCGCCTGGTTGTCGGCGAACATTTTACCGTCCCATTCCATTGGGCAGTTTATATAAACAACACTGTCGCCGAGCGGACTGGCAGTGATCCCGCCGGTTTCTTTTGTAGCGGCCATGCGCACATCGATTTCTGTTCGGATGCCAAGCGTATCCAGCATCGTCTGCCGGCCGCTGTCGGTGATCTCAATATTCACCGTGTCCGTATCGCTTTCGTTCAACCGGCCGCAGCGATAGATCATGCCCTGCTTTGTCCGGGAACCGCTCTGCGTTTCCCAGCCGCCCAGATCTCTTACATTTGTAACGCCATCCACATAAAGGTTGCGCGGCGCCTGATCGCTCGTTGTAAAAGAGGCGACGGCACTTTGCGCATCTGCTGTGCTGACCGTCCAGTAATACGTTGTGCCGATCTTCAGGTTATAAACAGAAAGCCGCGTTTCATTTGTGGTATAAGTCACGCTGTCTGTCATATCGGCTGCTTCACTTAAAGACAGCGTAAAGCCGTCTTTTGCATCACCGACATATGTCCACGAAAATTCTACGGCCAACGGGCGGCTTTTCTCTTTTTGCCCGCCTGCATAAAGGCCCAACAGCGCATTCGGACCGCTCAGGAAAGTCTTTTGGCCGAATGTGTGCAGATCGACCGTTTCCTCCACCGGGGAAACGGCGGACAAAACAGCATCGGCCTGCGCTGCCGGCTGCGCTTGGGTACAGCCGGCAAACAACCCCGCCAGCAAAACCAGTGCGAGCAAAGCGCTGCATGATTTTTTTACAAAGCTCAACTCTTTCCCTCCCAGACAAGCAAAACGTTAATGAATGTCATTATAATAGTCGATCTGCCCATTGTCGCCGATCACGGCAACAATGCCGTTTTCACGGCCTGTAAGCAGAAAGTCCGGGTCGCACAGATACTGTATGTATGCCGAAACAGGTTTGTGCAGGGATTCATAGTTGTTTGTGATCACACAAGTTTCGGGTGAAAGCGTTTTGATAAACTTGCGCGTGCTGGACATGACGTAGCTGTGGTGGCCGACTTTCAGCAGGTCCACATCGCCGATCTCCGGCGCCAATCTGGCCTCGTCACCGGAATAGCTGTCTATATCGCCGGCCAGAAAAACGCGGGTGCCGTTCTTTTCGACAAGGACACCAAGCGACTGGTCGTTTTCACCGACTTTTTCATCCGTTTCCGGGTCGTCCGTATTAAAAAGCGTTATGGTAAAATTGCCAAGTGTAAACGGCGTGCCGTCCGGCTCGGAAACGATTGGGATATTCCTGGCCTGCAGGGCATTGACCATTTGGTCGTAAACCTCCTGATTGTCCCACTCTTCAACCTCTTTTTCCTTGATTTTGCTGCTGTCATACACTTTCAAGTAAGCACGGCCGGCCGTTACTGCATCATCCGCAAAAATCGTGTCAAAACCGCCAAGATGGTCAGAATGGCAGTGCGTGCCCACGACAAAATCCAAATAGACCTGCCCGTTCTCGTCGGCGGCATGCTCTTTCAAATACGCCAGCACACGATCTTCAAAACCCTCCAGCTCCAGCGCTTCAAAGCCACGCGGATTATCCGTATCCTCGCCGGCATCGATCAGGGCAAAATGGCCGTCGCACTCCAGCAAAATAGCATCGGAGCTGCCGGTATTCATAAAATGGATGCGGTCGCCGCCCTCGCCGGACTGTGAAACCGGCTGCAGCTGCACATTTTCAACTTTACTGCTGAACTGCGCAGCCGGTATGCCGATCACAAACAGCAGCGTAAGCCCGATGACGAGCAAAATGGCACAGAGCACGGCGATAACAGCCGTTACGATTTTTCTTGTTTTTGTCATAAAAAATAACCCCCTCTCCGGTGTTTCGCACACTTTTATACTGCAAATGCTCCTAAAACCACGATAAAAAGTATACGATACCCGGGTATTATAAATATTATACCATAAAACAAAAAAGAGTCAACCGCCAATTATACGCCAAAAGTTGTGCGATTGGCCATGACCGAACCGCAAAACATACTTTTACAACATCCTTAGCCACAGGCGGTGCATGCTGTGCAGTTTGCACAGAAACAAACATTAATAAACGCCCGTTATTACCGCAGGGTTTAAGCCAAATAACCAAATATATTCTTCTGTTTTAAAATAAACATGCTATAATATTATAAAGAGGCGTTTTTGTTTACCCATAAACAGGAACTGTCCATATAATGAGGTGTTTCCATGAAAAGAATAATAAAAAAATCAGCACACTGCTGATGAGCGCTGTGCTGTTTCTGGCCGTATGCACCGGCTGCACGAACAATACAGAACCAAAGACAGAGCCGGACACGCAGTCCACACCGCAGACGGAAACGACGACCGAACCCGTTACGCAGTGGACCTGGCAGAAGGACACGCCCGAAAACCAAGGCATAGACCCGGCTGTGCTGGAGGATGTGCACGGCACGTTTGACACATTTCCCCTGCTGGCCTCAGTCATTGTGCGTAACGGCCGCATCGTAGACGAATATTACAAAGACGGCTACGACAGCGCCACCAGCTTTCTGCTGCACTCCGCCTCCAAAAGCGTAACGAGCGCGCTTGTGGGCATTGCCATTGACAAAGGGTTTATGGAAAGTGTGGACACACCGATCGTCAATTACTTTCCGCAGCTGCAGGAAAAAGACGACCCACGCTGGCAGCAGATCACGATCCGCCACCTGCTTACGCATACGCCCGGTATTGACTGCGGCGACACAGAGTTTGAGGACACCTGGCGCGCATCTGATAACTGGATCGATTTCGTGCTGAACCGGCCGATCACCTCTGACCCGGGCACCGTATTCAATTACTCCACCAGCAACACCCATATGCTGTGCGCGATCATACAGAAAGCGACCGGTATGACAGCCTATGAATTCGGCAAAGAATACCTGTTTGACCCGATGGGTATGGACAGCGTGACCTGCGCCACAGACGCCCAGGGCATTTCCGACGGCGGCAACGGCATTTCCATGAACATTTACGACATGGCGAAATTCGGCCAGCTGTACCTGAACGGCGGTGAGTGGAACGGCCAGCAGCTTGTGCCGCGCGAATGGGTAGAAGCTTCCACCACGTTGCAGTTTGACCGCTCCAGCGGCAGCGCCGACTACGGCTACCAGTGGTGGGTGCGCACTTTCGGCGACGCCGGGTACGCCGCCTACTTTGCACAGGGACACGCCGGGCAGTATATTTTTGTGGTGCCTGAGCTGGAACTCATTATCGCCTTTACCGGCGACTACACCGGCCGCACCAGCATTTACTGGCGGCTTGCCAACCAAATCGTAAACGCCTGCAGCAACTGATCTTCTTTCCCTGTTCCAATATTGTAAAAAAACATCCGGCAATTCGTTGCCGGATGTTTGAGACTGTCGAAAAAGCCGGTTGGACCGCGCGTAGAAAAATTTTGAAAAATAGACCGCTGTTATTCTCAAGCAGAAAAGCATCTTGCACT
>ERZ1090878.171-NODE-171-length-37039-cov-8.597610_pt1 | contig 37039 bp, 52 predicted proteins | sample MGYA00478473_ERZ1090878 | MGnify/ENA primary metagenome ERZ1090878 (study PRJEB33644, sample SAMEA5815720) | chicken gut metagenome | biome: Chicken; feature: Gastrointestinal Tract; material: Caecum | place: Ireland | collected 2019-01-01 | study: A study of the... | reverse complement strand
ATCAATCCGGATAATCCTGGGACCTTCTGGGAATACCTTAATTATAAACCGGTTATATACCGTATTTCTTCTTTACGTCCTCTTCAGACACAAGCTGCATGGTGAATCTGTCAACAGCATGACGTTTACATTTATATGCTTGACCATTATTAAGCCATACCAAAATAGAAATATGACCCCAAGGTCTGTAATCAACTACCATAGCTGCATGTTTAGGACTCCAATTGCAGAAGTCTCTGTAAATGTCACCATAAGTAAGTTCTTTGTCGTTACTCATTGTCGATACGAACCTTTCCTTTTCCTATGTTCCAACAAGCTTCACGCATAAAGCATTCTTTACAGCGTTTGCATGTAGGACTGTTTGCATCCTTTGGCCTACCAACCATCTTATGCTCTTCAAACACACGGTCATAATGGAACATGATAGATTCTGCTCTGCCAGCAAAAGGCTCAATCTTTGTTGGGTCATAGTCATACACCTCAAGCTTGAAGTCCTGAGTGTTTTTGTCCTCAGAAAGTACAAAGCCTTTGGTGTAGTCTTTACCATTCCACTTGCCAGATTCCTTTTCCTTCTTGATACACAAATGCATATACCACTGACATTGCTTCCAAGCTGAAGGATGATGTGTCATCTTCTGAAACTGATATGTATTGACTGACTTAATCTCACCAATCATTCTTCCTTCGAAGAACTCAGGAATCAAACAGTCAATATCTGGTGTATAGCTTAACATATAGTCATCACAAAATCTTGTGTAGTCCATATCCTTTGCTTTACCATAACCAGCTCTAATCAGAAGTCTTTGCCACTTCTCATGAATTGCATTACCTTGCTCAAAGATACGCATAAGACCAACAGGAGTTTGCTGACCTTGAAGCTGCTTGTAAATCAGGCTGAGAACTTGAGCTCTCAAACAGAAGTCTTTTTCACCAACCAACATTGCTGATGCATGAAGACCAACACGCTCCTGAGATTCAAGACCTCTTGTCATAACCTGCTTTACGAACTTGGTTTCCTCTTCAATGTTCTTATCAAGGTAAAACATAGCATTGAAGATTTTCTCAAGTGCAGCAGCATCAGTACTCTGAATCTTTGTTTTGTTTCCTTTAGCTTCTCTCTTTATATTATCAATCAATCCCATATCATTCCTCTTCCACAAGCTCAAGATATTCGTCTTTCCACTTAAAAACATTTTCAAGAATGTACGAACCGAAGCCAATGTTGTTATATGACTTGCCAACTTCATGATACATGATTTCAAAATATGGTTTGTCGACTGTACCATGAACGATAATTTCAGCTTCTGTTACTTTTGTCTTATTATGCTTCTCCATAATTTTATCTTGCCCGCTTGTTTTCTCTTTATCCATCATCTCACCTCTTTTGGTCTGTTTAGAATATGATGTACAATATACATATACACCAGCCCTTTGTTCTCAATATCGCCAAGATACCAATCGGCAAATTCTTCAGGTTCCTCACCAAAATTCTTCATCAAAGTTTCCTCAATGCCGACCAAAGGAAATACTGTAGTATCATGCATACCAAACAATCTGAAAAGCTCATCATCCGATTTAGTGTAAGCATAATAATCATTGACTATTGCTTCGCATAATCTCTTGAGCCATGAGTTTATCTTACCCATTTTACCAAGCTTATGATGATGCTTAAGAATCATTTCAGGTGTAGGCCATTCATACCAAGTAATACGACCTGCCTCCCTCATTGATTGATTATGCTTAATACCGCAAACTTCAGCAATATGATTCATAGCAACGGCTGCCTTTTCATAGCCAACGTATGTAATAAGCTTAGCAAGTACGTATGCTTCAAAGTGGTCCTGATGAAGTATGTGGATTCCACTACCTCTGTTAGCAGGAACCTTGAACTTACCACCAAGCCTCTTTACTTTGTTGTTCTCATTAAAGCAATCCATTCTCAAATCCAGGTAATTAAACCATACGTCGTAAAAGTCGTCCTCTGTACAACTCATAATCAAACGGTATCGTGTCCAATCGTGCTTGTCACGTTGTTGTTCAATCTTGAGCGCCTTATCTCTGAACGGAATCACATACTTAGATTCCTTTAATTTAATCCATCTTGGACATTGACCACTGGCATAAATCTGGTCGAGGTTGAAATATGGTACTTCAATTACAAACATACATCGCCCCTCCTGTTCACCACTCGTACAATGCCTGCATTCTTAAGCATGCGAGCACATATACCACAAGGAACAGGATTCTTATCTTCATGGAAGTCAATGATTTCCTCTTCCCACATTGCAGATTTTTCTTCGTTCAGTCCATACTCTTCACAAGCCAGATAAACTGTTGCACCAATCAATCGTTCACGACTTGTAGCAATCAGTGCATTCTGTTCTGCATGAACACTATCACAACTTTCATAGTTTGAATATCTCTCAGCATTTGCTCTTTTACATGTGCCTCTGTCACAACAGTTTTCTTCACCTCTTGGACTACCATTATAACCAGTAGCAATGATGATGTCATCTTTTACAATAACACAACCATAATGACGTTTGAGACATGTGCTTCGTTTGGAAACTGCAAGGGCAATGCCAAGATAATACTCGTCCTTTGTTATTCTTGCCATAAGTTCCCCTCCTTGATTTCCTTTGCCTTTGTGAGATACCAATCGGCTTTCTTCATATCCTCTTCAAAGTTATCTTTGAATGGGGCTCTGTTTTTATACTTCCAAGCATTGCAAATACAGAAGTGGTAAACAGCTTCAGGACCAAAAGCAATCATCATTTCATCAATCGACTCAAACTTGTTCTGAGTGTAATGCGAAGGATGATTGACAGGGTCATGACTTGAATTTTGATTCATCATATTAGTCGTCCTCCTCTTCTAAGAACTCTTTCGGAATGCGCTTACCAAATTGCTGAGCTCTTTGTGCCATGATTTCTTTTCTGATTGACTGAACATCATCAAAGCTTACAAAGCCTCTATCAAAGAATAATGGTATTTCACATTCACCCATCGGGTTACTTACCTTTGACTTGACCACTTTACATTTCATAATCAAGCCAATCTTCTCTGTTGTAGCTGAATTGCATGGATTCTTATTCGGAATCTCAATCCAGGCTTTTCTTGCTACCTGAATACGTAATGAGCATGCGTGCTTAAGTTTACGTCCTCCAGGTGTATCTGTCTTTTCACCAAACAGCATTGCATTCATCTTATCTCTTACCTGATTGATGAAGATTAGCGTTGTTCCTGTCACCTCAATGATTTCCTCGATTGTAGGCAAGTACTTATTCATCAACCTTGCTGTACCACCGATTCGCTGTTCTTCAATCGAATCCTTTTCAGCAGACTTAAGAACCTTTTCAGCATCTTCCTTTGGTACCATACTTGGCACACTATCAATACCAATAAGAGGGATTCCTGCTTTTGCAAACTGAATTGTTTTGTTGAATGCATCTTCACCATACTTAGCACGATAAATCAGCATTTGCTTTGGTCTGTTTCCAAAGACCTTTGCACGTTCTGCATCAAATGTTCCTTCAATAGGAATATCCAAACACATAGGATGAAGTCCACACAAATGATACAGTAAAGTTGTTTTGCCTGAGCTTTCAGGACCGAAGATTTCAACCACTCGTCCCTCAGGCATTCCACCACCAATGATTGCGTCAAGGTCCTCAATACCAGTTGACCAACGATTGATTTTAAGGTTAGCGTGTTTTGAGCCAATTGAGTATACGGCACCTTCGCCTTCCTTTTTGTTGATGTCGTTACAAAGCTTTATAATAGCTTCCTTGTTTGTTTTTGCCATGTCGGCTACCTCCTTGAATTACTTGGATAGGCGGCCAACCTGTGACCGCCCTCCATTTTCATTCTCATCTATAGAATTTACTTTCTGCCGAAGCCAATGATTGCGACACCACCAATGTCGTCATGAGTATCAGCAAATGCGGCAATCACTGCCAACTTATCCTCAGGCTCAATCATATCATCCTCGGCCTGAAGGAATTTCTTAAGGTCTTCCTCTGAAGCATCTTTGACAAGAGCATGAATCGAATCGATAAACTCATGAGCGGCTTCATCTGCCATCTTGCTTGCCTGGTCCATCTTGATTTCCATAATCTTCTTGTTCTCTTTGAATTTGTTCAACATATTCGTTTCCTCCATTTTGATTTAGTAGGTGTGTACAACCTCTGATTATATTATACCATATTGACCAAAGGTTGTACACCCCTAATTTTAACTTTTATTGATTTGATTTTGCATACAACGTGCTATTGTATTTAGTTACACGATTGATGTAAGTTCGCTTATTGAACTCCAAAGCACCTTGCTCTTTCAGAATCTGAATGACTCTTGATGTGACAGTCCTTGATTTGCATCTATCATAGAAGTCATCAAAGCTTGTAAATACACCATGAGCTTTTCGTTCCTCTTCAATTGCTGCAGCTGCCTTTTCACCGATTCCTTTGATTGAGCTTAATCCTTCCTGAATTACCACTTCACCTTCAACCTTTCGAAGTGTATAATCAGCTGAGTAGTTGACATGTGGTAAGAACAACACTGCATTATCACGAACTGCATTCTCTTTGAACTTAGCCATCTTAGCTTCATCACCACTGTACTTCATCTTCACATACCAGAACTCTGTCGGGTAGTAAATCTTATAGTACATCTCTTCCACAGAGATTAGACTGTAACCGGTGGCATGTCCTTTATTGAATGCATAGTTGAAGAACTTATCAAAGATTTCGAATGCCTGTTCCTTGGTCATTCCATGTTTCTTTGCACCGGCTTCAAATTTCTTTACGAAGTTGTCGTAGTTCTCTTCAAAGTTTCTAATTGCCTTTTCAGTACCACCACGTTGCATCTTCAAAATCTTATCAGCTTCAGGCCATTCCAATCCACCAATGTTAACTGCAATAGCTTGTACCTGCTCCTGATATACCACACAACCATAAGTTTTCTCAAGATATTTTGAGTATGGCAAACTCGTATCGATATGAGCTTGGTCAACCTTATTAGCTGCATATACCTCAGGCATCTTTAAGCTTAATGGTCCAGGTCTGTTCATAGCCGATGCAGCAATCACGTCCTCAAAGCAATCACACTGCATCACTCTCAACATTTCCTGAACCGATTTCTTTTCAAACTGAAATACACCATCACAATTGCCTTCACCAAAAGCTTTCATGATTTGCTCATCATTTACCCAATCTTCATCGAACTCATCATGACCTGTGAGCTGTCTAAGCTCACCAATACTTGACATTGTAGTAAGACCAAGAATATCGAACTTGATAACCTTAATCTTTTCCATATCGTTCAAGTCGTAGCTTGTGAAGTGCTTGCCGGTCTTTGAATCGATACGAACAGCTGTATAGTCCAGAATGTTTCCACCAGTAATAGCAACGCCAGCTGCATGTGTACCAATAAAACGTATCTTATTGTACAGCTTACAGAAGTGTTTAATGATGTTATCGTATTGAGCATTCCACATTTTAGCTTCTGCAGAATTAGCGATAGCTTCAAGGTCAAGCAAACCTTCAGTAATATGTCCATTGATGAAAGTTTTGATTTGCTTAATCTCTTCTTTATCTCCCTCTAAACCACAAACCTTTGCAAGGTCATTTATGAGGTTGTCAACACGATACAAACCATAAGAGCAAATTTGAGCTGCATTATTTGGGTACCTATCAAGCAAATGTTGAATTACCTCTGCTCGACGTGATGTCTCAAAATCAAGGTCAATATCAGGCATCTTCTTTTTATCAATTCGTAAGAATCGGCTAAAGTCAAGGTCAAACAGAATCGGGTCAACGTCTGTAATATGCAATGCGTAGTTAACTAAGCAGTTGCAACCAGAACCACGACCAGGACCAACATAGATTCCTTGGTCTTTTGCCCATGTTGTATATTCAGCAACCATAAGGAAATAATCTTCAAAACCGTGATATTTGATAACCTCAAGCTCTTCCTTAATTCGTGCTGCATACTTCTTATTCCATTTGCCTCGTTTCTTAAGACCGTCTCTAATCTTTTCTTTCAGCAAATCGAATGAATCTCTTTCAGGGTCAAACTGAGGAAGCTTAAGCTCAAGCTTATCAAGAATATCACCATCAACCTTGTCCTCAATTTCCTGTAGGTTCCTAACCATTTCCTTTGCCAGGGCTTTTGCTTTGGCATCACCAAAGTCACCTCTGTGCATTTTGTAGAATCGCTGCATGATTTCCTTTTCAGTTGGCATGTAACGTTCTTTGTAGGTTGCCTCAATATCATCGAAATTATGTTTGGCAACCTCATGCATTTTCATGTATGTGTCAAAATCCTCTTTGGCACCTCTATGAGAATCAGAAGTAAGTATGAGCTTAATACCTAACTTCTTTGCCAGTTTAATCGACTCAACATTCACCTTTTCCTGAAGTCCAGGTTCAGTGATTGAGTATGGCTGAATCTCAATATAGAAGTCATCACCAAAAATATCGACCATCTTTCTAAGATACTTTTCAGCTTGGTCAAGTTTACCTGACTTAATACACTGTGCCAAGTAACCTGCAACACAAGCACTCGTACAAATCAATCCTTCATGATATTCTTCAAGCAACTCAAACGTCCAGATAGGATTGTAGTACTTGATTTTCTCACCTTCATACTGAAGTGTATTCAGATTTGTGTACCCTTGCTTTGTCTTAGCAAACAAACATAAGTGGTAACCTCGTGTCTGAGGTTTATACTTCGGCAAGAAATATCCTTCGCATCCCATGATAGGCTTAATGCCTTCCTCTTTACATGCATAGAAATGTCTTACCAAACTATTTGTATTACCATGATTTGAAATACCTAAAGCCGTATGACCAAGTTTTTTAGCAAGAGCTGCCAATTCCTCAGGCTTTCCAAAACCATCGAATGTTGAACACTCATCGTGGCGATGCAAGTCGCATGACATTACTTAATCACCCGCCCTTTCGTTCTTTTTAAAGCATGCATTACAAGCAATCCAGGCTTATAACGATTTTCTTTCTCATCTTCCGCCATTTTATTCCACATTCTGATATTGTCTTTACTTACATCTACCATTTGCAATTCTCCTTTTCTTACATATCATCAATACTTGACGATTGGCTTGAGCAGGAGACAAACAAGCAATTGTTGCTCTTACATAACTTTCAGGGAATGCGCCTCTAAGTTTTGAAGCAATCATACTCAAATTAGCATCAGTCTCTAAAAGCTTATTATATTCTCGTTCTTCAAGGCTCCAACCAATCTCTTTATTGATTTTGAACCCCTTGTTTATTATACCATAAATCTCAGAATTTGTAAACTCTTCTTTATGGTCAGTTGGCCACACTCTATCTTCATATATTCCTTCGTATGGTGGAGTAGGAGTCGTGAACAACAGCATCCCTTCTGGCACCAACCAACTTGCAATTCGTTCAAACATAGTAGCTGCAAAGTCCTTATCCAAGTGCTCAATCACTTCCATGAATACCACGCAGTCATAAGCAAGCTTTGCACGCATTCTCGTATTGAACTCTTTTGATGTAATATCGAAAACGGTAATCGTCTTATCAGATTCGTATCGCTTATCACCATCAACTTTCGTGAACTTAATATCGTCACGCTTAAAGTTTTTCTTGACCACATTCTCTAAATCACTTGAACCAGCACCAAGCTCCAATACCCTGGAATCTACAGGCAGCTGGACGATTTGCCCAGCCACCATAAGAATCCTATTGAAGTTTGAGAAGCTCCAGTGCAAATTGTAATCGCATTCAGAGAATTTGTCGAATCCCATTTCTCTATTTGCATTCTTACAATTCACCTTGCTGTACCTCCTTAAGCTTTTCAACAATCAGCTCAACACACTCATCAATGCTTTTGTTTGTAGTATCAAGCTCAAGTGTTTTCTCAGGCTTGTAGTACCTACGAACATTATTGCGATAAAGTTTCTGAGCTTTAGCATAATCATAAGGACAAGTCTCACCGTGAAGTGTAAGACGTTCCTCAGCAGTTTCCTTTTCCACCGTGCAGTACACAACCATAAAGTCACCGGACTTCATAATCTTTCGTGCCTGGTGGATAAACTCCTGATTGCCAAGCTTTGTTTCACGACCAAGAATCTTATCAAAAGTCATGTAACCAACAGGGCCTCTGTCAATCACAACATGCTTGAAGTTTGTTGCTTTCAGAAACTCCCATTCCAAAGTTGTTTTACCAGCTTTATCAAGCCCTTCGAAAATCACCCACATACGTTAGTCCTCCCAGTTCTCAATCATTGCAGCCTCACCAGGAAGCAGAAGTTCCGGTTCCTCTTTGTAGATTCGCTTAAGCTCTGCATACCAAGCAGATTTACTGTAATCAAACTTACAGTTTTCAGTTGCATAAGTTACGTGCTCATTGCCATCGCAGAATCTCTTGAAAGAGTTGCCAAACACATCATCACATGTAAAGCACTTCTTAGCTGCTGCACCAAAACAATCACATCTCTCAAGATTCTTGGTATAAACCAGCTTATCAAGCTCGTCCATTTCATCATCAAGAGCAATTGCCTTTTTGAGCTCCTTAAGCAGAAGTCTGAATGCATAGTTGATTTCATCAGCCGTATTGTTTTCCAACCTCTGACCACACACATTCACAAGCTGAGGAAGAGTGAAAGAACAAGAAGCATCGCATGTCTGACCATGCATCAACAGGTAACGTGCATCCTGATAAGGGATGACCGTGTGGTCCTTGCCATCATCATTTCCCTTGGTCATATCATCATACAGTTTCTGAGATTCCTCAATAAGCTTTATAGCTCTCTCATAAAACTCAGACTGAACGATATTCAAAGGAAGAACGACGTTATGCTCAACATGCTGAGGCATCTGAGATTCAACCTGGAACAACCAACCACGATGACGAGTAAGCTGTGCAAGGTTTACTCTCGATATGTTTTTAAACACACACTGAATAAGTACAGTTTCCTGAGGAGTGGGATTCAGTCTCTTGTCAACTGAACCAGTAATGAACTCCTTTACGATAGGAAGCTCCGGATTGTACTCAATATCCTGAAGCTGAATCCAAGTCTGCTTAAGCATATCCCACATTACTTTTGCAGGATGCTTTGTGTAGCCAATAATCTCTACACCAATTCCTTTGTAGCCATTCTGAACACCATTCATTTATTTGGCCTCCTTCTCAATTAGTTTGTTGATTTCGTTTGTGTATTTCTCAAGGCGTTCTTTAGATTCAAAGTAAATCTCACCAATGCAATCGGAAGAATTACCAAGAGCCTTTTCATTCAAACACCACTGATATACACTGTAGGCATCTGCCAACTTAAGAATATTATACACTATCGGCTCAGGTTTGTACACCTCTCCGAGATAATTTTTCCAATGTTCTTTGTAGTAGTCCTGCTCGATTCTACCGAGTATTTGCTGCATCTCAGGATAGTTTGCTTTGACATCATGAGGAATGTCAGATGTACGACTTTCACATGTATCATGCAATGCTGCAAGAATCAGAACCTGCCGTTCCTGCTCATGAGTAAGATTGAGCTGAGCCATAATCTTAAGACAAAACAGAGAAACGAAGCATGTATGCTCTGCAACACTCTCATCCTGAAGTCTACTACGATGATTGTACCTGATAATCTTCTTGAGCGGGTACTCACTCATTATGGATTCTTTACTCAACAATTCCAGCATAAGCAAGTCCCTCATTCTTTTCAATCAACTCAGGCAACTTATCAAGGTCCTCAAACTTTGTAATTGTGATGTTACCGGACTGAGCAAGCATCAGATTGAACTGACCATTCGGACCAAGTGTCTCACAGTAATACACAATGATGATGGGCTTGAAAGTTTCAGGGTCCTCCATACCGGCATTATAGCCGTTAGCAAAACCAGCTTCCCAAATGGTACCCATATCCTTACCGTCAGTGATTGCGAAGATAATATCACAAGACTTGATATGCTCAACATTTGCTGAGAAGATTTTCTCACGAATTACCGGGTCAGTAATAGGTGACAACGAACTGTTCTCCTTCGGACTCCATACATTGAATCCAAGTTCTCTCAAACGTCCCTTTACACGTTCCTCACGTTCTGCCTGGTTAGGATTGAACCAAGGACTTGCAAAGTACACTTTCATATTTTTAATATCGTTCATGGCGATTTCTCCTTTTCTAAAAATGTAGGGAGGGAGTTTAGCCCCTCCCCTTTATGTGAATACTTCCCTTATAAAGTTTCAAGACGGTCAGACACAACACCAAGCTTTTGCTGAATTGCTTTGGCCAGGTCATCACCATCAAATCCGGAAAACATTGCAATGTTCATGAGTACCACAAAACAATCAGCCAATTCCTCAAGCTTTGCATTCTTATCGTACTTATCATTGCGATGTGATTTCCACCTTTTATCAGCGTCCAACACCTCACCAATCTCTGACATAAGCTGCTGAACATGATATGATGCTAAACCAACATCATCCACAGGAACAGTAACCGTATGCTCATCCTTGTATCTATCGTAGACACCCTTATGAATGAGCTTATCTTGAGTTATGAGTTGAGTGTTGAATAACTGCTGCAAAGTTATTGCATTAGTCATCTTCCCAGTCATCCTCATCTTCCTCCTCTTCGCCCCAGTCTTCCTGAGCAGCATCCCATTCCTCAAGCTGATTGATATAATACTTAGCAGGTTTCTTTGGAGCTACCTTGATGTCACGTTCCTTACAGAGGTTGTACAACTCTTTGGCAGACATTTCAGAGTAATCGACTGCATCGTCCTCCTCCTCTTCGCCCCAATCCTCGTTGTCGTAATCATCCTCATCGTCATCATCTTCCGGCTCAGGCTTACGAGTGCTCTTCTTGCCAGTAGACTTCGGAGCACGTTTCTTAGGTACATCATCCTCTTCTTCGTCATCATCCTCAGTTGCATCGCAAGGGAATGCCTTATCAAGCATCTTAAGGATAGACTTCTCAGAATAAGCCTTTGCTTTCTCATTTCTGAACCTAACCTTGTCCATGGGAACAACAGAGAATGTTTTATTCTGCTGCTTACCGGAAACACTAATCACATAGTCACGGTCAGTGATTGTGCCGTAGTTCTCATACATTGCCATCAATGCAGGAATCGGGCTGCAGTTATTCACAGGGAACATGAACAGCTGAACCTCCTTGGTCTCATAATTCCATACAGACCAGATATACTGAGAACGAGTACGAAGACTGTCATCATCACAATAAGGACAATCCTTTCCGAAAAGCTCCTGACAAGGAACATTGATTCCGGCTTCAAAACTATCATGGAATGTAACTTCCATTCCGTCATCCATATCAGTCAGGAAACGAACTCTGATTTTCTGACCTTCTCTGAAGTAGATGAACTTACCTTTGTTCTGACCGGACTTCTTTACATCCTGCTTAATTTTATCGACTAAACCCATTATGGTTTCCTCCTTGTTTTTGATTCATAGATTTCCATAGTTTTCTTAAACATTTTATCGAACAACTCTTGAGTCATATCGCCAGGGTCCTTCACTCCTTTGAGATATTTGAATCTCGTTACCTCGAAATGTTGCTCAAGGAATTTAGTGCCTTTACGACCACACTCATCATTGTCCAATGCACTTATCACTTTCGTGATTCCTCTGTCTTTCAGCTTTTGAATTTGCTGAGGTGACATTTTCCAACCTAAAATAGCAACCACATTGTCTTCACCAAATTGCACAAACTTCAATCGGTCCATGTAACCCTCAACCACAAACACATAGTCTTTAGTCCCATAATCACCTACAAGAGTTGTTGCTCGACTGAACCCTTCATTGTACAGATATTTACGTCGTTCTTCAACTGACTTAATCATTGTACGGCATACCCAACCTTTGAACTTTCCATTGTCAAGCATCGGGAATATGATTCCATAGCTCTTATTATATGTAACCTTAGCTTTGCATTTATGTAGTGTACCTGGTTTGAATCCTCTCTTTGTCATGTACTCTCTAGCGGCCACCACCTCAGGTTCATCAGAATCCCTCCAGTTGACTTTTCTTAATCCGTGGTAGTAATCATAGGCTTCATTATATAAATCCCTCTGGAGTGGCTTCTGTTTAATCAGAGACCTATCCAGTTTTATACCACTACACTTATCGGATTTCAGAATACGAAGATATTTTTGATAAGCCTGCAAGTCATTCAGTCCATTGTACTTGGACTCCATAAGCTTTACAAACTTCTTTGCATCACCAGTCAATCCACATCCAAAGCAAAACCATGAACCATCTTCAAAATTCACAATCATACTTGGGTTTACATCGTCATGAAAAGGACAAACGATTTTCTGACTTAATGATGCAACATCAGGTATCAGATTATAATACCATAAAACCTTTGCTAATGCTTCACCACTTTTGTTCTCCATCGTCATGCCCTCGTTTCACACCAACAGTGAAATAGGGTTTCTGACGTTTTACAGTGTAGCAACCTTTTACCTGTTCTGCGGTTATCTTCCCAATCTCCTCAAGTCTATCAAGCTCCTGAATATCAACTATCTGCGACACATTCAGGAATGACTTAAAGATTTTAGGGTCCACATCACATTCTTTAAGGTAAGCAATCAATGCGTCCATGTCAGTGATTTCGTACTTCTTAATTATTACCTGCTTAGCAAGTTGTTTTCCTAAAGCTTTTGCAAGCTTATCAGGGTCGAACTCAACACTTGACTTTTGAATACGATTGACCACCAAGTCGCTTTCGACTAAATCATCATACGAGAATGTAAGTGATTTATCGATGCCTTCACACTCAAAATAGTCCTCCATATCACTGCTGAATTGTGCTTTCAATTCATTGAACTGTGATTGCACCTGTTTGAACTTTGATTGTTTCTCAAAAAACTTACGAACAGATTGTCTACACTCAGTTGAACTAAGCTTAGGCTTTCTGTTCCTCTTTGCCATTCTCGTCCACCAATCCTTTCAGCAGCTTGTACACTCCACGAGGCCAACGCTTACCTGTACGTACCCATACAATATCATCATAAGATACGATGTACTCAGCACCATAATCAGTCTCAAGCTTAAGCTTACGATTCTTGGTGGATTTACGAGTAACCTTGGCAGATTTTACCTTGCCATTTGAAAGACGGAAAGCAACCAAAGTACCGATTTCAACATTCTCAATATACGGCATCTTCTGAGCCATATCAACATCAACGTTGGCGGATTCTTTCTCAACTTTATCTTCCACCTCTACGACATCGTGATTGTCAATCTTACATTCGTCTTTAGCACTTTCAGATTCATCGTTCTTCTTCAACACTTCCGCTCCTAAGATTGCATCAATCAACTGGTCCTTGGTCATGTCCCATCTACCAGAAATGTTCATGTCCTTTGCAAGCTCTCTAAGCTCTTTGCAAGTTTTGTTCTGCAAAATTTCCTTTGACATACCTATGTCCTCCTTTGATAATTTGGTAGCTTATGCCACCGACCGGCTTATGCCGGTTTCGTCTTAATTTTCAAAGACTCATCAGGGTGACTTATTTTGTTGCCATAAGGTAACGAAGCACTCCTTCGTTTTCCTTAACGAACTTGTAACCACACCAATACTGCGCATTGTCCTCAATTTCACCTTCAACAACTCTGAACTTCCAGGACTTATCAGCTCTACGAAGTGCGGCTTTAGCAACATCACAAAACTGACGATAAATTGATTTTCCTTCCCAACCAATCCACATTCCTTCAGGATTTTCCTCAATCCTTTTCTTATAAGAAGTGATTGTCTGATTCATTGACTCAATACCTTTTTCATCAAAGTTGCCTTTGTTTTCCTCGAACATCTGTTCCAACTCACCGAGAGTTTTAACCATCATCTCATTGCTTTCAAACTTCTCAAGAATCCATACCTTTTTCATTGTTTTGCCCTCCTAAGCATTTGTTTTATTTGTGATTTCATTATACCATATAGGGTGCAGCTTGTACACCCTTAATTTTATCTGATGAACATATCTACGTGAGAATTTCTGAATGTTGCTGTTGAACCATCGATGAAGTTCAGCGCTAAATATTCGTGATTCTCATCAATGCAGCTTCCATCGGTTTTAGCTTCAATAGCTGCCGCATCATCACCATCAACAATACTCCAAGATTTCAATCCAGTGTAGTTGACTTCCTTTTCTTCACCGATGTTACCTGAGTATTTGCTGTTCTCATACACATACAGCTTTACGTTTGCATTTGCAAGGTTCTCAATAAACATTGTTCTCTCATAAGTCTTAATCATATTTCGTTCCTCCTGAACACTCATTATTTTGTAGGCCTTATCTTTAACCTGATTATATTATACCATGCTGTTTTGGATTTGTACATACCTTTTTGAAAAATTTTTGAAAAAGTTTCAGGGCGGCAGAATCAGCTCCTGACCACCCCTACACTCATCAATCAAAAATTCAGTTACATACCGATTTGCTGAAACACGAAGCCGACGACAATACCAATGATTGCTGTTATGATGTAGCCCGTCACTTTTCTCCACATCTCGCCATCTCGACTTTCAAGCTTCTCGAGTTTTTCTCCTTGTTCTTTCTGAGTCTCTGCCATTTGCTTTACACTAAGTGCAAGCTCTTTGACTGATATAGCAATATCTGTAAATTGCTCAGTTCGTTCCTCCAGAAGCTCGATTCGCTTGTTTTGGCGATTATGTTCTTCTTCCATTCTCCTACGGAACTCTTCATGCTCAGCTCTTGTTATTGGGCTATCCATAACAATGTCCTCCTGTTAGCTGTTTACTGAGCAAGCTCACCAAGGTCAAGTGCTTCAAGCACAGCTTTAACCTTAGACTGAATGATTGTAGGTACCTGCTCAAATGTACGAACACCCTTAATAATAAGAGTTGCATAAACTTCTGCCATTTGTTCTTCCTCCTTTCTTAAAAGTAGTCTTAATATGAAAAGCTTGATTCTACACAGCATTTTCATCACGCATCCTGAGCCAGAATCTTTTCGACATCGGCTCTAATTACTGAAGGCACATCATCAATCGTATAAGGCTTTCCAGTCTTGGGATTGATTGCACCTTTACTAATCAAATCTGCATATACGTATACCATAGCAATTTACCTCCTTATGAAGTTGCAACAAGCATTTCAAACACCTCGGTAAGACCTACCTGCGTCTGCGTAAGCTCTGCATTCAACCTCTCAATCGTCTTTTCATCTTCAGTCATTTCTCTCAAACTGAATCGTGTGCCGCCATTATAGGGATATTTTGAATTAAGCTTCATCTTACCCTTATTCACGTCATCGATTATTACATTGGAAAGATTCTCATCAGAGAGAACTTCATCTGTAATCGGAGTTTCAGACTCATACTCGGTCCCATTCAGATTCAAGTTCAAGACCGTGCCGTCTGCGAGCTGGACTTTGCTTTTCACCAAACTTGACTCTGTATTCATGGTCATTACGTTGTTTTCGTTCAACATTCTCTTGACACCTCCATTGTCTTATAAACAAATCATCGAATAACTTATCCATATTTTTCAATGTTTTGTACGAATTAAATTGTTCCATGTAACCTCTCCATGATTTATATTGTTGAAGAATCTCGTTATACTGAATTTCACCAGTATCTAGCTTTTCTTTCAGCTTCTTGAGTTTTCGCCTTTCGCGAACAATACTCGCATGGTCAGGTCTCATAATTATTTTACCGGTTTCAGTGAGATGAATCTTCGCTTTCAAAAACTTGAAGCCTTTATCAATTCGACATATCTTTGTCTTATTTACGTTCATCTCGATTCCAAGGTCTGCATACATTCCTTCAACAAGTTGTAAACACTCAGCAAGGTATTCTTTATCCTCATGAATCATGTAAAAATCGTCCATATATCGACCATAGCCTTTTATCTTCAGTTGCTCTTTGATAAAGTGGTCAATTTCATTTGGATAAAAGATTGCAAGTATTTGAGATACCTGACTACCTAAACCAAGTGACTTATCACCAAAAGCATCTACAAAGTCCATAAGCAAGTACAAATTTTTCGGGTCGTGCCCAAGAACTTTCTTGCATTGCTCGTACACACAATCATGGTTTATACTATCAAAGTATGCATGCAAATCGGCCATTGCAATATAACCAACATTTGTTCCATGAGTTCTGTAGTATCGTTGTAAATGAACCTTAAGTCTATCAAACGCTTGTGATATACCTCTTTGCTCCAACGACGCATAATTATCATAAATCAAACGAGGTCTTACGTTCGGAATCAATGAAACATCAGATTGAGTCTTTTGAACCATTCGCTCATTTATGTGAACAGAACGAATATTTCTAATCTTACCACGTTCGTTTATCTTAAACACAGTAAAACCATCAGACATTCTATCCATCGATTCCAATCGTTCTTTTGCGATTCTTACGCGATTGATTCGGTCAAGGTAAAAGTTTTGTGTAGAATATTTCCATGAAATTTCCTTCATACACCTCTTACCTGACCTCATCAAATTGTTAGCATCAGCTATCTTTTCATAATCACTCATAATAAAAATATTTTGGCCGTTTATAGTGTTACTTAGTGTAGCCTTTTCTTTGCCCAAGCACTAAAACACATCAACCAAACACTTTAGGCTCAATCGCCAAGGTCATGTGCTCCTATCGTTCTTGATTTTAATCGGTCGTTCTTGCCTACATTTAGCAAATCAATACGATATCGGGCGAACCCGCCCAGAGTTGGAGGCGTTGTTGTTGTTGCTATTGCCGTTGTTGTTGACATTGCAAAAGTTCGTGGTGCAGCAGCACATAACCTACACACGGTATAACGGCCCCTTATCCTCCGTTTCCGTTGTTTTGTTCTTCTAATAAGAACTTCTTATACTCATTCACTGTTGACTTTTTCCATCGATACAAATAATTCTTAGTTTTCTCCAATTGCTCAGAGTACTCCATATACTTATTCAAATCAATGTCAAAGAACTCTTCAACAAATTGAACTTCCTGCCTAATATTGGCGATATCACTTATAGCTTCATCTTCAAGCGAAATTCTCTTCTTAAACTCAAAGTCAAGTGTACACTTAATCTCATTGGCTGCAGAGATATGAGCAACCAAATTTGATGTATACTTAAAAAGATTATTCCTCGTTCGTGAAACTATCCAGTCATCATACTTACTAAGCACTTTAGTTTCCTCAACCTTTGTTTGATACTTATCAATTTTCTCAAACAATTTTGCAAGGTCAGAATATTTATCCCTAAGTCTATCAGGAATTAAACTTTTGTGCTTTGTCTTCATTCCGTATGAGCGCATTATCATCTGTGTCACGATATGTCGTAACTTAACAGCTTCATAAAATGCGTCCAATTTAGAACCAGACCTTCTCCATTTTGGTACGCTCACATTAGTTCCTCCTTCGAATCATTATGTGTCGGCTTTCGCCGCCACGATTGATGATTAAGCAAGAACGATTAACGGGCGAACCCGCCCAGAGCTGGAGGCGCTGTTGTAGTCGCTACCGCCGCTGCTGGCGACACAGCAAAAGTTCGCGGTGTTTGCAGAAGAAGGGTCTAAACACCAATACCATGTAGAGCGAATCCTGAAAAGAGAGTTCCGACACAAAGGCAGCTGACTGCATACACCACCAGAATATCCTTCATTTGCCCAACCCTGATTTCCGGTCACCTCAACAATAGTAGGGAGTCTCATGCTTCTCGTTGCTGCAGCCCAGGCGCCTTTGTTGTTCTCATAAATACGAGTCTGCTTACAATAAGCTTTAACTTTAGAACCAAGCTTACCAAACTCAGTTTCCATATTTGCAGGCATCAGACTTCCGGCATAACCACCGGTATTAGTATTTGATGTATTGAACTGATAAGATGTTGCAAGAAAATCAACAGGCATACACACAATGTGCTCGGGTCTTGAAACACTGTCACCGAATGCCCATGCAGGGTACCAATTACGTGCTGCAACTGCCCACTGAACACCATTATCTTCGAAATAATCACCGATAGCATACTTCTGATGCTCTCCAGCTCTTACATAACCCATCAGTGTATCAATGTCAATAAGGTTACCTTTTTCTCTGATACCGTTCAAACAATCCATTTCCCTGCGCATTACAGTATCGGCTTGATACATATCATATACAAGCTTAGCCGTAGGAATCTTTGTTCCATCGTTAGTCTGAACGTCAACAACGTCTGCCACACTAAGTACTGCTTCATCAGGATATTCTAACGAAGCCTTAATTACAGTGATAAAATCACCATATGTCATCTTTCTTGTGCCGCCATCAGCAAGCTCAACAACAATCATGTCGCTTTCGACAAGATCTGTGGTAGCTTGCAACTCAGGAATCTTTTTAGTTTGTACAGAAAGTACACTCATTACATTTTCCTCCTTGTTCATTTATTGTTTATAGTTTGTTAAACTTAACACTGACAAATTGGCCACTGGAACAACAACACATAATCGTCATTCGTTGTTAAACATTCGCCGGACGAAATTTCATTAGCTGCAAAAAACATACCGGTAGCAAGTAACATCATTTCAAGATTATTCAGTCTTGCTTCATGCTCATCAATTTGATTCTGCAAATTTCCTGCAGCATCTTCTCCAAGCTGGTCTTTAATGTTTTCAAACCAGATATCAAAATCAGACTGCCACTGATTGATATGTGTCGCATACCAAGTTTCATATTCTTCTTTCTGCTCATCAGTCCAATCGGTAAAATCTGTTTCTTGCCCAGAAACCCATGAAAGCCAAGCTTGCTTTTGTGCTTCAGTCCACTCTTCATAATCAGCTTGATTATTCTCTTTGAACTCTTGAAAATAAGTCTCAAACTGATTAAACAAAGTTGTCGTATCAAGCTGTTTAACCACACCTGTTACCCAACCACAAACATCTTGATTCATTCTTGTATCTTGAATCTGTGCTTGAGTAATCCTGATTGAACTGGCAGGAATACTAACCGTGGCCAACTGCAAGTCATAATAGTCTGCGGTTCTTGTCACCTCAGGAGCAGTTGGGTTTACAGCTGGTGTTCCCTTCTTCACCATCAACCACATATTACGTTCAGCAAAGCCAAGACGCAATACGATAGAATCAATTCTATTCAAAACACCATCAGCAACTTCAATTGGTAAATACATCGTATCTGTGTTTTCATACCAATATCCGTTAATCCAACCTTGTCCCTTTTCAACACCAACTTGCATTTGAGGTGTAGGCATTGCTACAACCTGCAACTGATTTGAATGTTCTGCATAAACTCCATTTCCAATGAAGCTTGCAAAATAAGCTGCGAACTGAGCTGCCAAATAGACTCTATCATATTCTTCACCTACAAGATTCGCATCAAAAAATCCACAGCGTTCCAATTTACCTCACCTCCTAAGATATTTGCTGCTTCACTTTTTGCATTATCGTCGGATACGAGTACCCAAACGTTAATACCAAAGCATATTCATCATCAAACTCTTCTTGAACTTCAGTAATTCGAGCTGATACAACAACATTAAGCTGTTCATCACGAACAGTAACCTTATCGCCCTTTTTGTAGTCAACTCCAAATTCATACTGAACATCACCAAATACTCTAATCTGTGCTTCAAACGTTTCCGTTGTTTTACACTCAGATAGTTTATCGTCTCCTCTTTGAGTTAACACTTGTGTATACTCGGTTGGAGATAAATTCTGCTCTTCACCGTTCTCATCGACTGATGTCGATTGAAGGTCTCTTGCATCAACATACAATTCCCTTCTTCCAAAGCCTTTTGAATCTGCTTCACCTGAAGTTACAGATTTTCTTGAGCTTCCACTCCCTTCCCCTTGAACAAAGGCAACATTCTTAACATCCTGATCGTTCGTATAATAAGAACTCGAAAGCAAATCTTCAAGCTCTGTGCTAAACTCAACCGGGTCATTTGTACTTTGCTCAACCGTCCTATCTACACCTTCAACTACTTCAAAAATCAATTCTTTCGTTTTTGGCTTAAATAGAACACTAAATCCAAGGTCATATGTACTTGCAATTGTACTTAACGAATCATAAACTTCACCACCAGTTTTTTGATACGTAATTTTACCACCAAACTTCAAATCTTCTGCCAATTTCAAATATGGAATTTTACGATTAGCATTTGAAGGATTTACACAGTTCTGATTTACGATTTCATACATTGCAGTAGACGCATCTTTATTTACTGCATTATATGTTCCCCAAATAATTCGAGTCGTCAATAACATTTCAAGAGTACGTCCTTTAACGTTGTATGTCTTCGTTCCAATCTCATCTATCTCAGACTTAACAATCTCAACAACTGCTGCATTATCTCCTCCACACCAAAGTATATTCCCTTTTTTGAAATATTGCGAGTTTTCGTCAGTAATTGGTGCCCATAATTCAAAAGTACCAAATCCATTAAACTTATCAGGCCAAATCAAACTTTCATACTGGTTAACTTCACCAATACTATCGAATGTCGTATCATTTACTTCAAACACCAATATCTGAATTTGCTTTTCTAATAACATTCTTGCACCTCCAAATACTTATTGCTGAAGTAGATATACACTTCAAGATTTTCAATGTTTTGGTCTGCATCATATCTAAATAGATTCGTACCAACTTGCAACTGCAACCACTCACTATCAAGGTCTCGATACTTAAAGTAGTTTGATGTCAAACCGTTTAGCGTTCCCTCAATTTTCTTCTGACCAATGATTGTATCAATAACGATTTCTTCACCGACAGTCATCTCTTTATTTACTTTAAAATATTTCTGCGTATTAACATTTATTAAACTTGGCCCAGACAGAGTACCAATTGCTTTAAATACGATACGCATACCTATGGCAACAGCTCCACTATTCTCAATAGCCACAATCAAACTTGGCTGTCTTAAACCAAAGATGATTCCTCCTGGAGGGTTAGGTGTCTGCGAAATAATCAGTGGAAAATGAAACTTTGGAATCGTGCTTGCTGCTGCAACCTTATTTTCAGTTTCTTCTCCAAACAGCGGGTCAGGACAGTAACCAATAACACTAAACTTACAAACAACCTCATTGTTCTCAGCTACAGCCGTTGAATACCTAACTGATGTATTCGGCAAAAACCTTAATACATAATTCTTATAGAACAAATCGACAGCTTGCTGAGGATTGAAGAAACGATTCAATATCGATTTCCTTTGTGTCATCGTCACTTCGTTGTCTCCAATCACCCAGCCAATAATTTCAACTTGTCGAGTTTCCAAACTGGTACCTGTTACATACACACCAATCTGATTCACATACTTATAGGAATGGTGAGTACTTTCAACAGAACCCCAGTCTACAGAATTTAGCACATAATCAGGAGTCGATATCATATCCAGAGTTAATACAGCTCTGGTCTCAACATTCTGAAGTTTGATTCCTTCGACCATTTTACCACTCCTTTCTAAAATCCTTCTGCAATGTCACGTTTAGTCTGTTTCATCTGTCTTGCAGCTTCAATTTCATCAATTGCCTTAGGACTATTAAAGATAAACGTATCACCGCCACCTCTATTGTCCCTATCATTTCCACCATAACGATTATCGTCATTAGATGTCGGAATTTTCGTAAATCCATTGTAGCCAATATAACCAAGCGTACCATCAGAGTTTACAATCAATCTTCCCTGACTAATCAAACCTGCAAGTGACTCTGTCATTCTCTGAATCGAGCCATTGATTCGAGCTTCAATGGACTCAAACCACAGTGCAACATCATTATAAATCGACTTAAGCTTATTTGCAAATCCAGATACCGTAATACCAGCATCGACTGAAATATCATCAATGTCAATATTATCGATTCCCTTATTCAGGTCTTTCTGGATCGCTTTCATAGCTGAAGGCATTGCAGCTTCAAAACCTTGAACAACGCCAGGCGGTAACCATCTACCAATCTCATCTCTGAATACCTTAGACGGTGAACCAATACCAAGAGCATCCTTCACACCATCAACAATGCCAGAGAAGAAACCTGTCACTTGGTCCTTAAACCAACCTGCTGCACCTTTTATACCATTCCAAACACCGCTTACAATGTCACTACCGATAGAAGCAACTTTACTTGCGATACCGGATGCTGCAGATATAACATTGTTAATGAGTGATTGAATTGCCTCTTTACCTTTTTGACCCATCTGAGTAACCCAAGTCTTGAGGTTATTTATTGCACTATCAAGATACTGCTTAATTTTACCTGGTAGCTGCTGCATAAAACTCACTACGTTGTTAATGAAGTTAGTACCCATTTCACGCGCTTTGTTTGCCATATTAGTGGCCCACATTTGCACATTATTGAGAGCACTTGTAATAAACTGAAGTACCTTTCCGGGAAGCTGAGTGAAGAAACTCACAACATTGTTGATGAAGTTTGTTCCCATCTCTCGAGCTTTATTTGCCATGTTGGTAGCCCAAATCTGAACATTGTTGAATGCACTTGTAATAAACTGAAGTACCTTTCCGGGAAGCTGTGTAAAGAACGACACCACATTATTGAGGAAATTCGTTCCCATCTCTCTAGCTTTGGCAACCATGTTACCAACCCAAATTACGATGTTGGTTAATGTGCTACCAATAAAGTGGCCAACCTTATATGGCAAATTCGTGAAGAAGCTTACAACTGCATTCAAGAAGTTTTGCCCCATCTCTCTTGCTTTTGCGACCATATTGCTTACCCATGTCACGACTGAGTTATATGCATTCGTAATAAAGTTCGCAATGTTTGTAGGAAGCTGTGCAAAGAAATTTATAATAGTCGTAATGAAATTTGACACTGCAGTCTTAATGGAATTTATTACATTCGAGAAGAATGATGTGATTCCATTCCAAATGTCTACAAAGAACTGCTTGACATTTGTCCAAGTCTTATCCCATGTAGTTCCAAACCAACTCAATACGGTATCAGCGATTCCTTTGAATGCTATAGCCCAAGATTCAAAAGTTCCCTTAATCAAATCCCAAACAGCACCAAATATCTCTTTGACACCTTGCCAGGCTTGGTCCCAATTGCCGGTAAAGATACCGATAAACACATCAAAGATTCCAATCAATGCATCAAGCACTGAACCAAGAATCACACTTACCTGATTGAATACCCCTTCGAATATTGGGGCAAGTAAACTGCAGAAGCCATCCCAAATTGCTTTTACGACCTCACCAAAATTCTCAAAATCAAAGCCAAGAGCATTTAGCCTATCGACTATGCTTTGAGCAAATGATTCAAACTTGGATTTTATACCGTCCCAAATTGCCGTCATCTTGTTTCTGAACTCTTCATTCGTTTTCCACAGATTTACGAATGCAGCAATTAAAACACCAATCACAGCAACCACGGCTACAACTGGAGCAGAGATTCCACCAATAGCAGCGCTAACTGCAGTGAATGCACCCTTAGCCCTTGCAATTGCTCCAGGAATTTTACCGAATGTAGTGATTATGCTACCAATGCTCGATGTCAGCTTACCAAGCACCATAAGTACTGGACCAATAGCTGCTGCAATACCTGCAATCGTAAGAATTGTTTTCTGAGTCTCCGGACTAAGAGCTGTGAACTTGTTAACCAACTGTGTAAGCCACTGAGCAAAATCTCTTAAAGCAGGAACAATCAACGATGCCAACGTAATTGCTAAACTTTCCAAAGAACCCATAAGTTCTTCGACATCGGCCGACAAATTGTCTCTCATTACTTCAGCAGTTTCTTTTGCAACGCCACTGGCATTATCCATACTTGCAGCAATCTCATCATACTCCTCTTGAGACATATTCAACAGAGACAGCAGACCGGACATACCTTCCTGACCCGCTAATGTTGCTGCATAATATGTTTTCTGCTCGTCAGTTAAACCGCTGAAACTTCCTCTCATTTCTGAAAGAATTTGGTCTAAGTTCTTAAATGTACCATCAGAATTTGTGAGTACGATTCCAAGCTCATCCATTGCTGCTGCCACCTGGTCAGTAGGCTTAACCATTCTCGTAAGCGCACCTCTTAAAGAAGTACCTGCTTGAGAACCTTTAATACCAGACATAGACATTGCAGACAACGCAGTTGTTACATCTTCGATACTTAAGCCCATTGAACCTGCAACAGGAGCAATATACTTAAACGATTCACCAAGGTCGTTAATACCAATCGTACCACTGTTTGCTGCTTGAGTAAGTAAGTCAGCAACTCTGGTAGATTCTTTTGCTTCCATGCCAAAACCAGTAATAGCATCAGCAACGATAGTGCTTACTGTTCCAAGATTTTCACCTGAAGCAGCTGCAGCGTCAAGTACGCCACTCATACCATCGAGAATCTGCTGAGAATCCCAACCGGCTTTAGCCATCTCTGTCATAGCTTCAGCAACTTCATTTGCACTAAAAGCTGTTTCACCACCAAGCTCAATTGCTTTAGCTCTTAATGCATCAAATTCATCACCTGTAGCTCCGGAAATTGCCTGAACGCCAGACATTGCTGAGTCAAAATCTGATGCGACCTTAAGCCCAGCGGTACCAATACCCAACAAAGGAACTGTTACAGACTTCGTGAGAGTTGAGCCAACCGAAGTCATGCTTTTCCCAATACCTGTAATGTTGTTGCCAACCTTAGTTGCCATGTTCTTGCTTGCTCTGTCAGCTTCACTTTGAGCAGTTCTTAGATTGGCTAAAAATCCTGAAATATCAAGGTCCAGGTAACCAGTAGCTGAACCAACATCCACGGCCACAGCTCTCACCTCCCTTACTTATTCGTGTAATGTTTATACATTTCTTTAAATGAACCAAATTTCTGTCTAAAAACAGGTTCTTCTTTGTTCTCCATTTTCTGAATGATAAATGCACATGCTTCATCAAAACAATACGAAGTATAAGGGTCAGTTAAATCTAATAACGTGCTGGGTCTAACCTTATAGACATTAGCTAGCCCCAGCACGTTTAGAATGTTCTTACTCTTTACGAAAGGATTCGAGTGCCTTTACACCTCTCTGCGTATAATTGAAAATCGCAGTAATCTGATCGTCAGACAATTCCATACCCGAACCGATGATTTCATCGTAAGTAGGCTCAATCAGACAAGACTTAGCAATTACCTCCATGATACCATACATATCACTCAGCATGTTTACATTGTCAGGGTCCATACCCCCACCACCTTTTGCAAACAGCTCACTTGCTGCAGAAAGCAAACTATTCGGAATTTTACCCTGCTTAGCAAGAACAAGCATACTCGGCCTACGAACGCGAGCTACAAAAGGCTGACCTTCCGCAAAGTCAGGGAAACGAACAACCGTACCAGCTGCATAACTCTGCAAATCTGCAAGAGATGTAATGTTCATCGGTTCATCACCATTTACAGGCTTCACCTGCGCTCTAACGCTCTGTCGAGGCACAACCGGAATCTGCTGCATTTCTCCCGTAAACTGACCACTATTTCCATATTCATTCATTTTTCTCACTTTCCTTTCTTTAATTCATTCTCAATTTAAGTTAAACTTAACTATTCTGAAGCGTAGGAAGCTCATCAACATACGTAATAACGTACGGAGCTTCATTAGACTTAGGAGCACTATTGATAGTATACTTCGGAGCACGGAATGCACCATCTTCAGAGTTAAGCGCAACTGGCGTACCCTGACAGTTTGGATACGTAATCTTTTCATACTGAACAATCTGCCCAGAAGCATCATACTGAGCAGAATAAGCATTCAGCTTAAATACCTTACCCTTATCTGCAGAACCAGCAACAGGCGGAGTGTAAGACGAAATACCAAAACCGGCATCTGTATCAGCTTCACTTGTATGTTCTGCACTAGTCCAATACTTAATCTTACCGCCCTGAAGAACCTGAACAAGCTCTGGATTAAATACGTTATCAGTCAACGTAATCTGATTTCCGGTGATTGTAGATACAGCAGGCTTTTGAGCTCGAAGAATACCCTTTACAACAAGGGTGATTGCATCTTCTTCGTTAATCTGAGGCTCAACTTCAATAGAACTTGCAGTATCAAATCCAAACTCATTGCCATCAACTTCAATCGTTACCAACGACACATCAATCGTTGCGATTTCAGCTTTAGATTTCTTAACGGCCATTATCATTACCTCCTCGTTATTTTCTTATAATTCTTATACTCTATGCTAACCATGTGAGCTTTGAAACTATCATCATAATAACTTGATGTCTGTGTTCCATACGGAAGTATCATTGGCTCCAAATCTTTCATGGCTTCCTTCACTCTTTGAACCAAAAGCTCTAAAGTACTATACTTATTTCGTGGCACATAACACATAACCGCATAGAAGTCATTGTCAGTACTAAACGACGCATGCTTTGACGAACCATCGTTCTTTACCACTAAGTATTCTTTCGTACATTCACCTGTTTTAATGCCTGGCGAATACACATCAAATCCTGCTTTCTTCAAGTGCAAATAAATATCTTGCCACCTGCTTTCAGCATACTCAAACTTACTGTCAATCATATCAATCACCTCACAACTTTAATCTCGACATCAGGTCACCTAAGTCCTCAACAATTCTTGGACCTTCCTCTCTGATAGTCGGTGCGATGATTGCATAATTCTTTTCATGTGCAAGTTCCAACCAAATACCATACGATACACCATGAGCTAATGTAATTCGTACTATATTCTGAGAGGGCTGAGAAACTTTGGCAGACAACATTGCTTTTGCCATACCAGTTCTATCAGTCCAAGGTCGGTTTAACTTCATCTTGGATTGCAACTCTGCTGCTTTTGTTGCTGAATACATCAAAATTACTGCACCAAGCTTTGTGGACATATTATCCAAATTTTTCTTCAAAGAACTTTCATTATAATCAAGTTTGAACGCCATCGTCAACCACCTCCAATGAAATATCTGAAATGATACTCCATTCTTGAATGTTTACGATTCCGGTCACCTTGAACTTTTTCTTATTGATAAACAGAAAGTCATCAATCTTTAAAGCTAAAGAAGTGGCATCATCAAACAAGCAGAGTATCATGGGAATCTTCTTTGTGCGAACTCGTGTTGTGTCACCTGTCGTAATTTCAATATTGCTATTCTGCTCATGATACAGTCCTTTAAGACTGCCTACTACGATTGGCTCATCATCAGGTTCACCAAAGTCATTTACCCCAAGTCTCTGAAACTCGTAATCGATACCACTTCTTTTTAACTCTCTTTTTAATTTGTAAGCTTCAAACCTCGTGTTAATCATGGCATCAACCTCCCATCAATTCACCGGAATTAAACGGTTTATAACGGGAAGCCAATCGCTTAAAATAAGCTGAAGTGTCCTGGGTGGACAAACCACTGACGGAGATTGTAGAATCTTCAGACTTGATAATAAGCATCTCATAGATTGTAGCATCCACATTGCCATGATTCTTGTCAAGGTAGTACTGGAAGTCGTCTTCATCAAAGTACGGAGACTGAGCTTCTCGTATTTCCTTTTTAATCCTCTCAATATCCGTCATGGGGTTCACCTCTTATTCCTGTTCCTGAGCTTCGAGGAAGGACTTGATAATCTCCTTAGCTTCGTTGGCGTTCCTGGTACCGGTGATGTCAATCTCCTTGATACCAGCAAAACGCTTCACTTCATCCTTATTCCACTGAGAAATGGGCTTTTCGAGAATCTCTTCCACAAAAATCTCATCCTCAGTCTTTTCAGGAGCCTTAGGAACTTCATGAGTCTTTACATCCTTTGCAGCCTTCTCATTCATAATGGTGTACCCCTGACGAGAATAAATCCCGTCAAAGGCACCACGAGTTACTTCGAACACATTTACACCATTCGTAATCTTAACCATGCTCGTACCTCCTTATTCTGCGGTGGTGTCCAGAATATAAACCTGGTCAGCCGCTTCAAAGGAAGGCAGACAAATCATAGAAACGATAGTCTCAACCTGAACAGGGTCAGCCTTCTGAACAGTAGTAACGGCAACACCGGTATCGGTAATAGATACATTCGCAACAGAACCAGACATGAGGTCAGATTCAGCAGGAGTAGTACCAAACCAAGTCTTACCAAGGTCACCATCAGGGAACATAACGAAAGTGTTCTCAGGCATAAACTTAGCCGTAGCATTATTTTCGTCCTTGTAATGCTTATCGTTAACGACAACATCGATTTCAAGCTCGTCCATAATGTACTGACGAAGCTGCTTATCAGAGATAGCACCAGCACCGTTGGTCAGAACGAAGATTGCCTTCTTAATCTTCTCATTGTTGCGGATATCTCTCCAAGTAGCACCATCACACATAGCACGAGTGATAGTAGCACCGGTCTCATCCTGAATGGTTTCCTTTGCAACTCTGATGTCCTCGATCGGGTCAGAAGTAGCATGGTTAGACCAAGCAACGGCAGCATTACCCTTATGAGTTACACCATAGTCAAATGTAAATGCCTGACCATTAGCAGCCATAGAGATAACACCGGTAGTAAGTGCCATCATACGCATTCTCTCACGAGAAGCAGCAGCACCACGAAGCAGACGAGTTTCATCGTCAAAAATCTTATTCATGACAGAATCGATGTAAGCCTGATTGCCGGTCTCAAGAACAAGATTGAGTTCCTGACGAAGCTCTTCATCGATATAAGTAGACTCCTTGAAGTAAGGCATCTCTGCAGTGAGCTTATCAAAGCCGATACGCGCGCGAGGGATAGCATGTACATCAAATGCGGAAGTCTTAAGCACGACAGGGAGACCTTTGGAACCCTTAATCCACTTAAGGGAAATGCCTCTCTTCTTATCATCAGGGAACAGCTCTTCGCAAGGATACGGAGCTTCGTCCTGAGTGAGCTCTTCCCAATATGCAACTAGTTCAGTACTCTGCATCAAATCGAAAATAGTCATCTCTTATTTCCTCCTTCTTCACATTAAGCCTTAATGAACACAATCAGCGGAGACTTACCGTCAATTGCAACTGCGGCAGTAATTGCAGAAGCCACATCAGACTCAACACGATTTACATTCACAACACCAAAATACAGTGCTGTACCATTTGCATTACCATTTGTTACATCCACATCATGCAGCAAAACAGCGTTCATAGGAACTGCAGCAGTCGCAGGTTCAGACTGAGCGGCTGCCGGTTTCTTAACTGCAGTCTGCAGATTCAACAGGTCAATGTTAATAGGTGTGCCTGCTTTAGCAATCTTACGATTACCAACAGCTACACCAAGAGCGGTTGGAACAATGCAACCACAAGACGCCTGCATGTCAACATTAGCAAGAATCTGCCTAGTTGCAGTCAGAGTAGTCTTAGAAATACCACTACGATTCAGCATTCTTATATACCTCCATATTATTTGTTGTTGCCCCAGTAACTGGACTTTTTACCAGTACCACGGCGCTGCGCAGCAAGACGAGCACCAAGACCTTTTTCCTCGCCCTTCTTCTCCTTATCGGAGTTCTTGACAGAAGAACCAGTTCCTTTCTGGCCAGTCTTACCTTTTCCTTTATCTTTTCCGCCCTTGTCGTCATCCTCTTCGGATTCACCGAACCAAACAGGGTACTTAGTCTTGAACTCACCGATGATAGTCTTCAGGTCAGAATCTTCGGTCATCTTTGCAAGTGCAAGAGTAACCACATCATCTACATACTGAGTTTTTACACCCAACATCATAGCTTCAGCTTTAGCTTCGGCAACCTGAGCTCTCTGCTCGGCTTCGTTCATTTTTGTCTGATTTTCGGCATCCTTTTCGGCAGCCTTCTGCTCATCAGTCTTCTGGCTTTCGATAAGTGCCTTAACCATTGCAACCATTTTGGAGTCCTTAGGGTCGATACCCAATTCCTTAAGAGCAGCACTACGACCCTGATTCTTTTCACGGGTCATCATCTTATTTACCTGCTCCTGGGTAAAAGTCTTACCAGACTTACCTTTATCGTCTCCACCTTTGTCCTTACCAGATTTATCATCTTTACCGGACTTTCCAGAATCATCCTTGTTGTCGTTCTGGTCTTCAACGTCCTCGTTCTCTTCAATTTCCTCATCAGTGAGGTTGTTCTTTGTTTCTTCAGCCATTTTAATTTCCTCCTGTTCCATGATTCTCATGGTAGATATTTGATAGTTTGTTCCTTGTGATTATTTTCAGACGCCACAAAGGTAAACGTACCTGGGAACATCTTATTCACTTTATCTACGTATTCTTCAAGACGTTGTTTCTTTTTGAACACCATAGAATTTAGCATTCTTGCCATTTCCTGATTATTGCTACCATGGTTTCTTCGTATCCTCTTTTTTGTTTTCTCAAGGTCCTCCACTAATTCATAGTAACGTCTATCCTGAATGGATATGCGGTAAATCTTATTACACTTTGGACACGCAAAATAAACCAGAGTAACCGGCACACAGTTCAATTCAACGATAGCCTCATGTATTCCCACAGCATCCAAGTAAAACTCATATTTGCATTCATCACACACGATTATTGCTTTTTCCTGACTCATACCGAAAACCTCAGCACAAAATCGGAATCCGTTTCGTTGTCGTGCAGCAACTTACCGGTATATTCTTTCATGAGATTCATCCTGTAGTCAGACAGGTTCTGTCGAGCTTTCTTGAATTTTGCTGATTGTTTTTGTGGAATTTCTTTGCCCTTTTTCTTTAACACAGCAAGCTTTACAAACTGTCTGGAAACTTCCTTAAGTTTATTAAGCGATGTTGCGTCATCAATTTGTACATAATGGCGTCTGCCACACTTAGGACAATCGTAATACGTGAGAAATATTGATTGCCCATTTACATTGAACTCTTTTTTATGAGTAACTGCATTTACTGCATTGCCTGCTGTGATTCTAAACTTTTCTTTGCAGTCTTCACACTCAACAAGCAATGACATTGTTTCTCTGTCGATTGTACTCACTTAATTTCCTCCTTTTCTTATTCCTGGAAATTGGTCATCACAACCACTTGTATATATTATACCATATTTTTCCTGGCTTGTACACATCTTTTTGAAAAATATTTGAATTATTTTCGAACTTATTTCAAGCATATCCAAAACTTCATTTTGATGTATATTTTCCAGAGGTCCAGATTTAATCCAGAATAAACCTTTTGAAATAAATATATAAATTATAATATAATATCCTAAAATTCATTCTGGGGCCATCTGAGTTAATCTGGATTATATCCAAAGTTCTTAGCAAATGCATCAATCTCCGGATATGTCCCATCAGGACTATTGAACCAGTCTGCAAGCTGGTCAATCATATCATCTGCTACAACAGGTTCCATTGTACACATTCCATTCGGGTGGTCCATAGGAAGTTCTGTCTTCTTATAATGAACACCATCACGAGCTTTGCACAAATCACATACTCGGCTTCCATTACTTCTCCAAATGTACTCGGTTATGAATGGATTTTTCTGAGTGGTTGCAATAAAGCTTTGCTGATAGCCATGCTGAACCAAAGTCCTTGCCAATCGCTGAGCATTGTAATCAATCTGCTTTTTATAGATTTTCTTGCCGTCAGCCATTCGCAAATTCCAAGGCAATCTAGCACTTGGTCTTACATAAGATTCCAAGTCCTTAGCAATCTCATAGATGGGCTTATTCTCAGCCAGCCCCTTTGCCATAACCTGATAGATGTCTTTAAGTGTTTGTTCATTATCACCCCAGATTCTGGAGCTTAAACTCCAACCACTATCATAGATTTGACCGGTTACCAGATTCTGCACAATCTCATGTGGCACATAACTGAATGCTGCATTCAAACCATCAGAAGAAAAGCCGAAGCTTTCTAGCCACTTAACATTGTCTGACACAACTGCATCAGCAATAGTGTAAATATTCGACTTAATCTTCTTGTAAATCTCATTGGAAACTTCCTGACTTGTCTTCCTCAATTGCTTCTGCAATTCTCTGTAATAGCGCTCAGACACTGTAGCACTCGCAGTGGATTTGTGAGAGTAGTATTTAGCTCTCTCACCAATCTCATCTGCCCAATCTTCGTAGAGCTTTACAATCTCTTTTTGCTGAGATGCCATAATAGCAGCTTTAGCCGCTTCAGCATCCTTAAAAATCAAGCTAGCCATTATGGCATCTCCTTTCTCAAATCATGTCATCATCGTCTGTTGGTTCATCAACCAGCTCATCGATAGGTTCATCCTGATTTCCTGTACCACCAGAAAGATATGACTCTTCGTTACCGTTAACAATAAATGAACTGTCTTCAATAATTTGCCTTTCAAGTATGATATCTCACCTTCTATATTCCCGATACCCCACCTTCATCCACGCCTCCGCGTCATTGCTCACCGTAGTAGCAGGGCTGTAGGTGTGCAGTGCCTTGTATGCGGCAATTTCTTCGGCGGGAAGGTCGGTTTCAATCGGGGTAATAAGTTGACACAAAAATGTCAACGGATTATCTTTTAACCATTCTCTAACTGCTGCTACAGCTTCTCCTGGTGTCGATTCTGCGTTCGTTCCAATTCGTTCATTTAAAATATTAAAATCTATAGTTTGTTCAGTTGTGTATGCTACTTCTTCTGTGATATTCCACATAAATTTAACAACAAAATTTTTTGCCATCATCGCTGATGATTTTATAATTTGCCCATTGTACTCTGATGCTCTAAACGGTTGTACAACATCTAACGCTGCAGTTGCATATTGGTTCAATGAAAATATACCTGTGTCAGTTGTTACAACAAACTTTTTCACCCTCTGCACATACTTCCCTCTTGCCAAATCAATCTCATCACACACCCACTGCTTGCCGTTTTCATCCGTATAATTCCCGCCGCTTGCAACCGGGATTCCGGGTAAGCCGTTTGGTGTGGATAAAACGATAGATTGTGGCGTTTTGTAGGGTTCGTATGTTAGTTCGGTATTCCCTGCATTTAACATTATATTAGTTACCTCAATTGCTCTCGTTTCTCCGGCTTCGTCTCCTTCGGTATTTACACGCAAAAAGAAGCACAAATAATTACGAGCAATAAAAGACACCGAAACATGCGTTTTTGACTGTTTCTGGCGAATTAATTTGAAAAGGAAAAATGTCACTGGCTGTTTCTGGGTATATGTTTTCATCCTGAACGACTACTGCAAATGCATCACCTGTTATCGGTGACGTTGTTTCACTTTCTATCTGTCGATAATCGAAAGACAGATTTAGTGTTTTTCCATTCATTTCAGAAGTGTCATAATATACTTTAATCCAACCATTTATTGCCTTAATTTTTATTCCATCTGAAAGTTGTAATACCGTAACATTCCATCCATTGTGGTTCCAACTGCTAATATCTGAACTGATCAGATTTCCTCCGTATACTTTAGCTTCAATCTCTCCACTATCTCCTGCGCTCACAATCGGCACCGGGTTATCTGGGCTGGGTGTGCCGGATTGCGTAGACTTCCCATATACCGACAAGGCATTAAGTTTACTACCTTTGACATTCACAAGAGATAAATTTTCGCCTTGAGTCGAAACTATCTTGTCATTCATTAATGCACGTCTTGGAAGCATATCAACTCACCGCCCAACTGGTCCATGCAAGATAATTATCAATTATGCTTACCTCGTAAATACGATTTGCCTCTACTGCCAAATCAGATACTATTCCTTGCGGCAATGTAAGAACCGTAGGCGTCGCACCAGACTTGAAGATGAAATGATATTCACGATACGTGATAACCCTTGCTTGTGAGAAATTAATTGTCAGTTCTGCCATTTCCGGAAAGACATAAAGCTTGTTTGGCTTAAGACTTACCGATGTATCAGACGCTGACATATCAATTCTTTCAATCATTTCCTGAAACATGGTATCCACCTGCGGCTTCGTGTAATAATTTGACAAGTCTACAGATGGTGGTGTTCCTATCTTTTTGATTTTCTTAATCAATATCGCATAAACTTCTTCTACAGTCATCGTGCCACCTCCTTAAGTAATTAAATACCATGTATCTGTCTGCTCGTGGAACTTATACATGTCGCCAGTGTCCAAACAAAAAGCAGAACTGCCTGACGAAACATAATGCGGAAGCTTACCAGGAGCGTCCTTTGAAAGTCCTTCGTAGCTCCTCATCATCCCTCTTGCTTCTACAGCAACAAAGCTGCCCAAGTCCCATATTTCATCGCCCTTATTGTATTCAACACCATCTACAATCATTGGTCTATCGGCTGTCACTCATATCACCATCCTTTCCATTATACGGGTTATCGTCTACATTGCCGCCCATGCCAAAGGCGCTATCTTCAATAATCTGCCTCTCAAGTGCAATCTGCTCAAGCTCCTCCTGAACCTCATCATCAGTAAGACCTCTCCACTTCTTCATATAAGCTTTACGGCTCATAGTCTTAGATTCAACCTCGGCCAAGTCCATGTTCTTTTCCTCGATTTCATCTTCAGGGATAGGAAGGTTACCAACAATAGAGACCTCATACGCAACAGGACTAATTACATCATCTGTGTATTTCTCGATGCAGTTTGGATAAACCATCGCACCTTGCAGAATGATATCAACCATATTTCTGAGCTGTGGTCCCCACATCTTCATTTTCTCTTTACACCTTACAATCAGCGGCCAATAAATCGCTTTAAGTGCCTTACCACTTGTGATTGTAGCTTGCACCTCTTCAATGTCAGGCATGTCAACCTGATTATAAGCTGATTTCTTTACTCGCTTAAGTGTAGTGTCAAGAGAAGCACTGTAGTTCATACTTGGCTCAAGCAAACCAACTTGTGGATGTGCATTGTCCAAGTTCTGGTCTGAACCCAAATCCCAGAAAGCACCTGCTGCAGTAGAAAGGCTCTTGGTAGAATTTGATTCCATATCCACAGTATACTTTGTAGGATTCATTGATTTTCTCTGAGCATCAATATCTGCATTGGACAACTTACTATACCAAGATTCATCGTCCTGCAGAATCTCAATCTCAGATTCACCTTTATCCTCACCAGACAGACCATCGTTGATGAAGATACTTACCGGAATCATAGGCATTAGAGTTTCCTGATACTCGGTCACAACCTCCAATTCCTTGCCGGCTCCATCATAAAGAACTTCTTCCAGATACACCACATCATCGATAAGTTCAAACTTCTTTTTGAAAATTCGTTTCTCACTTAATGTGATGCTGTCCTTTACAATGATAAAACACACAAACTTGGTTATCACATTCGGATTGCCCATCTTAGTGTCATAGATAAACTGCGTAGAAGGAAGGAATGTGATTGTCACTCCATCTTCCTCATTGAAGTTTACCAGACCGGCAATTCTCTTGCCAATGAAACAATCCTTAGCTGCCTTGATAAGAGCTTCCTCAAAGTTGTTCTTATCAAGAACTGTCTTAACCAAATCGTTCATAACTGTTAATGCATTCTTTGCATCTTCGGTAATCTTACCAACGTCGCCTTTCGGCTCAACCGTAATATCAGGTGGCTCAGCAAAGAGGAACCTCGCCTCTTTGTTAATCAGCGAGGCAGCCATCTTGTACTTCAGCTTGGCCGGCACATAATCGCCGTTAGTTCCTTCGACTGTGAATGTTGCACCTTTCTTATACACCTTATAATACTCACAAATTTGAGTAAGCTCATCGAGAGTATCTTTCGTTGAACCACCCAATTCTGCGTTTATCAATGCATAAGGAATACGGTTGAAAGCTGTCAAGACTTCAGTACTATTCTCGGCCTCAATGACCTTAGCCTCTTCACTAGCCATCTTCCATTACCTCCTTAAACTCGTTTTGCGTAGTCCAGACTTACCCAACCTGCACCACTCTTAAGTTTACCCCACTTAGTAGCACCTGCACCATCTGATTCCTCAATGATAGTGTAAACACCAACAGGACAGAAGCCATTGGATGCATAATTGGTACCTGGTCCCTTTCTGATATTCAGGTCTTTGATTGATACCCTGACTTTGTAAGGGCTGAATGCCGGTGTACTTTCATTTACCGTATCATTGATAGTGCAATACTTAGGATTGCCAAGCCAAATCCAACCTGCACCTGACTTAAGCTTGCCCCAACCATTATTGACCTCAATGATTGTGAATACACCCTTACCAGTTTGACCTTTAACTGTGCCTTCCATACTTGGCTTGCTTCTGTAATTCAAATCATCAATCTTTACATCGACTGTGAATGGAACTGCAGGGAAGTTATTCGTAGTAGTGTCAGGCGTTTTCTCAGGCTCAGTAGTAGTTGCACCACCAAGCTTAGCAGTAACCTTAGCGGCAAGGTCACCCATTCTCTGATACATCCAATCACCAGGGCAGCTCTTATTTGCAAACCAACGATGAACTGTAAGCACCATCTCATCTGCAGCCGGATTATAAGCCAATGTCTTATCCTTATCACCAAGCCAAAGCAGCTTAGTCTTTCCATTACGCTTACAAATATCTACACACAATTCAATGAGCTTGTTGTATACGACATCTTTAAATGCGTATGGAGCTGTAGTGTCAGATGCACACTCGATTGTAATTGCTCTCTGGTCATTCGCATTAGACGAACTACACCAAGAACGATTCTTCTCTTCGCAATACATTCCAACTCGTCCATCAACACCAATGCCATAATTGCATGATACCTGCCTACTTGTTGGAGCAAAAATATTGCCAAGTGTTTCTACACTGCACTGACCAACTACGCAATGCGGAGTAATACGGTCAATTGCATGCGTTCTCTGCCCCGAATGATTAGGACTGAGTTTTGTGTAACTTACCAAAGGGCTATTTGTATATCCCATTGTAACTTCCTCCTTTACCTTTCTTATCGCCTTTCATTGACATTCTTTAGTCCTCCTTTGGGGCTGTATACGTCAACGCCTGCTTACTGTCAGTTACGCCAGCAGTAGTAGGGTCAGTAACAACACCAAGAATTGCAAGAACACCAAAAACGGCATTGATAATTGCAGTCAGCTGCTCATTCAGAACTACGAAGTCCCATTCATAACCAAATGGAGCTGCAATCACCTGAATAAGCAGGAGCACTGCCGGAATAAGAGCCAGCCAAAACGCCTTATTCTTGATTCGTACAATCCAGTTAATGTTCATTGTTCCTATCTCCTTTCTTATCTTCTTAAATATATATATTCAAT
>ERZ1090878.169-NODE-169-length-37107-cov-8.840036_pt1 | contig 37107 bp, 62 predicted proteins | sample MGYA00478473_ERZ1090878 | MGnify/ENA primary metagenome ERZ1090878 (study PRJEB33644, sample SAMEA5815720) | chicken gut metagenome | biome: Chicken; feature: Gastrointestinal Tract; material: Caecum | place: Ireland | collected 2019-01-01 | study: A study of the... | reverse complement strand
CTTATCGTGTTGCCAAAGAAACGGGAATTACGCAGGCAACATTGAGCAGGTGGAAAACCGGAAAGATTAATCCCTCTCTTCTTGTGCCGCCATCCTAGCAATCAGATACTTTTTCTTATATTGTTCTCTTTGATTAGTCTAATAGGGAAACTATACTAAAATAGTCGCTCTATTGGAAAAAGCTCCCCCCGCCGGTCCCCGAGCGCTTTAGAAAGCGAGTGATAATAGGGGGGGGTACTCTCAAAAACAAATAAAATGAAAACGAAAATCAAAAGCAGAAAATAAAAAAGACCGCCCTCTATGCTGCCAACACAGAAAGCGGCCTCGGTTGCCCCAATCGAGGAGCCTATGATGAAAATGCCCAAAATCGATTTGACGATTTGCTAAGCAATCCACAAAAAACAATGTCAAAACAATGTCAGTAATCATTTTCAAAAAAAAACAAAACCCCCAACAATCCGCATAATAAAGCGATTTGCTGGGGATTCCTTTTGGCTGGGCTGGCGGGATTCGAACCCGAATCAACATAACTAAAATATTAACAACGATCATCAAAAAACCGCATAACAAAGCCAAAAATTAACATCTACATCAATATATTAATAGCCAACATCAAAATATTTTGCCCAAAAACCATGTCAAAAACAATGTCAAAAACAAGGCCCCGGCATCCCCGCCGAGGCCTCTATTTCTTATTCCGCTTCTTCTAGTAGCTTTGTCAATCTTGTGTACTCCATAACTGCCTGTTCGTATGTCTCCCAGTCCTTTTCCTCTCTGGCTTTTACAACCCATGTATTGACGTTGTGCAGCTTCTTCATAATCAGTTCTTCTTTCATGTTCTTTCCCCCTTTCTGACTTTCGGCTGCCCGCCCCCATCCGGGGCGGGCCTTTTGTTTTAGATTCTAACGCCTAACTTCATGCAAACCGTTTTTGCATCGCAGAACGTTTTCCAGTCCTCTTTGCTCATGCTCTCCATGTATTTTGCTTTCGCTGCTTTGTAGGTTTCCATCGCTCTTGCTTTCTGTTCGTTCAGGCTCATTGTCGTGCTTCCTTTCTTTTGTTTCCGTTTTCCTTAATCCTGTGATTATATTATACACTATGTGTACGCATATATCAATTGACAGAATCGCCAAATGTGTACACATATTTTTATGTATTTTGTATGTGTACACATATGCAAAACTGTGCTATAATTAAATTACTGAATGGGGGTGCAAAAATGCCTGTCCGCGAAAGTCAAAAACAAAGCGCGTACAAGTACAAAGAGAAAAATATAAAGCGTGTCCCTCTGGATATGCAAAAGTCAGACTATGAGCAGCTCGCCGCGGCTGCCCGTGCTGTGGGTCAAAGCGTAAACGGATATATCAAACAGGCTATCGCCGAAAAGATGGCGCGAACAGAATAAACAATAAAACGCCCGTCCATTCAGGGCGGGCTTCTTTTTTTATTCAATTATTGCCAGCACGTCAGCGTCTCTAATGATAACCTCGTAGTCGTCGTATCCATATTCATAGCCGCTTTTGCCGCCGATCAACATTGTTTCATCGCTATAGTAGATTTCGGATGCTTTCAACGCCTTGTTAATGTTTTCTTCCAGCTCGTCATCATCGCTACCGTCCAAAGATAGGTGGTTGGTGTCAATAACGATTGCGCAAGCGCCGTTAAGGGTTGCGCCTGTGGTCTCTCTAGTGCTAACGTCCAGTTCTATGTCCCAGCTGTAACTATCTGGGCAACGGTCGCCAACGTTTAACAGCCCTGCTTCGGATTCGATTTTGCGGATGCCAAATACATCGTATCCCTGTTCTGCTGCCTTTTTGATGGTTTCTACTAATGTGTTCATACTTATCCTCCTTTAGGTTTCTTTCCCCTTCCTTTGATTATATTATATACTATGTGTACGCATATATCAATTGACGTTTTTTACATTTTTTTTGATAGTTATTTGTACATTTCTCCATAAAGTACTTGTGTTAAAAAAAAGAGGGAGACGGTTTTCCGCCTCCCTTTTCTCTACCCTTAAACTATACTATTTTGATATACTTTGCACAAGGAGGGTCAACAGACTGCCCCCAATCGCCGACCCCGCCGCCGTGATGATGGTCCCGATCAGCTTGTCCCACCATTTGACGGGCCGCTGCTCGATGGCGGTTAACCGATCGTCATGCGCCTTTAACTGCTCTCGGTGGTCCTGCAGCTCCTCATCGTATTTTTTGAGCAACTCGCTCATTTGTACGGTCAGGCACTGCAGCTCATCACAGACCCGCTCTAGGTCCTGTATCCGCTCCAGGTCACGCGCAAATCGCTCATTTTGCACCCGCATCCGCTCTATGCAAAGCTCTGCACTCACCGGTTCCGCCATCCCCATCACCCCTTATAAATTAGTCCTGCGGCTTAAAATAATCGGCTACAGCTTCCGCCACCGCCTCCCCGATGCCCTCAACATCCGGCACGCGCAGATAAATCATCGGGCCGTCGTCCTGCCAAAACCACGGCAGGTCGCTGACCTCATCAAAATCGATCTTGTAGTTGCCGTTAAAATAAGGGTCCAGCCCCAGCATCTTGAGCGGGTGCTTGTACAGATGTTTGGCCTCCTGGCTCTTGTCAATTTTGCGGGAGGCGTACACGCCCAACCGCTCCTTTGGCCAGCCGTCCACCCGGCAGGGCTGCACCCGGCAACCCTCTGAGCGCTGCACAAAGATGGTGTAGTCCGGCTGCATCTCGCTTATCAGATAATAGCCAGAGTAATTAGCCGGGGCCTGCTTTGCTGTCGCGCCGCCCATGTTGATTGCCTGCATCGCCTTGACGATCTTGCTTGCCAGTCCGCTGTTGTCCAGCCCTAAAACCAGCACCTTTTTACTGCCGTAATATGCGTTGAGTGCCATTATTTTGCCTCCTTGTCATGCTTGTCCAGCCCGAATTCTTTCCAGGCGTTTTCGATTACTACTTTAATAGTATCGACGTCAATCTTGATGCCATGCTCGGCACATCGCTGCTCAATATAGTCGGCCACCCACTCAAATTTGGCCTCACCCTGTCCCTGCGCATTAAAAATAATCTCCGCCGCCTGCACACCCGCATAGGCATAGTTGACAATCATCTGCCACTGCTCATTGGTCATTTTGCTCTTGATCCACGGCACCAGTACAGTGGTCACAATCAGCCCCAGCAGTCCCAGCACTGCCACTACAATCTCGGTAATATCAATCATACTCATATCCCCCTTAAATTGTCGTCACAAATCCCGCAAAGCCCTTGCGGTTAAGGTCGCTGGCGGTCTTTGCCGCCTCCTCTTTGGTCGCAAACTTGCCCACGCACACCCGCAACGTGCCCAGATGGTCAGTTAGGTAGCAATAATACCGGCGCGCAGACAGCTTGTCCTTGAGCGCGTTGGCGTTGTCAGCGCTTGCAAACGCCCCGCACTGCACCGTATAAGGCAGACTCGCTGTCTCATCCTGCACCGGCTCCGCGTCCTCTCCCCTTGCCAGCGCAATCAGCCGGTCAAAGGGGAAGTCCTCTCCCGGACAGTGCGGGCGGGTGACAGGGTTAATCTCATAATGTCCGATCATGTGCTCCCTGTCAATCGGTATCTCGATGCCATAGATACGCTCAATCTCCTCCACAATGTGGCAGGTCAGCCACGCCGCCGCCTGCAGCTGCTTGTCCGTCAGCGCGCCGTGCGTCTCGCTCCATTTGCCTTCGCATTCGATGGAGACGCAATAGAGGTTTGGGTTGACCCCATTGTGTGCCTTGACGTATGGATGGGTCGGCTTGTTGACAACTCCCTGCGTCCATGCCGCCTTGTCCAGCGGCACCATTTGGGTGACCTCACCATTTTGGCCAAGCACAAAGTGGCTCGACACCTGACTGGCGGGATTTTGTTCCCACCCGATTGTCCCATTATATGTACCGTCCGCGATGTGCCAGACAATCAGGCAGGGCTTGTAACTGCCCCGGCTCGACTGGTTGGACGTGCTCTTTTGCACGATTTTGTACACTACTTATCACCATCCTTATTTTTGCTCTCCTTAATCTTTCGGCAATGCCACAGCTCCCCATAGGTGTACGCCAGCATCGCCGCTACTATCGCCTCGCTGGGTTGCTCCCCGCTCATCCAGCAAAAGCCAAAGTAAGCGGCGCACACGCCTAATCCGGACAGCAGGCACAGCAGCACAATGATTTTGCCAAAGATGCCCCGCTTTGCCCTGCGCGGCGTTGCTTGCGCGCTGGCGATCTGCTGCACCTCGCGCAATAGTTCCTCGTTTGTCATTAGACTACCCGCTCCCAATATGTCGGATACTCTTTTGGAGACCACACGCACACAACCCCATCTGGCGCAATACACTTGTATTTGCCGCCCTCAAAGGTGATCTTGTCTCCGCTGTAATACCACTTGCCTACCACATAGTCCGGGTATGCTTCCCCCGGCTCTGTACTGCCATCCTCCAACGTTCTTACACACTGTTCTAGCTCTTCCAGCCTTGTCAACACGTTGACTTCTTTCGCCATGTCTGCTTTATCCCGCGCTAGTGCAATCAACTCTGTGCGCTACTCATCGTCAAGATCCCCTTGCGCCCAAAGCGTATCAATCTTGTGCAGCATATCGGCCAGCACATAACGCTGTGTATTGATAACATCCCTAATTACATCATACATTTGTCTTTACCTCCAAAAGCTGTGTGTTAATGGTGTTGAGCTTGTTGTCAATGTATTTTTGCGCGTCTGCTACATACCTTACTGACAGACCCGCCGCCGGTGTGCTGTCGGTCTGAATTGTTGTGCTGGGAGCGTATGTCTTTAGCGCTGCATAGGCTTGTAATTGTTCGGGGGTGAGGTCGGTTTCGATTGGGGTTTCGAGCTGTCCTAATACTACCGGGGGATTTTCAGATGCAATCATCTCCGCAAATAATCCATCTACTTCTTCGACGGTCATAGTTGCATGGGGAGAATAATATATTACGATCCCATCAAGGCAAAAGAGATTCTTGCCTTCGCTCGGGATGCACCAGGATCTCCATTCGGCAAAGCTGCTAAAGGCCGAATTGCTCCCGCTTTTGTATCGCTTTTCGAAATCTATGGCCCAGAAGAATCTATTCGCAACGTCTTCTGATTCGAAAAAAAGAGGTGATCCGCTTAATGTTGCTGCTTGCACTCTTTTAATGTATTTTTTTGCTGTAAAATTAACCTCATCGCAAACCCATTGATGCCCGTCCGCGTCGGTGTAATTGCCGCCGCTGGTTACTGGGATACCGGGGAGGCCGTTAGGGGTAGACACAGGCAATGTCTGAGACTGATCCGCGCCGCCAGATACCGTCACAGTGATTGTACCGCTATTCCCCGCGCTCACAATCGGGATAGGTTTGTCCGGCGTTGGTGTCCCGTCCTGCGTGCTCTTGCCGTATAGGGTCAATCCCTGTAACGGCCACTCCACGCTGTCATTGACGCTGATTGTCTCCCCTGTCACCGTTGGCCGTATCGCGGCAGCAATCGGCGCATATCGCGCATCACTCTCTGCCTTGGTGTAAGCGTCTACCGACACCTCATTAAGCTCATACCCGTCGCCCGATGCGTTTACCATTGGGACTTTTCCTGCGTCCTGCGCGGTTGGTGCCGGGACACCTAACCCTGGATCACCATTAGGCCCTTGCGGTCCGATAGGTCCTTGCTCCCCTTGCGGACCTGCCGGGCCTTGCTCTCCCGGCTCACCCTGCGGGCCGGTATCTCCTTTGGGCCCAGTCTCACCCGCCGGTCCCTGTGGCCCCTGTGCGCCGGTTTCTCCTTTGGGACCTTGCTCACCTTGCGGCCCTATTGGCCCTTGTGGCCCCATCGGCCCTTGTGGCCCCATCGGCCCGGTTTCGCCGGTGTCACCCTTGCCCCCTTTTGGTCCCTGCGGCCCCTCCGGCCCCATCGGTCCCTCAGGCCCTGGTTCTCCCCGTGGGCCTTGTGCGCCATCCTTGCCGGGGCTGCCTGCTCCCTTAATTGTTACGTTGATTTGCGGGCAAGGGTCAAGTGTCGGTACTCTTACATCCATCTTAGTAGTCATAAGTCACCTCTTGTGCGATTGTGAACCGGGATGGTTTTACGATCGTCTTAACTGCACCGCCCGCAAAGGTAAGCTGCAAATCGTAGACATATACCCCAAAGCTGAGCGATTGTGTATCCTCTGGCCAAATAGGTATATCCACTATGTTCCCCTCAAACTCGGTGATTTCCTTGTGTAACAAAATCTTGCCGCCTACATAGGGACGCACCGTCATCTCCAGCTTGTCCCCCGGCTGCAGCTCATATCCGCTGATTGTTACCTCTAAGCACTCGCTGTCTCCACGGGTCATTGTTAGGTTGGTGCCTGATACAATCAAGACAAATCACTCCTTAATTTCCACTCATTCCCCTCGGTCGGCTCCCAGACGCAGGGGATCATGTCCTTTTTTGCCTCCCAGACAACGCCCTCCTTGCCTACAATGTCGCCTGTGTTATTATGCGCCCCGATGGTGCCAACCCCCGCCGGCACCCCCCAAAGGTTGGGGAGTGTCCGGCTTGAAGGAAAGCACCCATCTGTGCTGTGCCGCTCTGACACATGGATGAGCTTGAAAGAGCATTATTTCTCTGCGCCCATCAACTCAACAAGTTCCTGATACTGGTCTGCATCAATGCGGTTGAACATCAAGAACACGTCCAGTTTTGCCTGCCATGTTTCTTTGTTGAGTGTGCCTTTTGCTTTGTCCAGAGTGATAAGGGTTTTGATCATTTCGTAAGTTGCCATAAACTTACCTCCTGAATAAAATTATTTATGCCATGCTCTGAAATTCGAGCATTAACAAACGATAGTCGGTATCGACCGTGAGCTGTGCAAGCTCGGTCTGATAGTTTTGCAGCTCCTGCGCATAGGCTGCCATCGGGTCATAGGGGAGGATTTCTTCCTCCTGCTCGGTTTCTTCATTGTACTGGTAAAATCTGCCGTCGCGGTAGCTGTCACCGATACCGGCCCCAACCCCATCCGGGATTGTGACCGCGTTTGGAAAATCGCTTACATTACGGGGGTCAATTTCGATAATGTTGATAATCTTGTTGTCATCGAGCAAAGCATGTCTCATAATCACACCCCCTTATGCGCGCGCATTTCGGATGATGACGATGCCTTGAGCGCCAGATGCATATCGATAACTAGCGCTTCCAATAGCGATACTTCCTCCGCCGCCTCCCCCATATCCGCCTCCGCCACCTCCAAGGCCATAGTCATAACTGCCCACATTACCCGTCAAAGAACCACTTTGGGCAAGCTGTACCGGTCCTGATCCCCCAGAACCCCCGTATGCATATCCATCAGAGGCAAGAGCCGCTCCACCACCTCCGCCAGAATATAAATCTGAACCAGATTCACCAAATTCTCTTGTGGTTCTTCCCTGGCCGCTTCCTCCCGAGTAGCTCCCTGCGCTTCCTCCTGACGCTCCATCACTTCCTCCGTCTCCTGCTCTCGAATTGTTTTTATTTAGACCAGAGCCACCACCGGATCCTCCATTTGCCCCGTGATAGCTACCATCTGGGGATCCCCCACCGTTAACACTGTATTCTTTAAAGCTGGTTTTTCCCCCTGAATTATTGGAATTCCCTCCAGCTCCAATAGTAATCTCTGCTCTTTCATTTCTAGTTATGTTTATCCCCTTTTTAGTGTCTGTATAACCTCCGCCACCACCTGCAAAACTTCCGCCTGATCCTCCGCCACCGACCAAAAACGCATCAATCTGTGCATCCTCATCCAGCCATGTGAGGACACCGGAAGAAAGAAATTTGATTCTCCACCAACCCTGCTCTGCATTATCTTTTAGTAATGCGTGATTACCTGTATAATCGTATTTCGGCCAAATCTGTGGGGTGTATGTCTTGGTGACAGGCGGTTTATACTGCCCGTCCTCGCTCAGCGCAAAGATGCCAAAATGATAGTTGATGCTGTCCTGCAGGTTGTTGACCGTCACAGTTGTGCCGGTGCCGCTGTAGACCTCGGTGCCGTCGGTTGGGCTTTCCGGGTCGCTGTCGATTTTCTGGATGACCTTGGTGACGCTGTAACTTAAATTGGTCGGGTTTGTCCAGGTCAAGGTTGCGCTGCCCTTGTTGCCTACAAGCTCCACATTGCTGACCTGGTCGGGGATGTTGGACGGGGTCGCAGATGCAATTGCCCCGGTGGCGTCCATCTGGTACTTGTTTTGGCTGTTATACGCAAAGCCGCGTCCAAAGTAGGTGTGATCCCACTGCACTCCGTCCGAGTAGGTGGCGGTGGTGCCGGTGCCCTTATAGACCTGCACGCCGTCGGTCACGCCGTTTGGCGCGCTGCCCTCCTTGACCGCCAAAATCATACCGGCAAAGTTTTCATCCACCGGATTGGTCCAGGTAAAGATGATGGATGGTGTGTCGCTCTCCGGTACGCTCGCCGCCATGTTGCTGACCTGCGCCGGGAGCGGTCGCGGTGCGCCGCCGCCAGCAGAAGCCCAACACCGGCGGGAAGTCTTGTCAAAGTTGATGGTCACAACCTCTCCCGCTTTCCACGCTTCACTTAAAGCCGGATCGGTGCCCTGATAGAGGTTGTAGGCGATGCCCGCCACTGTGATGGTGTCCCCCTCGGCAAAGGCGCGGGGCATTTTGACGGTGATCGCAAAGATGGCGTTTTCGTCATCAGGCACCGGGAATTCGTTCGCGATCTGAAAGTCGCTTTCGGTTTCCAGCACCGTACCGGTGTTGCCAAAGTTGGACCACAGTTCCGCCGCCTCATCGAGCTTGCTAAAGTTTTCCGCCACCTTGGTAATGTCGGCGTCATCGCTCTCGCCCATGATGTTCAGTTTCATATACTTTGATGTTTCCATATTTCCTCCTTATAGCGTTCGATTGCCCAGTCGGATGATGCCCCAGCTCTGGCCGCGCAGCTCGCTCCAATGGTCGTATTGGTCGTTGACCTCGCCCCATGTCTGGTACTTGTACAGCACCTTGATAATGAGGTTGGCCGGGATCATTTCATAGAGCATTTCATACAGCGGGGACAGGTCGGGTATCTTGTTGGTGCCCCGGTAGTAGATATAGATCACATAGGGTTCCGCTGTCCGATGGAAATCGCCCCACCGTTTGCGGCCCACGTTTTTCCAGGTTTTGTACTGTTCCCGCACTTGCTGCCAGGTGAGATTTTCTGCGTCCCACCACATTTCAATATCCACCGGCACGCCCAGATAAGCCTCCACCACGTTGCGCAGCGTCGTAAGGTTGATGACGCCCTGTGCCCGCAGCTTGGCAAGACAGGCGTTGCGCCGGTCCTCCAGTGTGGCCCCGATGGGCGGTGAGACGCCCAGAATCTCCTCCCAGCGCGCGATGCCGTCGGCGTCCGCATAGGTGACAGTCTTGTTGTCGGTCAGCTTGCGGATTTTGCCGTTGAGCGCGTCCAGGTAGGGGTTGATGATGTCGGCCAAAAGCTCCATCTCGGTGATGTCCCGCAAGACTTCTGGCAGGCTGCCCAGATAATCGGCCTTGACGTCATAAAATTTAGACAAGTACCTCAGCCTCCTTTAGGGCGACTGTGTCCACCCGTGGGACCTGGAAAAGGTCAAAGGTCTTATAGAGGGTGACATTGCTTGTCGTGCCGTCCAGTGTCACGTCGGTAGCGTCGCGGATGCTCAAATCTGCGTCGAGGATGGCCGCGATGACCTTGCTGTAGTAGATGGTGTCCTCCTCAAAGTCGGTCCCCTCGATATAGGTCTTGAGTGCCGCCTCGACCTTGGGCTTTATCAGCTCAAATTGTGCGCCGTCTCTCAATTTGAGGGTTGCCGTCACATCAATATTGCGTTCGGTCACCGTTTTGACACTTGGCTTGTGTCCGATAGGGGCGATGCCGTCACCCTCCTCCTTGACCACGTCCTTGACCCGCTCGATCAGCTCCTCGCTGGCCGGGTCGCCCAGGTCGTCGGTGATGATGATGCCCACCTGCCCCGGACCCATGACCGGCGCGCCGAACACAGCTACATCGCCGACACCCGCAATCTCCATAACCTTGAGCTTATAGTCAGCCTTATTGCCGCCGTAGGGCTTGGCCCGGACATACAAATAAAACCGCTCTCGCAAGCTGTCATCTGTCTCGTCGTCCCGCGCCGGGATAAGGGGGTCGCTGACCAGCTGCGCATAGCCAAAGTTGCCTCCGATGTTGTCCACCGGAAGCAGCGTTTCGCGCGGCCAGTTGCCGATGGTGCCGTATTGGTCGCACAGTGCCTGATATTGGCCTGTCCCAATCTTTTCGGTTAAAGTAAAGGTCACCTCGTCGATAGCAAACCGGGTGCCAATGGGCACGTCATAGGGGTTGTTGTCGGTGTCAAAGGTGTTGATCTGCCGCAGCGCCTGGGTGGCAAGCTCGCGGTTGATGCCAAAGTCGTTTGTGACCCGGTCCAGCCAGTCCCCCGTCGCGGTGTCCGCAAAGAGCTGCAGCCCCATCAAAAAGCCCAGCATATAGTTTTGCCGCGCCAGAAAGTAGGCCGTCGGAGAAAGGGTGTTGTACATGATCGAGCCGACGCGCTTGTCCACATCGTCCGGGACCAGCGTCAGCATTGATTTGATAAGGTCGGCATACCGCCAGCCGTCATCTAATATTTGTACTGTCGCCAATTGTAAACCTCCTTGTGAGCGGCACAGAGCCAAAGATGGTGTCCGCCGTGCATTGCACCTCCAACGATTCGCGGTCAAAGGCAAAGCTGTAATCGCGGGTGCGCAGGATGCGGTCGTCCTGCATCAGCGCCTCGTTGATGCGCCGCTCAATGTCCGCCTCCACATAGCTGCGCCGCTTGCCAATCAGCTCCTCCAGCTCCACACCGTAGTCGGGAGGATAGATTTTGTAGTTAAATCGTTCAACCGACAATGCCAAAAAGATCGCCTGATTGATGGCCTCTACTGACTGACACATCCGGCGGCCCAGCCGCTTAGTTTTAAGGTCCAGCTGATAGGTCACGCTGGTTGGCCGCTTGTCCGGCATGGTCTGATAGGATTGCAATACACTCATGATTCGTCCTCCGGGATTCGGTCGATGATGACATAAGTCTGCGCACCCTGTTTCTGCTGCACCAGATACCGCTGCCCCGCTTCCATCTTGTCGTATTCGATTTCCATCGGGATTTTGTCAAATTTAAGCCTCGACAATTCCACCTTTTCCCCCGATTTTTTGACAATCAACACCTGATTGTCAAGCTCTTCCTGTGTCAGGTCAAAGGATACTTTAACCTTGTATTTTTTAAGGTGTTCGGGGATTTCCACAAAATCCTTGTCAATTTCGACCGGTTTGTTATCGATTTTCAGCCCTTCTCCCGTCCACGTCGCATAGACGGTATCGGACATATTCTGATTGTCCACATAATCCCGGACAATCTGCTTGACCATTTTGTTTAATCGCTTGCCAAAATCCTCAAGCGCCACTATGTCCACTCTCCCCATCTCAAATTCATGCTCATGGTGTGCTGCGAGCTTGTGAAGGTGTGTGTCACGCTGTCCACCACCATCCATGCGTTGAGGTTTTCGGCGGCCAGCTCCACCTTGATGCCGCTGCCCGCCCGCACTCGCGTGTCTCCGATGGCGTCGAGCTTTAAGGTTTGAGCCTCTTTGTTTTTGAGCACCAGTAGCATCTGCGCCAACTGCTGCATCTGCGCTTCATTGCGGTCGGTGGTGACTTTTTCAAAGTACATGATTTTACCCCACCGGCTTATGTTCGCGCTGTCCTGCGCTACATATACCTCACGCACGCCTGCTTCCTCGTTGTCCTTTGCGAGCTTGATGTAATTTGCCACATCGTCCGATTCAATGCTTTTCTCGTAGTCAAAATCGGTGCAAAGGCTCTCATCTCCGATCACCAGCGGCAGCCGCAAGTCCAGCGTGTCCCGCAGTGCCAGCGCGCCATAGTCATCGTACAGGGTGTACCAGTAACCATTCAGCCCCAAATTTTCCTCGATGGCGTCATAGAGCATATCCAGGTGGCTCTTGCTGTCAAACAGCTTTTTGGAGAGGTTGACCGCAGTGCTGTCGATGCTCCCCAGCCGAATGCGGTCGTTGTCCGATACCGCCGCTGCCACCTGATTGATCCAGTCTGACAGCGGCATTTCCTTGCGTAAGATGGTGTTTTTGGGCTTAAAATACCGCAACTGGTCGTTGCAGGTGGCCTTATAGCTTGTCCGGTCGCCGCTGGTCTTTTGCAGATAGCCATAGAACATATTGGCCCCGTCGTACTGAAATGTGACCGTCGAGCCGTTGGCAAACCGCCGCCCGCCCTGCCGGGGATAGGTAAAGGTGAAAGTGCTCGCCCCGTCGTTCCAGACGTGCTGCAATTTAACGTCGCCCGCTACGTCGGAAAGGTCAAAGACGCCGCCCGCCTCGTTGTCCATTACTAGAAGCTTGCCTTTTTCTTCCATTTCTGCACCCCTTACGCCTGTCCCGGCTTGTCCCATCCATCACGCCATCCCATATGCTCCGCAAAGCTGTCATAGCCATCACTGATTGCATCCAATGCTTGGCCCAGCTGACTGTCCCCAAATAACCAATCCTTAATGCCGCCCCAGTCAATGTGCAGTTCTCCCGCTGTTTGGGCCTCCCCGGTAATGTTGTTGATATAGGTGTGTTCGTTGCGGTCGCCCACCCAAATCAATTGTTTATCTCCGTCAGAATCCACAATGTCGGTAGTCTCCTGGCCGGTAGCTACATCGATATACACACCGTTGACCGGATCGTGGACAGTACCGTGCATTGTGTTTGTGTCGCTGCTATCGCTCCAGGATTCTTCGGCTTCCGGCACTTTGTCGTAGGCGGTTTCATCGTCTTGCACCTCAATGACCTGTTCAACCGGTATTTTCCCCGGCCTCGGGATTTCGGGGATGGTGGTGGTGCGCACCGCCGCCTCTTTGTACTCAGTGACGTTGACCGCCACCTGATACACGCCGTTGTACAGCTCCTTGTAGGTGTACCCCTCCAGCAGCACCTGCTCAGACAGGCTCTTGCTCTCACCCTTGACCACCAGGCGGGACGGGTCCTTGCTGCTCTTGAGATTTTCGAGCAGCCGGAAGATTTCAGACGCTTTGCGAAAGTTATTGTCATGGTAGTGCTCTGCCCTCTCCTGCAGCTCGCAGGTCCAGGACCATGTGCGCAGGTTAGGGTCGTCCGCTTTGGGAAAATAGCCCAGCCCGATGCCGTTATAGACCACCAGCTCCCGGTCGCCCGAAAAAGAAAAGTCGGTCACGCCGTAGAAAAAGATGTCGTCCAAATAGACGTCGTACTGCATCCGCTGTCACCTCCCTTATGTGTACACGCCTGCGGCGGTTGTGTCGACCGCATTTTGCAGGCTGTCCAGCGCCACCTGGGCAAATTCGTCAAAATCAGCCGTCTTTTCGATGGTTGTGCCGTTAAAGACAAGCTGTGGGGCCAGCGTGGCGGTAGAAAACTTCGCCAGCCATTTCTGCCCCTGGATGTCCAGCATATATTTGAGGTTTTCCTCCTCAATTTCCACCTCACCCTTGACCGAGATCGGGGCGGTGTTGGACACTTCGACCGGTACGGTGGCCCCAGCGGTCGTTTCCGGCAGGCCCTTTTGGATGTCGGCGTATTGCTTTTTGACCGATTCCAGGTCTGCGGTGGTCTGCGCGGCGACCGAATCACTCACCGCCGCAACCGCCGTCATCCCGCCTACCAGCGCCAGCAGGGCCGCCACAGTGCCGATGATGTTTCCGGTCATCAGCGAGGTGGCCGCCGCAAAGATGGCCTGTCCTGCCGCTGCAGCCAGCGTCACGCCCTTGTAGATGACAAACGCGCTGACCAATCCGACCACAATCGGCAGTAACCAATTGAGGTTTTCCCCGGCCCACGCCGCCGCGCTGGCAATCATCTGCATGCCATTTGTCATGAGGTTGATAAAGGGTTGGAATTTGCCCGCATCCATGTCCTCATTGAGCTGCTGCATCGTGCCGGACAGCGTCTCCATCGCCGGGGTGGCGCTCTCCGCGATGGCGGTCTGGAGGTTGGAGGCAAAGATGTTGGTCTGTGTCGTCAGGTTGTCAAAGTTTGCATCCACAACTGCCTGTGTCGCGCCGAACTTATTAAATTGCGCGTCCACATAGCTGAGCAGGCCCTCAATATCTCCAGTATTTGCAAAGTTTCGGATAGTTTCGCCCGAAAACCCGCTCATGTTAAAGCGGTCCTTGATGCTCATTGTGTCGCCGGACAACAGTTCGCGCATCGCAAATACCGCGCCGCTGGCTCCCTGTGTCGGGTCCTTGGCGTATAGGCGCTCGGTCATCTTGATGAGCTGCTCCAGCTGGTCAATGTCCTTGGTGTAGGCGCTGTAAGCGGTCACCGCGTTGGCGATGTCCTCGCGGCCCAGCGCAGAGGTACGGGCATAAGCGGAAACATAATCGTATAGCGCAGAGCCTGCCTCCTGGCTGTTGAGCAGCGCCTGGAAGGTGGTCTCCTGTACCTGCTGCATCGCAGACAGGTTAATCGCGCTCATTGTGCCGTCCCACGCCTTTTTGGCTGCCAGGCCTGCTGCCGCAAAGTCTAGGGCCTGAGTGGTCCAGGTCGGGAAAGGGCTTTGCCGGTCGGGATCGATATCCTCAATTCCGGTGCCGGAGCCAGTGCCCGAAAGCCCGGCTGTTCTTCCCGCGCTGGCAGCGCCCCTTGCCGCTGCCCCTGCCTGCTTATAATAATCCTCTGTTCGCTGCACACTGTTATTTAACCGTTCTTGCCCTTTGCGTGCATCGTTGGCTGCCGATGCTGCCGTGTCGCCAAATTGGTCGGCGGCAGTTCCAGCCTGTTTTAGGTTGTCCTTAACCTTTTGTACTCCGACCGCCAGCGTTTTTAGCGTGACGCTGCCGTCATCTGCAATTGTAAATACAGCCCGTAATTCCTGCGGCAATCCGATCACGCTCCTTTTTTATGGTTTTCTTTTCTCTGCTGTTACAGCATCGGAAGCCGCGATAAACGCCTTGTCCCGCACCGACAGCAAATAATAGGTTTCCGGCAGGATGTTATGATTCTGCAGGGCGGCGTGCGCCAACTGCGCAAAGAGGTCGTCGCCCTGCTCAATCAGTTTTTTGCTTCGTCCACCAGGTCGCCAAATTTGACCGTTGCCTGATTGTGTTCGTTCCAGATGCGGATGAGTTTCGAAAGTTCACCGTCGGTCACAAGCGCACGCAGAATTTCATGCGGTTCCATGATTTTTCCGTTGTGCTCCTCTGCCATTGCCTTGACCAATTCGGCGTCTTTGAGGTTTGGCACTACCAGCGACTGTGCAATATAATAGGCCATGACCTCGGTGTTGGTTAAGCCCTCGGTCTCTTTGGCGATCTCCACGCCCTCGTCAGCGCTCACCTGTCGCATCTCCCACTCCAGAGGCTTACCGACATCATCAACGAAAGCATCAGACAGCACAAACCTGCAGTTTTCACGGCGTTTCGGGTGCAAAAAGTTTTTCAGATTTTTCATGTTGTTTCTCCTTAGTGCATTTCGCTGATAATGTCAAATTCGTCGAAACTGCCGTCGCTGGTATGGGTGATCGCAGCGACGCTCTCATCATCCAGCATGCCCATCTCCAGATCGTTGATGATGCAAAAGCGCAGCTGATATTCCCCGCGCCCATGCACGTCGTTGATCTCGTTGTAATACTGGATGGTGATGTCTGGATATACGCCGGTCTCGACCCATTGCTTAATCATTTTAACAAAATGCGAGGTTGGGCAGTAAGTAATCGAAAAGGTGCCCTCCACCCGGCGCAAAGCGTGCTGGCTCATGCGCTCGTTTAAAAAGTTGCCTTTTTCTACCTCGCCGGTCAGTTTCGGGGAGATTTTGCGGATTTTAAAGACATTGAGCATCTCCCCGCCCACCATGCAATAGCCGTCACCGTCATTGCCGGACGGGATATTTTTCAGTCTCTCTTTGGCCATTTAATTTCCCTCCTTTACAACGAGATAACGGTCAGATAGATCTTGTCGGCGGTATCTACGACACGCACGCCGGCAGTTACCTTGACGCTGTCGCGCTCGGTGTCCCCCATGCACTCCACAGTGACGTCCTCCGCCTCAAAATCCTCAATATAACCGGGGTCCTGATAGTTTTCATCAATTAGTTTGACACACATTGCCTTAATCTGATTGCGCCCATTTTTAGAGTTGCGGATTTTGCCGACCACCTTTTCCTCTAGCATCTTTGTCAGATCAGAGACGATAGCATTTAAGGTGCGCACCACAAGGTTTTTGGCCCAATCTGCCGGATGATCGGTGTCAAAGGTGGTCAGTGTGTTTATGTCGTACAGTACGCAGACACGGCCCTGTTTTTCAACAAACAGGATTTCGCCCGCCTGGGTTCTGGTCTGCTGCTGCCACCGGTCGAGCTTTGGATTGACCCCAGTCCAGTGAGATACCGTGTAATAGGTTGCGCTCTGCTCGATGCCGCACCCCGCCTGGATACCCGCCATGGTGGCGCAAGCCTCCGCTGCTGTCAGCTCATACTGGGCTGTTTTCCCACCGACGGTGTTGTTGATGATGTTGGTGCCACTGGATGCCGGGGCATTAAGCACCACCTGCGTATAGATACCAGCGTCTGCCAGTTTGTCCACAAAGGTGACAAATTTGCCCTTGATGATGGTATCGGTGCCGGGATAACACAGGATGTTAAATTCATGCTTCTGAATTTCGTCGAAAAACGCGTCGTATCCATCTGCGCCAGTTGCATCACCGCTGCTGCCGCCGGTCAGGGCAACAGTCTTTGCCTCCAGCGTTCCGGTGCCCTCGATGGAGATGTAAGAGTTTGCTACAAAGTCGGCCGGTGTGCTGACCGCCTGGGCGTCCATTTCACGGGTGCCCAGATAGGTGCGGATGATAAATAGATCCTCGTCCGGGGTGACAGTAACCTTGATGTCATTGCCCCGCGCGCCGTTGTGGATCGCCTTTGCGGTGATGCCGGTTGCAAGGGTCGCCTGCGCAGGCTGTCCGGCGGTGGCGTTGAGACGATACAGCAGCAGGGTCCCTGCATTTTGCATCACCTCATTGATGAGCTTGATGTGCGGGTCGGTCAGGTCATATCCGAGCGGTGCTACAGTATCGTTTCCGCGCAGCAGGGTGGTAAATTGCTCGCCCCAGTCAAGGTCAAGCGCCATTGCCACAGTGCCGCGCGCTGAAAGAGCTGCCTCCCGGTCGCCCGCAATTACCTGCGCATATACGCCCGGCAATACTTGCTTAACTACAGCCATTTGTCTTTCCCTCCTTGATGTAGATGTTGGTGTCGGCCACTTCGATGATCGGTGCGTCGTCGGTGCGGCGCTCCCATACGGTCAAGGTGCCGGTGATATTGACGATGCCGTCTGCCGTCTTGCTGTCCGAGGAGTAGATGGTGTAAGGATATTCCATCCCCTCCAGCGGTGGGATGTGCTCGATTGCGTCCATAATGCGCACAGCGGCGTCCTGCTGCTCGCTCTCCGCATTTTTGTCGACGCTTATGTAAGCGACATTGACCGCAAGCGCCCACTCTGCGCGGGTCCCCAGCCGCTTTTCCCGGTGCAGGTCAAACACCTGCACAAAAAGAGCCGGTGGCAGCTGCCTGATCGGATTCGTCTGCTGTTGGGGGACAAGATAGACCGGCAGAGCGGGAAAAAGTCCCGCAAGGTGTTCTGCCGCAGCCAGCTTAAAGCAGTCCACACAGTTGAGGTCGTTTGCCTCGATTTTGTCGGCCAGATATTGGTCGATCTGGATATTGGCGTTCAGCTGCATCACCATCCCCCTTTCTGTTTGATATTTTTGATTTCGGTGTCCATCCACCGCTGATAGTTTCGGCTAACGTGTTCTTGCCCCGCCTCCAGCATAAAAAAACCCGGGACATATCCGACTGTTTTTCCGTTGCGTACAAGGCGGTGTCCGTAATTGACATATAGCCCATAAAATACATTGTTCGAATAACTGCCAGAATATCCGTTTCCGCGTTTTCTGGCCGGGCGGGATTGCCAGTTCTCGCGCAGATAGCCTGTATCCACTGGCGTTTCTTTCATCGTTTCGGCCATGCCCTCATTGACCATGCGATTGACTACGTTGCGCGCGGCCTTATCGCAATCTGCGTCTAGCTCTTTAAGTTTTTGCAAAAATCCGTCGAAATTCTGAAAATAAACGCTCATACAATCCCCCGCCTTTTGCACTTGCACACCCGGTTGATCTCATAGAGGTGGACGGTGCCGACATCATATTCTGCCGCCTCTCCCAGGTGGGTGATGGTGAGCCGGTCACCCTCGCGGATGTCCTCGTCCGGCAGGCAAAATACAGTGTAGTCGCTGGGAGCGGTCGCGATCTGCTCCCCCTGATTGAGCACCGGGATGCTGTCCGGGGACAGGTGGCAGGCGATGCCGGTGTGCACCGTCTGCCAGCCCACGACATTGCCATCTTTGACGCTGCGGGCCACATCCGCGCTGTCCACATACAGGGGCTTGAGCAGGTCGCGCGCCGCCGCATAAGCCTGTGTCAGATTCACGGCAGCACCACCCCCCGGCGAAATCGGGACAGGTAAGCTTTGTTTTCCTCCAGCACCTGCTGGGGGCTGATCGCCACCTTGGAGCTGTTGGCGGTAGATGCCGCGCTCTGCTGTTGCTCCCCAGCGGTGGAAAATGAGACCGTCGTGCTGCCCTGGGTGATCGACTTGACACCCGCCTCGGTGGTAGAGCTGCTGCCGCTCTCCGAGCTGGATGAGCTTACCTCGCTCATCAGCCCGGACGCCACCTGCTGGGCGACTGCCAGCTGCGCCACAATGGGATAGAGTGGTCGCGGCAGATCCAGCCGCCCCAGATAGGTCAATAGCAGTTGAGCGGCGTATGGGACAAAACCAATTGCCGCCTCCTGTTGCTCCTCTGGCAGATTATACAGAGATATGATCTTTATGATTGCGTACTTTTGCTCTGCCTGCATTTTGGTCCTCCTTCGGGCGGCTTGTCTCCTCCTCAAGCTGGTAGCCGTGCTCCCGAAACCACTGGATGAGCCACGGATCATCGGTGCGCGCCACGCCGTCCCTAAATTGCAGCGAGACATGCAAGCCGGTGATCGGGTTTGGTGCCTTAATAATCACGATCTATGCCTCCCTTACGCGCTCTTTTGATAGATGGCATACAGGGTGGTGTCCTGCGTCGGCGCAAAACTGCCACTGGCTGCATAGGTGGTGCCGGTGCCGTCTCGGGCGGTGTTCCATTCCTTAAAACTATCATTGTCTCCCGGATAGGTCGTGATGGTTGGCGCGGCGGAAAGGGTGATGTTTGCTCCAAAATCGCTTTGGATTTGGCTTGCGGGCACGGTGCCCACAGCGCCGTTGAGGTCATAAAACACCTCAAAAAGCGGCTTCGGGGCATTGTCGTCCTCTGCATCCTGCATGATGGTGCCAAAATGGGTGATCCCATGCTCGGTATAGTAGGCGTCAGCATTGGCCGCCGTCTCGTCCTTGCCCTGCATTGGGGTGCCTACCTGCCGGCCGGTATAGATGCCGTTGACAGACAGCTGTTCCCCATCAATCGGAGTGCCGCCGGTCCATTTTGTGTCTTTGTATTTCATGCGGCATCCCCCTTACTGTACTTTGATTTTGCGGAATACTGCCGCGCCCTTGGTCGCTTTGAGCGCGACCGCCGCGACCATCTCAACCTCGCCGCGCTTGACTGCGCCAGCGGTGGAAAAGTCTGGCAGCCAGGTGCGGATGATCGGCTGACCATTCATGCTAACTCCGTGGAAACCGTCCATCAGGTCAAAGCGCGCTGCATACAGAGAGGTTTCTCCGCTGCTGTTGATGCTGACGACCGGATCATTGGAGCCCGGTTTTGCGCCCAGGTCTACCAGTGGGATGCCACCATAGGTCGTGATGGTCTGTCCTAGGTCGTTCTGGGTCATCTGGTACTGGCCGACGCGGCGGGCGATAGCCTTAATCTTGTTGATGAGCTTGGTATTGCCCGCGATAAAGGACGGGGTACCGTTGAGCAGCGACATAAATTCATCCATCATGTCAACAAATGCCTTGTAGTTGGTGTCGATGGTAGCAGAGGTGGACAGGTCGATGGCGGTAGTCTTGTTAAATTCGGTGTCGCTACCGGTCAAAGCTACATCCAGGCCATCAAACTCTTTTGCGTCGGTGGCGCTGTTGCCGTTGATGACCTTGTCGTTAAACAGTGCGCCCGCCGCCTTGATTTTCTGCTCCATTTGCAGCTGGACCTCATCCACAATGCCGCCCATGTCAGAGATGACGCGGTCAACCTCGAACGATCCGCCGAAAACCTTGAGGTCTACGGTATATCGCTGTTTTTTGACCTCGCTCGGGGTGTACTCCTCATTGATCGCCCTAAATGCTGCGGTCGGCTGGGTAATCAGGCGGGTATAACCATAGGTCGGGGTTGCGCCGCCGCCGGTAGGGGAAACGGCGTCATGGAATGGCATATTATCGAGCAGGAAGCTCGATTTTCTAAATTCGTCAATGACGTATGCGTCCAGATCGGTCTGGACATTCAGTTTTGCCTGTGCAAGCGTTACTGGCATAATCTCTCTCCTTTATTTTGTCTGGTTCATCTGCTGCAGGATCGCTTCCCGGAGGCTGGTTGCGTGCGGTTCCCCTCGGTCGCCTGCTGGCGGCGGTGGGGTTCCTTTGGATTTGGTCGACTCTGCCTTAAACTGGTTCGGATAGTCCGCCTTGGTCTTTTCGGTAAAGGCGTCCCTGTCTTTCAGATGTCCATCCTCGTCAAACAGTTCGGAGGTGTCTCCCAGTTTGTAGAGCAGATAATCGACATCCTTCGCGCCCATCGCGGTCAGTTCCTGGCGGATAGCCGCCTCCTGCCGGTCTTTTTTGCGTCCTGCTTTTTCTTCTGTCAGCTCTGCTGTGAGCTGATCCACTTTAGCCTGCAATCCATCGTCCTTCATGGCTTTTAAGCTATCAAGCTCTGCCTGTACTTCGGAGAGCTTTTCGGCGTCGGCCTTATATCGGTCGGCGTCTGCTTTAATCGCGGTGGTGACCTCCGTATGTGCCTCGATAATCTGATCGATTTTATCATCCTCAAGCCCCATCGCCTTTAGGTATTTGCGTGTAAGTGCCATGTTTTCAGTCTCCTTTTCTTCGGCCCCGGTTCTTTGGGGTTCGGCTGTCTATCTTCACCGCTATTCTTCGCGGTTATTGTCTATCTTGTATGTATTTTTTGTACCATTCTCGGTAGGTCATATCCGCCGGGACGGTGATCGGATTGCCGTCCGCATCGCGGGCCGCGCGGGTCATCATGCCGCGGTCGGTGTCCTCATAATAGGGGGTTGCCACCGTTCTACAATTGACGTGGAAGGGCGGATAATTTACCCCCACAATCACCCGGTCTGTGTCATAGGCGGCGCGCTGATACTCGCTGCCAGCCTTTTTGTACTGTTCCGGCACATCCCCGCCCTTAGTGGCAGAAAAGATGCAGCCATCCAGCGAGCGGCAAGTCGGGGTTGTCCTTGTGTCCAGCGTTGCGGTGATCTCATAATAGGGCACGCCGGTCTCCAGATAGGTTTGCAGCCGCGCCTGCCCGGTGGCGTATGCGCTTTCGTTGTAGAGCAGCCTGTAAGCCTCATATTTTTTGCCGCTTCCGGTGACGTTGCCGTCCTTGTCTACCTGCACTGCGCCGATCATCTTGCCCATCTCCTCCGCGAAATCCTGCGGGGGTCTCCCCTCGGTGAACATGCGGTTAAGGGTCTGGCGGATTTTAAATCCGACGTCCGCATCCTGCCGCCACAGTCTGGACGATATGTCCAGCCCCTCCACAGGCTCGGCAAGCACCTGCTCAACAAATCCCTTTGGCAGCTGCGCAAAGGCAAAGACCCGCTCGGTGGATTTGGATATATCGTATTGGGTATGGTAGTATTCTTCGACTGCCACGTCCTCTACTGTCCGGTTGATGCTCTCCCGCTGCTGCTGGTATAGCTCCTGCAGCGTGGCGTCGACCTGTACCAGCAGCGCATCCAGCCGGGTCAGCCGCACTTTTGTTGAGATGTTTTCCAACTCAAGATTAAACGTCCCGATACTGTTGCGGGCCAATGCCTCAAACTCTGCGAGATTGCCCTTAAATTCTGCCAACTCCTTGCGGCTCAGTGCCTTTTTGGCTTCTGCCAGCGTGATCTCATTGTTATTGGCATACCGTCCATAAAAGGCATAGATTTGCGCAGTCAGGTCCTTTTTGGCCTGCTCAAAGGCTGCCACCATTTCTTTGAGACGGTTATTGACTGCCTTTTCATAGCGTCTGACGCTCTCCGCCGCGCGCTGCTCCCAGTAGTTACTGCTCATTGCCTACCTCTTGCGGTTGTCCAAAGCTGTCCATCATGTTCTGCAGCGCCTCCTCCTGCTCCTTTTTAACAAGCTCATCCTCTGCATCCGGGTCATCGATGTCCGGGTGCTTGCGGCGCTTGGTGTAGTCCGACATAACGGTGGATGGGGTGGAGTTAAGCCGCTCAACAATCTCATTGTCGACTTTGGGCTTGTTGCGGGTCCATGTCTGTTCGATGGTCAAGTCGTCAGTCCTGCCAAGGTGTGCAAGGATGGCGCGCACTAACTTATTGAGAGCCACCTCAAACCGTGCCTGCATCATGCCCGCTTTGAGTTCGAGCAGGCTGTACAGGTGATCCACATAGGCCCCGGTTGCCTGCCCGGTGCGTTCCGGGTTCGGGTCAACGCCCATGCCGGATATGTATATCTGCTTTTGCAGGATGGTCAGCGCCGCGTCCCTGGCCTCGTGTGGGATTTCGATGGACAGCTTGTCCAGCCCGCCATTCTCGTCCACGGTGACATATTTCTGCGCCTTGATCTGCTGCAGGAGGTTGATAGGTTTGTTGACCTGCTTTAAGCGCGGGTCGCCGTCCTCGTCGTAGAGGATATTGCCCTCCTCATCCCGCTGGGGGATGCTGATTGTCTGCTCATTTTCGCCGGTGTAGTCTTTGAGCACCCACACAATTTCTTGGATGTCGTCAAGGTCGTTGGCAAATCCAGAGATGACCTTATCATACATGTCGATCAACTCTTTGTATTTTGGCAGGTCTCCCTGCTCTTTATCGTTGTTGCAAAACTCAATAAATGGTATCTCTCCAAAGTCGTTTGGCAGACCGGTCACCGGCTCTCCGTCGATCATCAGTTCCTCCGCCTCCAGCTGCCCGCCCTTGAGGTAGAGCACACCATCCTTGTCCCACACCTGATAGTGCGGTATCTGCTGTCCCAGGCTATCCTCCAGCGTGTACCGGCGCACCAAAGCGATCATCGGGCGGGAGATGTCCATCGGGTCGGTAAATTTGACACACTCATCCGCCCGCAAAGCCGCCATCCGAAACTTGCCGCTAGTGTCAACCCAATACTGTAACCACGCCTTGCCGCCGTTGGTCGCATAGGTTGCAAGGTCAGTCATCACCTTTTTGTATTCGTCTCCCAGCGTCTTTTTGACCTCTTTTGACAGCTCGTCATCCTGTCCAACCGTGAAAATCGGCGGATAGGTAAAAAGGTAAGCCACCTTTTGGGCCGTCATAATCTCATGCCAATTGGTCGGGATGCGGTTGTCTGCCGATCGCAGCGGATTGTTTCCCAGCTCCTTGAGGTAATTGTTGACCGCGTCGATTGCTGCCGCACCTGTACGCCTAATGTCGCTGTCGTTGGCGTAATATCGCTCACTTACCTCGACGCGCTTGTGCCATTCGGCAAATTCCCGCTGCGCCTTGCGGATATACTCCCGCGCCTGCTCCAGCTCCATTTACATCCCTCCAATCCGTAAACCCTTATTTTTGTAAAGAACCGTCTGCACAAAGTAACGCATGTCATCCATTGCGTGGTCGTACTGCTTGACCGGCTTGTCCTCACCGCGCTCCGCTGCTTTTTGGTCCCAGATATAAGACAAAAACTCATCAAATATCTCATGACAGCAATCACAAAACAGCAGCCTGCCCGCGTTAAGTTCGGTGGATACATTGGCAATCCCGCTCAGCACGTCATTGTCCGCCTGCCGCACACGATACTCCCCGTGGCGCTTGATGCACTCGATAAAACTCGCCGCCGACGGGTCCACAATCACCGCAACCGGCTTTTTGCCACCGGTGTTATCAGCGATCAGGTTATGCAGCTCTCTGTAGTGTTCTTCATCGGTGCGCTGCCTCATCTGCTTGACGCTGTCAAAGTAGCTGTCCGCTACCCGGTACCACTTGCGATTGTACAGGCCCCAAAGGCCCATGCTCGTTGGGTTGTGGGTGCCGTAGTCGATGGAAACATAATACTTTGCATAATCGCGCGGCTTTGATTTGACAACGTGCTTTGCCTCGTCAAATTGCGGATAGATGATGCCGTCAGCCGCCACCCACTTGCCCAAAATGTACCGGTCATAAAACACGCCGCTGTACATGGAGCGGTAGCGCGCCTTGATCTCCTCGGTGAGAGCTGGGTTGTCGTCCAGTTCAAAGTGCAGGTGCAAGGCGTTGTGCTTTTCAGGCTTTTTAACCCACTCCTCGTAAAACCAGTGTTTCGGTGACTCGGGGTTGCAGTTAAACCAAAACCGGCTTCCCTCCACACTGCAGCGGGCAAGCGCCTGCTCCACAAAGGAGCGAGGCTGCAGCGCCACCTCATCAAACAATACGCCCGCAAGGGTGCGGCCCTGAATCAAGCTAAAGCTGCTCTCATCTTTGCCGCCGAACACTTCAAAGATGTTTTGATGCTCTCCGTCTGATACCAGCAGCACCTTGTCGGCGCGTCGCCAGCTCAGTGTATATTTGTCCTGCGCCCAGGTGACGCCCAGATAGGGCACGACGATGTTTTTGACGGTCGAATCCACTGTCTTGCCGCAGATCGCAAACCGCTGACCATTGTACCGGCGCATTGCATCATCAACAAAAGCAAGCATCATAAATGAGGTCTTGCCCGACCGGATCGCGCCGTCTGCAATGAGGGCGTCAAAATGCGTAAAGGGGAAGGCCATGATCTGCCTCTGCTTTTGGCTAATCGGCATTGTCCTCCCCCTCCAATCTCTGCGCCTCCTCGATCAGTGACTTGGTCAGCGGGTCCTCGGTGCGCTCGCTTGTTTGCTTATATCCTGCCGCCGCAAAGCGTTTCATCAGGCTGTCGCCCGCCTTGAGCCGGTCTGACAGCGACGCTTCCAGGCCAAATTGATCTTTGACCTCTCCCCGCATTACTGAGGAGTAAAATTTCAGCACTTCATCGGTATCGGCGATCAGGCGCTTGTCCATTTCTTCGCGGCGGGATGCAATATATTCGGATATGGCTAGTTTGGTCAAGTTTTGCTGCCCAATCGATTTCGCACTGTTTTGACTGTATCCTGCCTTCCGCGCCGCCTCGGTCGCGTTTCCAGTTTGTAGATAATATTCACAAAAAACTTTCTGCTTTTTGGTTAATTTCACGCGCTGTCACCGCCATAAAGCTCCGCCAGTTTTTGTACAACCTCCGACGGTTTATAGGTCTGCAGCAGCGTGACGGTCTTTTCGGTATCTCCGACCTTGCGAGTGGCAGACAATACATACTTTGTCACCATGCGCTGCCCCTGCTCCGACCACGTCTGAAATTGGTTGATCTTGACTTTATCACCACGCAGACAAAGCGCGGTTTGCAACTTGTACATCAGTTTCCGCATATTCATTTTGCGCCCTGCCTCCTTGTTCTCTAAATAAGCCCCTGCTATTGCCCCAGGGGGAAGGCGCTGCATTACCCGGTGCAGCAGCGGGTAGAAAGGAGGTGTTCCAACGAACAATCTATAAAAACAGGAGATGTCAGATAAACAAAAAGAGCCGCTTGAAGTCAGGTGCTCCAAAAGGAGTATCCGAAATCAAACGGCTCAGGCTCAAAGGCTCAGGCTCAAACTGTCACACATATCTCGCGCCGACAATGTTTGCACAATATGTATATGTTTTTGGCTTCGCTCTCCAGATCAATGCGGCAAAGTTTTTTCCCGCAAATCGGACAGCAATACCAGAGCTTTTTCTCCTTGCTATTCATTCTAATTATACCATTTTCGCACGGCTTTTGCAAGCGTATCACCTCGATTTAAAATTTTTGTTTCCATATGCAGGATATTTCCCCTTCCTCGTTTTCGGATTCAAGCATGTTTTTTAAATCTCATCTATCCACGCATACTTTTTGGATATTCTCTCAATCTCGCTCTCCACCCAATCCCTAATAGGGTCTGCGGGGAAAATCAGTCTGTCCAGCCTTTCTATCCAAGATTCCCGTTTTGGCGGTATATATTGACACATACTGCTATCCACACGATTAAATGTCGCACAACACGCCATAGGATTATAGGACGGTGTAATCGAATTAATTGACTGGTTTATCATATCTGTCCGAAACCGCATCGCCTGCTCTATTTGCATTGTCTGCAAGGCTATGGCTGATTCTGGATTCCAGCAGATAGATTGTAGTAGTGAATACATTGTGTAGAGGCATGGGCTTTGGTCGTCCACGGTTAGTCCTCCTTTGGCTCAAAATAGCTGCAAAAATCCGTAGTTTTCACACTGTTTGCCAACCCATCAGGATGATTACAGTATGGGTACCATGCTTTCCCATATTCGTACCATCGACAATCTTTGCACCTCCCAACCGTCGGGGCTGGGCGGGTGTTCCAGTCTTTTAAGGCTTTTTTCTGTGCTATTTCTTCAGTATCATAAGTAATTGTTGATAATGAAACTGGACATTCGGAACATCCAACTACGGTTCGCCACCCCTTACGCTCAAAAAAAGTTTCAGTGTAGGCTTCTCCTTTGCAACAAGGGCAAGGAAGCACAATCCCCTTGTCAGTACAAGCCTGCTGCGCCTCCCGACTTCCCATCAGCGCGCGGCGGATCAGTTCTTTGTCGGTCATTGTTCATCACTCCAATACTTTTTTCACTACTTCTATAATTTCGTCGAGTAGCAGTTGATCGATGTCTTTGTTGATCTCCTGATACCGCGCAAGCCAGCGTTTTTTGTCCTGGTTTGTCAAGTTACCACCCCGCTTCTCTTAGTTCTATTTCTTCTCCACATTCCGGGCACGCCACCAAATCTTTTCCACCCAAATCATCCTTGTAACTGTCAATTTCGCACGCCACAAACACGCAAAGGCATCGCGGACAGGTGTAGACCTGATAGGTTTTGCCGTGTTCGATTATTTCCATTGTTAGTCCTCCCTCTTATCAAAATAGCTGCTAATTTTTTCATCTTCATTCCTCCTTAATCAAATTGTTCCTTACATCCAAAATTAAGTACCTTTTCCGAATTGAAATAAATATCAATATCGGATAAATAATATCCATTTTGAAATGAGTAACAAGGCACAAAAAACATTTTAGAAGGCAAATTTCCGAATCTGAATCCAGATCCATCTATTGCCTGAAACGCTAATTCATCTAAATCAAAGTCAGTGTTTAAAGCAATGTCGTCCAACGCATCAAACTGAGCGTAATTATATTCACAGCAGTCTTGATCGTGGTCATAAGTGATTTTGCTACCATCTTCAAATTCAATAAATTCATCAGTCACATTTACAATTTTCATTTTTATTCCTCCCTCGGCTCAAAGTAGCTGCAAAAACTCAATTCGTTTACCTCTCCCCAAAGCCCGCCAAGACTGTATTTGCATCTTTTGCTTTTCGGCAAATACCATAAGCAATCTTTGCACCTCCCAACCGGTGGGGCTGGTCGGGTGTTCCAATTACTTAATGCTTCCTCAAACGATTTCTTGGGGCTTGATTTTAAGCCACAATCCCAGCAGCTATACCATTTCATTTTCTTGTCCCAATATATAATTTTCCCCTTGCCGCATTTTGGACATGGCAATACAATTTCGCTCCCTGTACACTCCTGCTGTGCTTCCCGATCTCCCAGCAGCGCGCGCCGTTTCAGTTCTTTGTCGGTCATTGTTCATCACTCCTCCACTGGCATATTCCAACAGTCTACGCAGTTTCCTTTAAATAGGTCACAATCATTCTTGCAATACCCCAAATCAATGCAGCAGATCGTTGGTGTACCATAGGGTCCCATTGATGCATTAGGGTATTTCTTCTGAAAGTCCTGCAATCTGGTTCGCTGCGGGTGCTCTTTGCTCCATTGGTCAACAGTATTAACAAAATTTTCAAGTTCTTCATCGCTCATTTCTTCGATATTGCAATTTGGTTCATCCGCTCTCGGACATTCAAAGCATCTTGGATAATAATTGCACATCCTCCTATATTCTTTCATGAACTTCAAAGCATCCATTACTTATCCCTCCTTCGCTGGCTGTTTGAGCCATCCCATAACATAAAACAACTTTGCTCTAAACGCACATGGAGATGATATATCGGTGTATCTGCTGGCAAAAGAGCACAAAAAATCGTAAAGCTCCTCATCCGTCATGCTGCGGATTTTATCGGCGTTGGTCTGCGTTTTTTGCTCTTTCAACAGGGATTTCTGTTCGCTTCCAGTTATCCTTTTCATCAGCATTTTAATTCCTCCCCTCATACGGGATCCACTCTCCAACCTCCTGATATGCGTTGCCGTCCCATTAGGTTTCCCGCAGATGGTATCCCAGCATATCCGCCGCTGCAAATTCTTTAAGCCTGCGCTCGGCCTCCTGCAGTGGCACTCCCTTGATGTCTGCCACCGTCTCCACCAGCTGATCCCAGCTCTGCTTTGGGTTATCCCGGATAATTAACGAGATCAGTGCCCGGGTCGATCCGACAAAGCTCATGTCCCAGTAACCTTTATCGGTTTTGCCCTGATTGACCGCCTCGCGGCTGTCGTGGATATTCTCGCGCCGGAAGTTGAGCGGATTTCCGTCTAGGTGGACCATGTGCTTTGCGTGTATCTTATAGAGCCACCATCCCAAAAATACAACGCCGCCATTTTCTCGGACGGCCCTCACCTCTCCGGTGGTATCGCTGATAATGATCTGTGACAGCCCATCCAGCTTGCTCACATCCTCCTCGGATATTTGCAGCCGACTGATCGCCCCGCCGTCCATCGGATTGACCACATAGATTGCCCGGTACATCCTCCCGCCGCTCCCGCTCCACGCCTGACGGCTGATCGGATTGAGCAGGTTGTATACCAGATTGCCCGACCCGCTCTCTATAACTGAGCCATAGAGTGCCTTTGCTGTCTTTTTTCGCATGTCCTTGCCTCCATTTCTACCTCACGCAGACAGTCCATCATCAGGACCATCTGTGCATCCTCATTGTCGATATACTCCCGGTACTGCGGCAGACTGAGCTTGCGCTCCAGCTTGTCCAGCGCCGCACGCCTGATTTGGCTCTCCACCGCTTACACCTCCAATTTTATTTGCTCCGCATCTGGGTGGAGCAGCGGCTCTATCATCTCTTTCTGCGCCCGGCCATAAAAAGTCCGGTCAATCTCAAACCCATAGCTGTCGCGCCCCAGCTCATAGGCCGCCCGCAAGGTAGTACCGCTGCCCGCACACGGATCAATCACCACATCCCCCGGGTCGGTAAACACCTCAATCAATTTTTTCAGCACATTGACCGGCTTTTGCGTGGGGTGGATTTTCGGGATCTCTTTCCCGTCGCGCTGCCAGGTAAACCAGTCAAACACCATATGTCCCGTGCCCCGAATCACCTTGCCTGTATCTGGATCAACCTGCCGCCCATTACGAAATTTGGGCAGTTTGTCTCGGTAAAGCACAACTGCAAATTCCGTCGCTCCTACAATCCGCATGTTAGCCTTAAGGACCTGTGCCGAATAATTTTTGCAAAAAAACAGAGGGATACTGTTTTTGAATCCATATCGCTCCCCGTAAGATGTCACGGTCTGGATTTGCTCAAAGGCGCAAAAAACAATCATTGCCGGGGCCTTATCCTTTTCTTTCGGTTCCGGGATCAGCAGATGGTTACAAAAGTGCATATATTCTGCGATTTTAAAATATCCGTCCGTGTTAAAAAAACTGGATTTTGCCAGTTTGCTTTCTCCGTTTTTGTTGTCTCCCCCGTTATACCACATCGGATTGCTCCCATAAGCATCCGCGCCGATATTATAGGGGATGTCCGCTATGACCAGCTGTGCTTTCGGGATGCCATATCGCTTGTAATTCTGAAAATTATCCCGGTACAGCTCGATCTTTGGTTTTCTCATACGCTCCTCACCGCCTGAAAACGATAATTTTTTGCCGGGTCCGGCTTGATGTTGACGATGTACCGCCCGCACCGCTGTGCAATCCTGCCTGCTGTCGCGCTGTCCAGGGCAATCAGTTCATCTAGGCTGCGCTCGGTAGAGATGACGGTGATCGCCTCTGGCCGGATGGCCCTGTCATTGATGATCTCAAATGCGATCGTCAAGTCCGCGTCTGTGACCTTTCCCTTAAACAGGTCGTCTATGTACAAGACGTCTGTTTTTGCATATTTTTGCATCATTTCTGTATAATCCTCGGTCGCGTGCAGTTTGATTTCCTTGACCGCGCTTGTCCACTGCATATAGATGGCGCTTTTGCCCCGCTGCAGGTAGTTGTTGACGATGGCTGCACACAGGTGGGTCTTGCCCGCCCCGCTCTGTCCGGTCATCATGTACCACTCCCCGGCAGCGTGGGCAAGGTAGTGCCTTGCGCCGTTGAGCAGCGTCTGCTGCCAGGGCTGGGAGGTGTCATAGTTATCCAGCGTTTTGCCAAGCAGCTCCCCCATCCCGCTGCGCTGTGCCCGCAGGATGTTTCTGCGCCGCTTCGCACAGGAGCACTCTACAAGCCCCTCTGTGCCGTTTTCGGTGATAACCATGATGTTCCCCTTGTTTTTGCACAAATCGCACTGCAGGCCCTCCAGCTCGCCCTGAGCATCATTGTAAGAGCGTATGCGCAGCGCCATCGCGTACTCGTCTGCGTGCTCCACCGGCTTTAGCAGAGCCGCCAGGTCAAACGCCGCCTGCTGCCCGCCCGCTGTCGGTGGGTCAAATGGTTGTCCCGATGTCAGATAGGTCGTAAGTTCCCGCGCCGTTTTGGTCTTTACCAGCTCCCTGACCAGTTGGATGTCCATGTCCGTCTCTCCTTTCCCAGGTGCGCACCGCCGCTTTCCAGTCCTTCATTGAGCTTTTGCCCACCTTCCAGCCGTTCGACTGGTAGTAATCGCAAAATCGCTCCGGGTCTACTCCGTTTTTTCTTTCCAAACAGTATTGCCGGACTTCCTCGACGGTAGGAGCTAAAAATCTGGATTCAGACTTTGGCTTTTTGGGTTTGCGCGTTGTTTGGACACAAACAATATTATCTGTGTTATTATATGGGTTATTATATGGGTTATTATCTGGTATTGGTCCGTTAAAATTGATACGTCCATTTTTCGTTTCTTCCAAGTCCATTTTGTAATTTTGCAAAATGGATTCTCCAAAATCAGAAAATGCATACCACAAAGTTCTGTCGTAGGCGAGCTTGTTGTAATTCCCGGTTACAATGATTCCTTCATCCTGGAGCCGCTTCAACGCGTTCCGGATTTTGCTTTCGGAAAGATACGGGAAGATTTCGGAAAACGCCTTCATGGAATTAAAGGTCCAATACCTTCCGTCGTGAAAGTTCCTGTCGTTGGCTCGGTTTGCTTCAATCCAGTATTGAAAATGGTTGATGATTACCGCCTCGACCATTCCATACTTGATTGCAAGCGATACGTCAAAATGATGTTCCAACTATTTTGTCTCCCCTTTCTTCAAACGTTCCACTTCTTCCTCGGGGATGCGCCACTCGGACATGATTTTTACGGCCTTGATCTTTCCCTCAACAACCCACTTACGAACTGCTCGGTCGGTGAATCCGAGAATTTTTGCGACTTCCTTAATTTTGTACATCATATTATCGCCTCTTTTCTATGTGCCTATAATACCATACGTGTGCTTAAATGTCAATGCCTTTTTACCAAGGCAAATCTCCCCCGTCGTCCTCTACGTCAGCAAAGCCGGTTTGCTCATAGGCAGGAGCGGGGGCAGGTGCAGGGCTGGGCGGGTAGTAGGTGGCGGCCGGAGGCGCGATGTCGTCCCCCGCATAGACATCTACCGATCGGCTACTACCCACTTTGTCCCCCGTAAAGTGTACCTGCCGCACTAAAACCTCGGTCGCGGTGCGCTTGCTGCCGTACTTGTCCTCATAGGATCGGGTCTGCAGCGCCCCCTCCAGAGCAATCAGGCGGCCCTTGGGGAACCACTGGCCAATAAACCGCGCGGTCTGTTCCCACGCCACACAGTTGATAAAATCAGTCTGCTTTTTGTCTCCATAGCCACGGTCAACCGCGACCGAAAAGCTCATCACATCCTTGCCGGTTTGGGTGCGCTTGAGCTCCGGGTCTGCGGTCATCCTGCCCATCAAGATAACGGTGTTCATTTTATGCCCTCCATTTCAGTTTTTTGCATAAATATTCATCAAGTCGAATTGATTCGAGGTGATATTTTTTGTCAAATGACTGCTGCCCCACCTGATCCACCTCGCAATGGTGCTGTCTGCAAAGCGGCTGCACCAACTGCCCCAGGTGATGGATCGTCCGCCGGTCGCGGCCCATGCCGACCCGCTCCACCTCGTGGATGTCCGCCTTTTGCCCGCAGATGGCGCAGCGTCGGTTGGCTACACAGGCATATAGGTATCGCTGGATGTCCTCGCAGCGGTTGAGCAGGCTGTCCCGGCAGGGGATGTTGTGCTCCACCGCGAGGTCAATCAGCCAGGAAATAAAATCCCGCGCCGTGCTCATGTCACAGTTGGACAGGCTAAAGAGGTTGATGTCCAGCAGCTCACAATAGTGGTACTCCAGTTGATGGCGTACCGCCTCGGTGTCGGTGCTGTCGATGAGGTATAACAACTGCAGCTGCCGCAGCACCTCCCTGTATTGCCGCTTGTCTTTGGCCCAGGTCACCCAGTCGGCAATGTCTCGGACCATCGCAAATATCTTGCGGCGCTGTGCGGGGCTGATTTTCCGCCCGTCCAGCAGGCGCACTTCGCACTCGGTGATGCCCTGCCGCTCCAGAAGCTGCGCTCCCGCAAAGGGGGCTATGATGGTCAGCTCCTTGCCATCATAGCCGCTCAGATACCCTCTAAGTAGCATCCGGCCATCCCTCCACCGCCTTAATCAGCCGGTTGACCTGCTCCTCGGTCAGTTTGTCCGGGGTGTTGCCCATGTTTTTGCTGCTCCAACCTGGCAGCTGGTCATCGGTGTAACCCTTTTTGTGCCACAGCTTGTAGAGCTTGTCCACAGCTGCCTTGCTGGCCGTCTGTGGCTGCTCCTGGCGGGTGTTGTACTTATCCCGGTCAGATTGCCAATATACGTCAGCAGCCACGCCCAGCGCCTTGCAGGCCACGCTCAGCGCATCGGTGATTGCCTTTTTGTAAGCCTCATCGTCGGTGTACAGGCCGCTCTTTTCCTTGGAGACTAGCATGCTTCCCCCAATGCCGGGGACGGGCTGCACTACCTCACCATTGATCCGGTAATAGAGCGAGATGCGCGCAAAGGCCGCAATCTCCCCGCCTGCTCCCGCCTCGGTCCACAGGTTGTCGATGGTGTACCACCACCCGTCTCCGCAGGGGCCAAACTGCTCTGTCATCGTCTTGATGCGCCACATGGGGTTGATGTCGGTCATCCCTTTGAGCCGCCCGCCGGTGATGGCTTTGAGCGCCTCCGGCGGCGGTGTGCGCACGGCGTTATATAGTGTCATGTTATCGCTCATGTTATTTCCTCCCTACTTTACATCTGTCTTGCTGCTTACAATTTCGATCGATATGCAATCCGCGTCAATTACCTCACCGGTATCCGAGCGGATCACCATACCATCTACGATACTCAGGCACTTTTTGAGATCAGCCCATTTGATTTTTGGGGTATATGTAACCATATCAGGGTCATGTTCCTGCAGGTACCGCAAAAGGGCAGGCTCATTTTTGACATAGTCCGGATGCTCTAACTTGCGCACAATTTTACCGGATGGCAGATCAAGAGAGATTTGCGTCTTGCTCTTTTTGGCTGGCACCATATCGAGATAGTTATCAAGTGCCCCCATCAAATAGGAGGTCTGACTATCGCAGTCCTCTTTTGATTGCTCGATTTGGTCTTTGAGCTGTGCAATTCTGCTTTCGGCAGCAGCAATATACAGATCCCTTCTCTCTCTGCATTCTTTGATCTTTTCGATTGCCCAGTCTGCTTTTTCCGGGCTGTCACATACCCACTCAGGGGCAGTATTTACTATATTTTGTTCCACTGCGATATCCTCCATTACTTGAGCTTATCTTCCACAAATTCCAAAAAATCCTCCGCGTCCTGACAAAACTCCACCCGGTCTCGGGCAAGCGGCTCAATCTCCACCGGGTCGGTGATGCTGCTAAGATACGCCATCTTGATGACCTTTAGCTGCTCCTCTGCGCTTTGGCTTGTCCACCACCATCCCGCATAATACTCCATCTGGTGAGCATCTATGTAGCTCTCCACAAAGTCCGCCCCCTGCTCCCGCAAATACTGCATCCGGCAGTCAGGGCAAACCCAATCGCCTGTACCGGCGTAATAGGTCAAATCCCCCTGCGGCCACATCTCATGGCAGACTGTGCACCGCTGCATTTTGATGTCCTGGCATTGCGGGTCATATTTTTCGGCCCCCACAATCATGCCGTTTTCAATCTGTGTCATGTTGACTGCTCCTTTCTAATTCTAAAATCTTCTTAATTACCCGCAGAAAATATTTCGGCTTTATCGGTTGCTGGCAGATCGAGACGCTAAATAATCTCTCCAGCTCCGCCGTCGGCGCGTCCCAGGCTCTCTTAATCCCGGCGCGCACCCGATGCGTTACCGTTGTATAGCATCTCCCGATCCGCTCCCCAACCAGTTGGTAATCGTGCTCGATCGGCCGCTCAAGCTCTGGGTCTGTCTCCAGTATCAGTGCAATCGCCTCGCGCGCCAGCTTGTCACGCACGCCTAGCCGGTCCAGCAGGTCATAGAGGCGCTGCCTCTCCTCCAACGCGCTCACCTCCTAATAGCGTTTGCGCCCTTGCTTAAGCTCCTGGCACCGCTTGTGCTCATACCGCGCCCGAAATCGCCTGCCGGTCTCTCGACACTCAATCCTGTATATCCGCGCAAGCCGATCGTCCTCCGCGTCGTAGGCCAGTTTGACAATGCAATTTTCGCATCCGTCGCTCTCCTTGTCCTCGCACCGCTCGCAGACTGCCCGCGCCACCTTTAACGCGCCGCTCATCAGCTCGCCACCTCCTCGATCGCATGCATCACACCAGCCAGCTCTGACAGGATGCTGTATTTGCGCCGGAAAGCCATCAGTTCGGCCAGCGCCGTCCGCAAAAGCTCCTGCATCTGCTCCTCACTGTTGGCCACGACCTCTATTGGCTTGTACTCCTGCTGGACGCTGACAAAAGCCCTTGTCTCTACAGGCTCCCGGTTTGGTTTCTCCTGTACTGTCACGATGGAGCGCACAATCATCTGCGCCTGCGTCTGCCGGTATTTTTCTGCCGCCACTACATCGTCCCATTCAAAGCATGGATGCAGCGGGGCGGCGCTATCGCGGCTCTCGTCCACGATGTCCACAGGGTTGAGCACCCCCTTTTCGCGATAAATACGTTGCAGTTCTTCGCCCGCTGTCTGCGCGTCAACCGGTATCAGTCCGGGCAATTTCCATTTGTAGATCATTTGACAACCTCCTTTTGGCGTTTTTCCACGCCTGCCTCACCCCGCCTATCCTTGCCGGGCCTTGCCATGCCTCGACTGCCCCGCCTTGCCATGCCGACCTTGCCGGTCCTTGCCCAGACACACCTTGCCTGCCTAGCCAAAACGCACCACACCCGCCTGAACTCAGCTTGCCATTCCTGCCAGAAATACCTATTCTACATGGAACATCCCAAACGCGCCGCCCTTTTCCGCGCGCCACTCGCCTACACCGCAGGCAAAACCGCCAAGATTAAATAGGTTGACAAGCTGCTCCAAGCTGATCGACGACGCATTGTATTTGACTGGGATAACCGCATACCAGCTTTTAAATTCGCCGCGATAACGGATGTCTGCCGTTCCCATGCCAACCCGCACCATGTCCTCCCGCATTTCCGGGATGCCATGAATCTCCACAAATTCGCCGTCGATATGAAACGCCGCATTCATCGAAACCTTGTCTTTTGTAATACCGGATCGGTAACCAGCAGACACCGCCGCTGCCTTAAAAGCGGTCGACGGGAAGCCAAACCGCGCGCCGCTCTGGATCGCCCTTGCAAAGCCCTCCTCGGTCTTTTCCTCCGGTTCTCCATCCAGCCAATAGAGACTGTCGATAAAATCCCGGACAGGGTCCTTTGCGTCATGGCCCTTTGTTTTTGCTTTTTTCATCTGCTTGTCCAGGATTTCCTTCTTTGCTTTCTCGCTCCACTTGTGCATAATAAGCGCGGAATCTCCTACAACTTTAATTATTGCCTGCTGAATATTGATTGCAGGGATGCTAACTGTTTCTTCTTTTTTTACTGGCATTTTCTTTCTCTCCAATCTTCGTTTTTTTCTCTCAGCCGCCAGACCGACGCTTTGACCTTTTTGCGCTTCTTGACCTCCATCCAGTACGCGATCCACTCCACCAGCAGCCCCAGCGTCCCAAACAGCAACAAGCTGCCAAACAAAAATGCGCTGCCCATGATAAGCGCGATCATTTAATGTCCTCCTTTACGTCAATCCCTGTAATGTCGAAAAATATCTCAGGGTCAAAATTTGGGATTTCTTGAATAATTTTTTTGTTTTTTTCCGTCAACTTACTCCACCAAATTGCGCAGGCATCCTTGTAGCTCCTACATTTCAATTCCTTGTTTTTATAGTCCCAATATGTTAGTTTAAGAGGTTTGGATTGTAATGCTTTAGAGTATTTGCTATTCCAAAATTCTTCAAGGCTCATCCCGCTAGGTTTATTAAAAATTCTAATGTCTTTGTCCTCTTGATTGCAAAATACGCCACTGGAGTAATCGCACGAGTTCCAGTCGCCGCTGTTACAGTTGCCGCTGTTACAGTTGCCGCTGTTCCGGTAGCCGCTGTTCCAGTCTCCGCTGTTCCGGTAGCCGCTGTTCCGGCTGCCGCTGTTACAGTTGCCGCTGTTCCGGTCGCCGCTGTTCCGGTTGCCGCTGTTCCAGTCTCCGCTGTTCCGGTAGCCGCTGTTAAACAGACCTGTATTA
>ERZ1090878.166-NODE-166-length-37265-cov-7.920398_pt1 | contig 37265 bp, 31 predicted proteins | sample MGYA00478473_ERZ1090878 | MGnify/ENA primary metagenome ERZ1090878 (study PRJEB33644, sample SAMEA5815720) | chicken gut metagenome | biome: Chicken; feature: Gastrointestinal Tract; material: Caecum | place: Ireland | collected 2019-01-01 | study: A study of the... | reverse complement strand
CCGCCCATGTACTTGCGGAGCACCTCCGGAATGAACACGCTGCCGTCCTCCTGAAGATGATTTTCAAGGAAGGCGATGAGCATCCTGGGGGGCGCCACCACGGTGTTGTTCAGCGTATGAGCATACTCGTTTTTGCCGGTAGCCGAATTTTTGAACTTTATGCCCAGCCTGCGAGCCTGCGCGTCGGTGAGGTTGGAGCAGCTGCCCACTTCGAAATACTTCTTCTGTCGGGGGCTCCACGCCTCTACGTCAAGGCTGCGGTATTTGAGGTCTGCAAGGTCGCCAGAGCAGCACACGAGAGTGCGCACGGGTATGCCCATGGACACGAACAGTTCCACGGTGTAAGACCACAGTTTTTCGTACCAATAGTCGCTGTCTTCGGGTTTGCAGACGACGATCATCTCCTGCTTTTCGAACTGATGGATGCGGTATATGCCGCGCTCTTCTATGCCGTGGGCGCCCTTCTCCTTGCGGAAGCAGGGAGAATAGGAAGTGAGCGTGAGCGGCAGCTGCTTTTCGTCGAGAGTGGTGTTCATGAAGCGGCCTATCATGGAGTGTTCGGACGTGCCGATCAGATACAGGTCTTCGCCCTCGATCTTATACATCATGCCGTCCATCTCCTCGAAGCTCATGACGCCGGAAACGACGTCGCTGCGTATCATGAATGGCGGGATGACATAGGTGAAGCCCTTATCTATCATGAAGTCGCGCGCATAGGTGAGTACCGCCGAATGGAGGCGCGCCACGTCGCCCATCAGATAGTAAAAGCCGTTGCCGGAAGTGCGCCTGGCGCTGTCGAGGTCTATGCCGCCCAGTCTTTCGAGGATGTCGACGTGATAGGGGACTTCGAAGGGCTTTTCCTTTGCCTCGAGGTAGGTGTTCCACTGCACGTTCTCGCTGTCGTCCCTGCCGACGGGGACGTCGTCGGCGATTATGTTGGGGATAGCCATCATGTCCTTTTTCAGCTGAGCTTCTATCTCGGCCGCGCGCGCCTCGATGGCGGCGACGCGTTCGTTGTTTTCCTTTACTTCGGCCTTGACCTCCTCGGCCTCCTGCTTTTTGCCCTCCTTCATCAGCACGCCTATCTTTTTGGAGAGACTGTTGCGCATGGCGCGGCGTTCGTCGCCTTCGCGCTGAAGGGCGCGCTTTTCCGCGTCGAGGGCTATCACCTCGTCGACGAGGGGCAGTTTTTTATCCTGAAATTTCTTTTTTATGTTCTCCCGCACGCGGTCGGGATCTTCCCTTAAAAGGTTGATGTCTATCATAGTTCTGTCTCCTCAAACGTATGGTTAAATTATAAAACAAAACATGGGCAAAAGCAATTAAAATGGACGAACATGCGCTATAATGTTGAAAAAAATTGCGCGGCATGTTATAATTTAACCGGTAGTTTTTTATTGAAAGAGGATATATGGGAAAGATATATTTCGGTAAAAACGCGCAGGACGGCGAAAAGGACAGGGAACAAAGAGAGCCCGTACAGCCCGAGGAAGAGCGCGCGGAGGGCGAGACTGCGGCGGCAAGCGACTACCTTGAAGAAGACGACTTCGACAAAGATAAGCTGTTCCGCTATTTCCGCCGTCACCCCAAAAATAAAATAAAGACCAACGTGGAGCGCTATTCCCCCTCCGTTGACGAGGGGCTTACTTCTGCGCAGGTGCAGACGAGATTTTCGCAATTTCTGTTCAATGACACCAACAAGAAGTATTCCAAATCGTATGCAAGCATATTCGTGGGCAACATATGCACATTTTTCAACCTGCTGTGCCTGATAGCGTTCATCGCGCTGCTGCTTGCCAACACCAAGGGAATAACCAACTATCTCGTAATATTCATAACCACGGCGAACATCGTAATAGGGATCATTCAGGAGATACGTTCCAAACTTTCGATAGATAAGCTGTCGATAATGACGGCCAACACGGTAAAGGCCGTGCGTAACGGGGAGATCGCGGAGATACCCCTTTCGGAGATAGTTTTAGACGACGTCATCCTGCTTGAAACGGGCAACCAGGTGCCCGCCGACTGCATACTCGCAGACGGGGCTGTGGAGGTGAACGAATCGCTGCTGACCGGCGAGAGCGTGTCCGTTAAAAAGAACGTCGGCGATATGCTGTATGCGGGCAGCTTCATCTCCTCCGGCAACGGCAGGTTCCGCGTGGAGAAGGTGGGCAAAGAGACCTACCTGCAGAAGCTGACTTCCAAGGCAAAAAAATACAAGCGACCCAACTCCGAGCTGATGAACAGCACCAAGTGGATAATAAAGGTTATCGGCTTTCTGATAATCCCGATAGCCATAGGCATATTCCTTACCACGCTTGCGAACTTCAATCCCGCGGATGCCGAGGGAATTACGGGCGGGCTGTTTTCGGTGAAAGTGAGCTACGCCATCCAGCGCACCTGCACCGTAGTGATAGGCATGATACCTTCGGGAATGCTGCTGCTCACATCCATGGCGCTCGCCGTGGGCGTGATAAGGCTGGCAAAACACAACACGCTGGTGCAGGACCTGTATTCGCTTGAAATGCTGGCGCGCGTGAACGTTTTATGCCTCGACAAGACGGGCACCATAACCGACGGGCGCATGCGCGTGAGCGACTGCATAATACTCAATACCGTAGACGACTATTCGCTCGATGATATCATGGGGTCAATGCTCGCCGCACTCGACGACAACAACCAGACCTCGATAGCGCTTTACAACCACTTCGGCCACAACGACAAGCTGAACGCCGTGGCAAAGATACCTTTTTCATCCAAACGCAAACTTTCGGCAGTAACGTTCGAGGAAGCGGGCACATTCTGTTACGGCGCGCCCGAATTCGTGCTTAAGCCGCTGCCCGCAAAGGTGGAAAGGATAATAAAACAGTATGCTCAGATGGGCATGCGCGTGCTGGTACTGGCTCACTCTCCTTCCCCCATCGTGGCAGACAAACTGCCCGCGGTGATGAGGCCGGTGGCGATCATTTCCATTGCGGACAACATCCGCGAGGACGCCATAGCCACGATAAAGTGGTTCCGCGAAAACGACGTGGCGGTGAAAGTTATTTCGGGTGACAACCCCGTGACCGTTTCGGAAGTGGCGCGCCGCGCGGGCATAGAGAATGCCGACAAGTTCATCTCGCTCGAGGGCCTCAACGACAAGGAAGTCGAGAGCGTGGCAAACAGCTACACCGTATTCGGCAGGGTCACGCCCGAACAGAAGGCCATTCTGGTGCGGACGATAAAGTCCGAAGGCAACACCGTTGCCATGACGGGCGACGGCGTGAACGACATTCTTGCGCTTAAAGAGGCCGACTGCGCCATCTCGGTGGCTTCCGGCAGCGAGGCGGCAAGGAACGTCAGCCATCTCGTGCTCACCGACAACAACTTCAACTCCATGCCCAAGATAGTTGCCGAAGGCAGGCGCGTTATAAACAACATAAAGAACTCTTCTTCGCTGTACCTGATGAAGACGCTGTTCACCACCATCCTTGCCGCGCTGTGCATATGCATGGGCGAACCTTACCTGTTCATGCCCTCGAACGTGCTGCTTTTAGAGGTGTGCGTGATAGGCGTGCCCTCGTTCTTCCTTTCGCTGCAGCCAAACAACGAGCGCGTGCAGGGCAAATTCATTACGCACGTGATGTGCCGCGCGATAGCCGGCGGCGTGCTGATGGTGCTGTGCGTGATGGCTATGTACGTGCTGAGCGTAGCCGCGCCCGGCGAATTCGGAGAGTTGCAGCAGGCGATGTGCATGGTGGCGCTGACGTTCAGCGGGCTTGTGATGCTGTTCCGCGTGTGCCAGCCGTTCAACGGATACAGAGTCGTACTGTTCCTTATTATGCTGGCAATTGCCGTTACCTGCTTCAGCGTGCCGTGGCTGGCAAGCAAGCTGTATCTGCAGTGGAACGATCTGAACTGGACGTACGGAAAGGCGCTTGCAATAGTAGTCGTCATCGAGGCGGCGTTCCCCCTCTCCTCCGCGCTGATAAAGCTTATGGAGATACTTATGCCCTCTTCCAAGGGGAGCAAAAAGACGGCGCAGACACAGACGAGATAAATTTATATGGCGGCCGTATAACGGCTTTAATGTTCAACGTCGCCGCGGCATTATGCCGCTGCGCCGCAAACACCGATAAATACAGGTTTTACTGCATAAAAAAGGCAAGCCGCTGAACGCGGCTTGCCTTTTTTATGCCTGAATTATTCCTCTTCGGGAATGCTTTCCGCTGCCATATCCTCTGCAGACGCCTGTTCGGGAACTTCGGTCTCCGCCTCGTCGTCGCGCTCGGTGACGGCGACGGTAGCAACGGAACCTTCCTTGAGCTTCATCAAGCGCACGCCGCGGGTATTGCGGCCTATGCGGGAGATGTCGGAGCAGTGCATGCGGATTATGACGCCGGCATCGGAGATGAGCATCGCGTCGTCCTCATCGCTGACCAGCTTGAGGTTGACGAGCTTGCCGGTTGCCTCGTTGAATACGCCGGCCTTGACGCCCTTGCCCGCCCTGCCCTGAAGGCGGTATTCGCCGACGGACGTGCGCTTGCCGTAGCCGTTGGAGGTCACGGTGAGGATATCCTTGCTTTCGTCTACGACGAGCATATCCACGAGCCTGTCGCCCTCGCCCAGCTTCATGGCGCGCACGCCGGCGGTATCCCTGCCCATCGCGCGCACGTCGCGTTCGTGGAACCTTATGCACTTGCCGTCGGACGAGGCGATCATAAGTTCGTCTTCGCCCGTGGTGAACTGGGCGGATATCAGCTCGTCGCCCTCGCCCAGCTTTATGGCTATCTTGCCGTTTTTATTTATGCGGGCAAATTCATCGACGGAGGTCTTCTTTATAAGCCCGCGGCGGGTGGCGAACGCTATATAACCTTCGGCATTTTCCCTGACGGGGATCATTGCGGTGATCTTTTCGTCCTGGGCGATGCGCACAATGTTCACTATCGCCCTGCCGCGCGCAGTGCGGGCGGCTTCGGGTATTTCGTAACCCTTTATGGAGTAAACTTTGCCGAGGCTGGAGAACAGCAGTATATCGTCGTGAGTGGACGCGACGAACATCTGCTCGATAAAATCCTCCTCTTTGGGCCTGTGCGCCGTAACGCCCATGCCGCCGCGGTGCTGAGCCTTATACTCGGCAACGGGCAGGCGCTTTACATACCCCGAATGGGTGAGCGAAATTACCACGTTTTCCACAGGGATGAGGTCGGCGTCCTCTATCTCGCCGTAATCCACGGCTATTTCCGTCCTTCTTTCGGAGGGGTACCTCTTTTTAATGTCGAGGAGGTCTGCCTTTATGATTGCGAGCACGCGGCTCTCGTTGGCGAGAATGTCGTTGAAGTCGGCTATCTGTGCCTCGAGCTGCGAAAGCTCGTCGGATATCTTGTCCACCTCGAGATGGGAGAGCCTGTACAACCTCAGTTCTGCGACGGCGTTTGCCTGCCTTTCGTCGAGCACGAAGTTTGCCATCAGCTTTTCCACGCAGTCGTTCTTGTCGCGCGCGGTCTTGCATATCTCGACCACTTCGTCTATGCTCGCCTGCGCGATCATCAGTCCGCGCAGGATATGGGCGCGCTCCTCCGCCTTGCCGAGGTCAAACTTTGTGCGCCGCCTTATTACATCCTTCTGATGTTCGAGGTAGTAATAGATGCACTCCTTTAAGTTGAGTATCCTTGGCGTGCCGTCCACGAGGGCGAGCATTATAAGCCCGTCGGAGACCTGCAGGTTGGTGTGCTTGTACAGAGTGTTGAGCACCACCTGCGCGTTGGCGTCCTTCTTTATTTCGATCACGATGCGCATGCCGTCGCGGTCGCTCTCTTCGCGTATATCCGAGATGCCATCGACGCGCTTGTCCTTTACAAGGTTGGCTATCGTTTCGATGAGCTTGGCCTTGTTGACCTGATAGGGGATCTCGGTGACGATTATGCGCGTGCGGGTCTGGTTTCCGCTCTGGTATTCCTCTATTTCGCACTTGGATCTTATTACGATGTTGCCCCTGCCCGTGCGGTATGCCTTTCTTATGCCCGCGCGGCCCATTATCATGGCGCCCGTGGGGAAGTCGGGGGCGGGGATATACTGCATCAGCCCGTCGACATCTATCTCGGGATCATCTATCATGGCGATAACGCCGTCTATCACCTCGCCGAGGTTGTGGGGCGGGATGTTGGTGGCCATGCCCACTGCGATGCCGTCGGAGCCGTTTACGAGCAGGTTGGGGAAGCGCGAGGGGAGCACCGTGGGCTGCATGCCCGTGTCGTCGAACGTGGGGTAGAAGTCGACGGTCTCCTTGTCGAGGTCGCGCAGCATCTCCGCAGCCAGCTTCGAGAGCCTTGCCTCGGTGTAACGCATTGCCGCGGGGGGATCGCCGTCGACCGAGCCGAAGTTGCCGTGGCCATCGACGAGCGGGAAGTTGATGGAGAAGTCCTGCGCAAGCCTTACGAGCGCGTCGTAGACGGAGATGTCGCCGTGGGGATGGTATTTGCCGAGGCAGTCGCCGACTATGCGCGCGCATTTGCGGAACGGCTTGTCGTTATACAGTCCGAGTTCGTGCATGGAGTAGAGTATCCTGCGGTGAACGGGCTTCAGGCCGTCGCGCACGTCGGGTATGGCGCGCGAGACGTTTACCGCCATGGCGTAGGCGATGAACGAGCGCTTGAGCTCTTCGTCCACCTCCACTTCCAGCATCTTCGTCATGGACAAAGTTTTTTTGAATTCTTCGGTAAGCTCGGGGCTGGTCTGTTTTTTAGCCATAACTCCTCCTTATACGTCCAGCTCTTCCACGAGCTTTGCGTTCTCTTCGATAAACTTGCGGCGCAGTTCCGGCTGTTCGCCCATGAGCAGCGCAAACATCTTGTCCGCCTCCACGGCGTCCTCCACGTTTATCCGCACGAGCGTGCGCCTTGCGGGGTCCATAGTGGTCTCCCAGAGCTGTTCCTTGTTCATTTCGCCGAGGCCCTTGTAGCGCTGCAGCTCGAACTTGCCGTTGCAACCCGCCCTGAACTCTTCAAGCGCCTTGTCGTCGTAGAGGTAGGTATCCTGTATGCCCTTGCCCGAGACCTTGTAAAGGGGCGGCTGGGCGGCGTAGACGTGGCCGTTTTCCACCAGCGGGCGCATGTAGCGGAAGAAAAAGGTGAGCAGCAGTATGCGGATATGGCTGCCGTCGACGTCGGCATCGGTCATTATGATTATGCGGTCGTAGCGCAGCTTGCTCTCGTCGAAGTTCTCCTGTATGCCGCAGCCGAAGGCGGTTATCATCGCCTTGATCTCTTCGTTTTCGAGCACGCGGTTGATGCGCACCTTTTCCACGTTGAGTATCTTGCCGCGCAGCGGAAGTATGGCCTGGAAGCGCCTGTCGCGCCCCTGCTTTGCCGTGCCTCCCGCCGAATCGCCCTCCACGATGTATATCTCGCACAGTTCGGGGCGCTTGTCGGAACAGTCGGCAAGTTTGCCGGGCAGCTTGGTGCTCTCTAAAACGCCCTTGCGGCGCGTCTCCTCCCTTGCCGCCCTGGCCGCGTCGCGCGCGCGCTGGGCAGTGAGGCAGCGAAGCACGAGCTCGCGCGCCTCGGAGGGATGCTCTTCGAGATAGGTGCCGAATTTTTCCACGGTGGCCTTGTATACGAATGAGCGCACATAGGTAGAGCACAGCTTGGCCTTTGTCTGGCTTTCGTACTGCGCGTCGGCTATCTTTACCGAAACGACGGCCGTTATTCCCTCGCGCACGTCCTCGCCGGAGAGCTTATCGTTGTCCTTGAGTATGTTCAGTCTGTGGCCGGCGTCGTTTATGACCTTGGTGAGCGCCGATTTGAAACCTTCGAGGTGGGTGCCGCCGTCAGGCTGACGGATGTTGTTTGAGAACGGGAAGATCTGCTCGGCATAGCCGTCGTTATACTGAATGGCTATCTCAAGGAACTTGTCGTCGCCTTCAGACTCTTCGAAATATACGGGCGAGGCGAACAACACCTCCTTGCCCTTGTTTATGTCCTCTATGAAGTGCACGACGCCGCCCTCGTAGCAGAAGCTGTCGGTGCGGGGCTTTTCGCCCCTGAGGTCGGTCAGAGTGAGCGTGAGGCCCTTGTTGAGGTAGGACAGCTCGCGCAGCAGCGTGCGCAGCGTTTCGTAGTTGAATTCCACCGTTTCGAACACCGTGGCGTCGGGGTGGAAAGATATGAGCGTGCCCGTCTCGTCGGTGTCGCCCACTATTTTCAGCGGCTCTTCGGGTATGCCGCAGTGGTATACCTGCCTGTATTTATGACCGTTCTGGCAGACTTCGGCCACGAGCGTGTCGGCGAGCGCGTTCACGCACGATACGCCCACGCCGTGCAGGCCGGAGGAGATCTTGTATCCGCCGTGCTTGTTGCCGCCGCCGAACTTGCCGCCCGCGTTTAGGTTGGTGAGTGCAAGCTCGACGCCGCTTATGCCCTCCTGTTCGTTAATGCCGGTGGGTATGCCCCTGCCGTTATCCTTCACCACGCATGAACCGTCTGCCGTGAGGGTGACGTCCACCCTGTCGCAATAACCTGCAAGGGCCTCGTCTATGGAGTTGTCGATGACCTCCCTCACAAGGCCGTGCAATCCCTTTTCATCAGTGGTGCCGATGTACATGCCGGGATTTTCGCGCACAGGTTCCAGACCCTTGAGCGCGACGAGGCTGTTGGCATCGTAATTGTTCTGAACTTTTTCAGGCATAATAGACCTCTCGGTTAAATAATTTTCATGCTTTTTACTATTATACCATATTATATAATCGAAGTCAAGCCGCACACGGTTTTTTCGCGTTTCAAGGGCATATAAAATGGCGGTCTGCGCATACTTTTCTGCGGAAGCAAGGAGGCGATTTTATGAGAGGCAAGCCCGGTTACGGATGCGGTGCCGGAAACCTTGGATACGAGTGCCCTGCGTGCGGCAACCACGTGTGCGCGGGGTGCGCCGAAAGCTGGGGCGGGCTGTGCCCCAACTGCTTTTCCAGGCTGTACCGCATAAGCTGAATATCCCGTAAAAGACCGGGCGGCGCCAGCAAAATTTGCGGGCGCCGCGCCGTTATTATATTCATAGTACGCAGTAAATGCAGGCTTTTATGTTGCACAGAAAACCGCCTTAATGCTTGTCTTGCCGATATTATTCAGCTTATTCAGAGGGTTCCACTCGAGCGATTTTTCCGTAAAGCCGCTCATTTCCCACGATTTATACCAGCGAAGATAATTATACCGCTCTTCGCCAATGGTGCGGATATCTGTAAGCGCACCGCTTTCAATATCAAGTTTTCCCACAAAGCCATAGCCGAACGCTCCCCCGCCGCCTCGCATAAAGCCAAGCACATAAGCGACATGCGTTTCGCAGCCATAAAACTCCAGCTCCTCAAGAACGGTTTTTTGCTCATCGGCAAACAGGGTATTCGTTTTTTCAAATGACGCTCCGTCATATATGCCCAATTGAGTCTGACAGGAATTTACAGGCTTTTCGATATTACAGAAGTACCTTCCGTCCGGCGTAAAAGCAAAACCTTCGTCCTGCGCGCCAAGCCTTGTGACCGTTATCTTTTTTATCAGTGACAGAGAATCAAGGTCATAGAAGCCTAAAAAGCCTTCGGTAGATTTTACGGCAATAATATTTGAGTTCGGTTTGAAAATGGCGGTATAGGCATAGGGAAAATGCCTGAATTTAGCCAATTCTTCTCCCTTTGAACCGTATACGTATACTGTTCCGCCGCTGCACCCTACACTATAATGCTCATTCCTGCAGAAGCCCCAGAACTTTTTCACATTTTGCCCCCTTATGCCCATGCAACTTCAGATTTTTATAAGCGGAAAATATTTAACAACACAAGGTCAGATATCGCTATTTATGCTCTCCAGCCTGTCGCCCCACTTTTTTGCATTCTCTTCATCTCCCCTGGCCGCATAGTAGTCGGCGCGCAGGGACACGAGCATTATGAAGGCGGGCTCGTCCTCGGCGATCTGAGGGACGGAAAAGAAGTAATCCTCGTCTATATCGGCAAGCGCCCTCCCTTCCGCCACCATGCCCTGGATATCGAGCACGCGGGCAAGCACCTGCCACTCCGCCGTATTCTTTGCCGCGCGCATGGCGAGCAGCATGTCGGTGCCGCCGCCCGCATATTCCGCTGGCAGAACGTTTATCATGAACAGATAGAACGAAGCGGGTGCGAGGAAGGAAAAATACAGCGCCGCACCGTCTGCGAACAGCAGACCCATACCCACAGCCGCCGTAAGCAGATTGACGGCAAGTCCGCCGAGGGCGGTGACGATGAACCTGCGGCGCATTTTTCCGCTGCGCCTCGGCATTACCGTGCACGAGGACGGAGCGAACACGCCCGGCCTGCCGAGCTTTACGCGCATGCCGCTGATGCCGCCGAAAACGAGATGCCCCGCCTCGTGCAGAAGCGCGGCGACGGGAAAAAAGAGCAGGCAGGCGAGCAGGTATATTAGTATGTGCACCCAGCCGAACGAGATATATATACAGTAGCAGCCCGCCGCGGCAAGCGCGAGCGCCGGCAGGGCGCACGCCGCCGTGGTGAGCACGCCCTTCATTTTGCCAGCCCCCTGAGGATCACGTAACCCTCGAGATTGTCGCTCTCAGACACCGTTATGCCGCCGGAACCGAATTTTGAAAGCAGTGAATACATGAGAAGGCAACCGCCCGCTATCACGTCGGCGCGGCGCACGTCCATGCCCTTTACCTTTTTGCGCTCTTCCACGGTGAGCGGGAGCAGCCTTTCCGCCTCCTCGCCCAGCCACTGCGCGGAGAGAAAAGTGCCGTCGACCACCTTCGGATCGTAAGGTTCCAGCCCGTGAAATATGGCAGCGAGGCTGGTGGCAGTGCCTCCCACGCCGTACATATCCACGGCGGATAGGTCGGGGGCGCCGTATTCGGCAAGTTTGCGATCTATTACCTTTTGCAGGGCCTGCCTGTCCTGCCCGGCGAGGTCGTACAGACGGACGGTGCCTATGTCCACACTCTTTGAATAGACCTTTTTGCCTCCCTTCTGCACGGTGATCTCCGTGCTTGCGCCGCCGAGATCGACCATACCTCCGTCGCGCCCGCGCAGCGCACCCGCAAGGCCGCAGGCAGCCTCTTCCTCGCCGCCGATGACGTCCACGTCGATGCCCGTGAGCTGTTTGACGCGCTTTACAAAGTCGCCGCCGTTTACCGCCGAGCGGACTGCAGCGGTGGCGAACACATACGGCGTGCCCGCGCCGTTCAGCTCGGCAGCCGCCGCAAACAGCTGCACCGAACGGGCGGTGCGCTCTATAGCCTCCGGCAGGAGCCTGCCGCTTGCAGCCAGCCCCTCGCCCAAGCGGGTGGTGTCTGTCTGCTTATATAAAGTTTTTCCGTCCGCCATTACCATGAGGCGGACGGAATTGGAACCAACGTCTATTGCCGAAATTTTCATTGCTTTTTCCTTAAAGTTACCGGCCGAGCAAGTCCTTTTCGAGCGCAAGGTCGAAAAGATTGTTAAGGTCGCTGTAATAATCCAGTTTGTCCTCGGTTTCGCCTATGTCCTGAATGATCCTGTCGTACTCCTCCTGCAGCTGCTCCTTGCGGTTGCTGAGGTTGACTATAACGACCAGCTGATAGATGAGTATCGCAACGAGGATGACGAGCAGCAGCACCACCGAAACGGTGCCCGCGGCTATCAGCCGATTGCGCTTTTGTACGTTCATATCTTACTCCTTTCTGCGGGCAGGACTGCGGCGCGCACCGCGCCCTGCACCTTCGGCAAGTCTATTATACAGTTTATTGACAAAAAAAGCAACTATTAAATGCAAACTTTTGACATACAGCACAATTCCCGCAAGGCATGCAGCGAGCATGTAGGCGCGGACGCCGGGAAATGCAAACGCCGCCGAACAGCACACGAACATGGCAGCGAGCGCAAGGAAGTAAAGAACGTCGCACACGGCGGTGACGGCGCGCGAAGGGGCGCCGGGAAAACGGAAGCCGAAGAGCGTGCGCACCGCATAGAGCACGTCGTAGATTGGCCCGCTGGCCACTCCGCACGCAAGGCATATCAGGAATATGCGCACTATTTGAGCAGCCTGCGGGCAAGCTTTATGCCCTTGGGAAGGTACTTTACTTCCGTGACGGTGCCGCTCGCGGAAAAGGCGCCGCTGCTCTTTGAAAAGGCGTTTATTTTAAGCCCGCTGCCCGAAACGAGTATCCTGCCGCCGGCATACCCCAGCGCTATGCGCGTTGAGGAAAAGCCGTCGACGCTCTCTATCCCCGTGGCGGAAAACAGCCTGCAATCTTCGATGGTTATACCGTGCGTCACTCCCTCCATGCATTCACCCCGCAAAAAAGTACTGCCGCCGCTGCGGCAGTACTTATATATGCATATCCCGACGATTTTATGAAAACATGCAACGGCGCGGGCACTTAAAGCCCCTTCTTTGCCTTTGCCGCGGCCTTGGCGCGCAGCTCGCTGTCTAGGATGCGCTTGCGTATACGGATATTTTTGGGAGTTATCTCCAGAAGCTCGTCGTCGGCGATAAATTCGAGACACTCTTCAAGGCTCATGCGCTTGGGGGTTATCAGCCTGAGCGCATCGTCGCTGGAGGACGAGCGGGTGTTGGTCAGGTGCTTTGTCTTGCAGACGTTGACGTTGATGTCTTCGCTCTTGGGGCTCTCGCCTATGACCATGCCCTCGTACACCTGCGTGCCGGGGCCGATGAACAGCGTGCCGCGGCCCTGCGCGTTGAACAGTCCGTAGGTGACCGCCTCGCCCGTTTCGAACGCCACGAGCGAACCGGTGCTCCTGCGCGAAAGTTCGCCCTTATAGGGCTGGTATTCGAAGAACACGGACGAGAACACACCTTCGCCCTTGGTAGAGGTGAGAAATTCGCTCTTGTAGCCGAACAGCCCGCGTGCGGGAATTATAAACTCCAGGCGCGTGCGGCTGCCCACCGCGCTCATGTGCAGAAGTTCGCCCTTCCTTTCGCCCATGCTCTGGAACACTGCGCCCGAGTAAGCGTCGGGCACGTCTACGATGAGGCGCTCCATGGGTTCGCACTTTACGCCGTCGATCTCCTTGAACAGCACGCGGGGCGTGGATACCTGAAATTCGTAGCCCTCCCTGCGCATGTTTTCGATGAGTATCGAAAGGTGCATTTCGCCGCGGCCGCACACGCGGTAGCTGTCGGCAGAATCGGTCTCTTCCACGCGCAGCGAGACGTCTTTGAGCAGTTCGCGGAACAGCCTGTCGCGCAGGTGACGGGTGGTCACCCACTTGCCCTCCTTGCCGGCAAAGGGCGAATCGTTTACCGAAAAGGTCATCTCTACCGTGGGTTCCGAGATCTTTACGAATTTATGCGCCTCCACGCAGTCTGGCGAGCACACCGTGTCGCCGATGTTTATCTTTTCCAATCCGGAGAAGCAGACAATGTCACCGGCGACAGCCCTTTCGCACGGGACGCGGCTGAGGCCTTCGATCTGGTATAGGTTGACGAGCTTGCCCGCCGCTTTCATCTGCTGGTTGTTGTAGTTGGTGGTGACGACTGCCTGTCCCTGCAGAACTTCGCCGCGCTCTATCCTGCCTATGCCTATGCGGCCGACGTAGTCGTTGTAGTCTATGGACGAGACGAGCAGCTGCGCGGGGCCCTTTTCGTCCACCTCCATTGGCCGGATGTGCGAGAGAATGGTGTCGAACAGCGGCGTGAGGTCGGTGCCCGGTTTATTGAGATCGAGCGTGGCGGTGCCGTTTCGGCCCGAGCACCACACTACGGGACTCATCAGCTGATCGTCGGAGGCGTCGAGCTCCATGAGCAGTTCGAGTATCTCGTCCTGCACCTCTTCGAGGCGGGCGTCGGGACGGTCTATCTTGTTCACCACGATTATCAGCCTGTGGCCCATCTCGAGCGCCTTCTGCACCACGAACCTCGTCTGAGGCATGGGGCCTTCGGCTGCGTCGACGAGCACGAGCACGCCGTTGACCATCATCATCACCCTTTCGACCTCGCCGGAAAAGTCGGCGTGGCCCGGGGTATCGACTATGTTTATCTTTACGCCGTTATAGTGGACGGACGTGTTCTTTGCGAGTATGGTTATGCCGCGCTCTCGCTCGATGGCGTTGGAGTCCATCACCCTCTCCTCCACAGCCTGGTTTTCCCTGAAGGCGTGGCTCTGTTTGAGCATTGCGTCCACAAGCGTGGTCTTGCCGTGGTCGACGTGCGCGATTATAGCTACATTCCTTAAATCGTTTCTTACCATATGAATCCTTTACCGAGCAAAATTTTTCCATTATATTTTAGAGGCACGCGCAAAAAAATGCAACCGATATTGCGCGGCTGCAAATTTTTTACTCTTTTTGTAAGGCAATAAAAATTTTTTATAATTGTTTGCATTGCGCAAAAATCACGCGGCTGCCTTCAGAACTGAAATTCGCTCTTGGTGGCGCGGTCGAACAGCTTTAAGATTATGTTCATGCACTCCCTTGCGCCGTCGCCGCTTTCAAAGGCGCGCGATTCGAAGCAGGCCTCGTACACCGCCTCGGTTATAGGCAGCTCCACGCCGTGCTCCTCGCCCATCTTCTTCATGGCCTTGGCCGTCATCACGCCCTCGGCGAGCTTATTGAACTTCTGCCCCTTCGCCATCATCTCGCCGTAGCGGCGGTTGTGGGAATACTCGGAAAAGAGCGTAGTCTCGTAGTCGCCGAGATGGGCAAGCCCGTAGGCCGACATGAACCTGCCGCCCATAGCCTGTATCAGAGAACCCACCTCGTAAGCGCCGCGCGCCATGAGCGGCCCCTTTAAGCTGACATAGCCGCTGCCGTCGAGCACGCCCGCAGCTATGCCCAGAACGTTCTTCGCTGCGGCGCCTATCTCGGTGCCGATGAGATCGTTGCCGTAGTAAAAGCGGATGAGGTTGCTCTTGAAGCTGTCGGCAAGGCGGCGTTTGAGCGCGTCGTTGGCAGAATCTATCACCATACAGTTGGGTATGCCCCGGACGAACGCCTGAATGTGCCCGGGGCCCACCCATACGGCTACCCTGTCGGGAGAGATGCCGCTTTCCGTCATCACCTCCGAAAGGCGCTTGCCCGTGCTCTCCTCTATGCCCTTCATGCACAGCACGAATACCTTGTCGCCCACGGGGTAGCGCGTGACTTTCTGCATAAAGCCGCGCAGCCCCTGCGAGCTGATGGAGATTATTATGATATCGCTCTTTTTTATGGCGTATTCGAGGTCGCAGGTGAGCTCTATCCTGCCGTCGAGCGCGACGTATTCGTTTTTGCCCTTTTCTTTGAGGACTCTGTAAGAGGGCGCGTCCTCCGGCCCCCAGTTTATTACCTCGTTGCCCTTGACGGCAGACTGGTACCACGCTATGAACGAGCCCCACCTGCCGCAGCCGAGAACGGAAATCTTCATGTTTTTCACCGTATAATTGTGTTTTGATTATAAAATCGTGCGGGAATATGCCGCAACAAACGCTAGATCGACTTGCGCTCGGTAAGCGCGCGCGAAAGAGTTACTTCGTCGGTATATTCCAGCTCGCCGCCGATGGGTATGCCGTGCGCAAGGCGCGTGACGTTGATGCCCAGCGGTTTTAACAGCCTTGCGATATACATTGCGGTGGCCTCGCCCTCCACGTCGGGATTGGTGGCCATTATCACCTCCTGCACGCCGCCCTCGTTCACGCGCGCGAGCAGTTCCTTTATGCGTATGTCGTTGGGACCCGTGCCCTCCATGGGGTTTATCACGCCGTGCAGGACGTGGTAAACGCCCTTGTATTCGTGCAGTTTTTCCAGCGCGATGACGTCTTTGGGTTCCTTTACGACGCATATGACCGATTTATCGCGTTTAAGGCAGATGTCGCAGACCTCGTTTTCGGTAAAGTTGCCGCATATTTTGCAGTATTTTACCCTGCGCTTTGCCTCGGTTATGGCGTTTGCAAATCCTTCAGCCTCCGCCGCGCTCATGTTTATCACCCTGTAAGCGTAGCGCTGCGCCGTCTTTTTGCCGACGCCCGGCAATTTTGTAAATTCGTTGATGAGCCTGCCTATCGGCTCGATAAAAATATCCATATTGACCTTGGTTCACGAATTTTTAGCGCGGGCCGCGCACTAAAAATTCCGTGAGATTGAGAAACCAAGTTTCTCTGACGGCATCTTTATTGCCCACCATTATAGAAATGCCGCCATTCACTTCCGGTGAGCCAGCTTGCGCTGCAAATCGGGTCGCGCAGGCGCAGGGAAACCCTGCTTGCGCACATAAGTAATTTGTACACGTCGGACAGCAAAACTTACATGAGGCCGGGAAGGCTTGCGCCGCCGAACTTGCCCATCTTTTCTTCGTAGAGCTCGTCCGCCTTTTTATAGCCGTCGTTGATGGCGGCAAGTATCAGGTCTTCGAGCATTTCGACGTCCTCTTCGTCCGAAAGGTCGATCATCTGCGAGATCTTACTGCCGAACTCCACGCCGTTTATCACCTTTTTGCCGTTCATGTAGATGACGACCGTTTCGTCGCCCTCTTCGCCGCCGCCCGAAAGCCCGACGACTTCCAGTTCTTCAAGCTCCTTTTCGGCCTGCTGCATCTGCTCCTGTATCTTCTGCGCCTGTTTTACGAGGTTGTTCATTCCCCCGCCCATGCCGCCTCTGAAACCTGCCATAAAAAACTCCTTTATATGATGATCGCTATATATTTGGCCGTTATTTTATCTCTATAACAGTGCCTCCGAAATTGGCCTTTAATGTTTCTACTGCCTTTTTGAGCGCGTCCTGCTTTTTGTTGAGGCGCACTTCGAAGTCAGTGACGCCCGACTGCGCGAGCACCTCCGCAAGGACGGCGGAATTGTCCTGCCGCGTTATGGCGCGGTAGACCGTTTCGTTTTCGGTGTTGAACACGTACTTGGCACCCTCCTGCACGCAGGAAAGGTCTGCGCACAGGGTGAAAAGTACGGCGTTTTTGTGAGTGGTGCGCAGCGCCCTTAAAAGAGCGGCGTGCACGCTTTTGCCCGTAAGCCCGCCCGCGGGCGCGGCTGCAGGTTTTTGCACGCCGTCAAATACGTCTTCGCCTTCGGCAGGCTGCAGCGCAGGCCTGTTTGCAGCCTTGACGACGGGCTGTTTTCCGGACTGCGTTTCGGGCTGCTTTGCGGGCAGATCGGCGTAGAACGCGGTCGCCCTGCCGCGCGGCTTTTCCGAGAATATGTCGGACTGGGTGCCGCTTACAGGCATTGGCGCTGATTCGGTACGCGGCGCCTGTACGGGCACGTTTGCCGCCGCGGCGGAGAGGTTCTTCACCTTCTCTTCGAGCGCGGACACCCTTGAAAGCAGCGCGTCGATGTTGTAGTCTGCCTGCGGCAGCGTGCAGCGCAATATCGCCGTTTCGAGCACAACCCGCGCGTCGGCGGCGTAGCGCATGTCGGCCTCCGCCCTCACGAAAATTTCGGTTGCGCGCAGTATCTTGTGCCCGTCTGCCGAAGCTATCTCTTTGACTTTGCCGAACATATCCGCGGGGAGATTGAGTATATCGGCCGCATTTTTGCACATCTTGGCGACGGACACGTTGTTGAGAAAATTGAGGACGTCCTTTACGAACACGCCCGCGCTCTTGCCGCCGGCAAACACCTCCTCGGCACACGTAAGGGCGCCGCCTGCGTCGTCGGACAGCAACATCTTTACCACATCGGCAATCCTGTAAAAATCGGCGCTGCCGAGCACGGCGTTCACGTCGGCATAGGTAAGTTTGCCCGCAGAGTAGGATACGCACATGTCGGCGATGGAGAGCGTGTCGCGCGCGCTGCCCGCACCCGCGCGGGCTATGGCGGCGACGGCTTCATCCTCGTACTCCTTGCCCACCTTTTCCAGCACGTTTCTGAGCAGCCCCTCCAGATCGTGCTGCGGGATGAGTTTGAAATCGAAGCGCATGCAGCGCGAGAGTATCGTGGCGGGGATCTTCTGCGGTTCGGTGGTGGCGAGTATGAACACGGCGTGCGCGGGAGGTTCTTCCAGCGTCTTCAGCACGGCATTGAACGCCGACTGGGTGAGCATGTGCACCTCGTCGATTATATACACCTTATACCTGCCCGCGACGGGCGGGTACTGCACCTTTTCGCGCAGGTCGCGCATCTCGTCCACGCCGTTATTGGAAGCGGCGTCTATTTCGGATATATCCAGGTTGCCGCCCTCCGCAAGCGCCCTGCACGTTGCGCATCTGCCGCACGGCGAGCCGTTTACCGGGTGTTCGCAGTTTATGGCGCGCGCAAAAATCTTGGCGACGGACGTCTTGCCCGTGCCGCGCGGGCCGCAGAAAAGGTAGGCGTGGCCTATTTTTCCGCTTTCGATCTGATTGGTCAGAATTTTTACTATGTGTTCCTGCCGCACCACCTTATCGAGCGTGTCGGGGCGGAACATCCTGTAAAACGCAAGGTATGCCATTATCCTTCCTCAGCCCTTAAAAAAGCCCCGAGAGCTTGCGCTTGGCGCGCTGAAGGGCGTTATCTATGCTCTTTACGGGCTTGCCCGCGGCGGAGGACATTTCCGCCATCGTCAGCCCGTCCATATACATCACCGTGACCTTGAATTCGAACGACGAGAGGTGCTTGCCTATCTTCTGCAAAAATTCCCGCCTGTTTTCCCGCTTTATGAGCTCATCTTCGGGATTTTCCGGCGAAGAATACAGCTCTTCACCCACCTCGGTTATGGGCAGGAAGTTATTGAGCGCTGCGTTCTTTGCGCCGCGGGTGGCCTTTACGCAGTCGATTATGCGGTTGCGTATGCAGCGCGCGGCATAGGGGGCGAACCTGCCGCCGGTATAGCCGCCGATAGCCGAATACAGCCCGCACATGCCCTCCTGCACCAGATCTTCCGTTTCTCCGCCGGAGAGGAAGAACGCGCGCGCGATGGAGAGCACCACGTTTTTATACCTGCCCAGAAGCTCGGCGGCGGCGGACTTTTCGCCCTGCTGCGCAAGCTCTGCAAGTTGTTCGTCGGTCAGTTTTTTATCCTGCATCTCACCACTTCGTACGCGGCTATGCCGAGCGCCACCGAGGCATTGAGCGAATTCACCTTGCCGAGCAGCGGCAACGAGAGCACTCCGTCGCACCGTTCGCGCGTGAGACGCCTTACGCCGCTGTCTTCGCCGCCGATGACCAGCCCGACTTTGCCGCTGAGATCGGCAGAGTATATGCTCTGCCCGTCGGCCTCGAGGGCATACAGCCAATAGCCGCACTCTTTCAGTCTTTCTATGGCGCCCGAAAGCGAGGGCACCTTTGCCACCATGACATGGTTTGCCGCGCCCGCCGAGATGCGTATGACCGCCTCGGTGACGCTTGCGGACTTCTGCGCGGGGATAACGACGCCGTCGGCGCCCGCGCACTCCGCCACCCTTATTATCGAACCGAGGTTGTGCACATCCTCTATGCCGTCGCACAGAATGACGAATCCGCCTTCGCCGCCGTGACTTATTATATCCTCGATGTCGGCATATTCATACTCCGCCGCAAAGGCTATCACCCCCTGGTGGCGGCCGCTGCCGCTCATCCTGTCGAGAGCCTTATCCTCGGCAAACTGCACGCGGATACCGTGCTTGCGCGCCTCGGCGAATATCCTTGCGAGGGAGCCCTGCGCGCCCTTTTCCATGACTATCTTTTCTATGGGTTTGCCGCTTCTTATAAGTTCGAGTACGGCGTTCCTGCCCTCTGTCTTCATATCAGTCCCCGAGAAGTTCCTCTATCCTTTCGTGCCTGCCCGTGAGATAGAGGTAGCCTATGAGCGCCTCGAATCCCGTAGAGCGGTTGTATTCGCCCACGCTTGCATGCTTAGAGCGCGTGCTCTTTTTTGCGTTCCTGCCGCGGCGGAAGATGTCCGCCTCCTCTTCGGTGAGCGCGGGCAGCAGCCTTTCGATGAGTTCGCTCTGCCCCTTCGCCGAGACCTGCCGCGACGAGAGCTTTTGCAGCGTGCCCGTCTTGAAATCGGTGCCGAGCACGAGCTTTTCGCGCACGTACAGCGAATACACGGCGTCGCCCACGAACGCGAGCACGACGGGGCTTAAATTGCGCGCGCCTTCCGGCGTGAGAAAATTGCTGTTTCCGAACATACTACTCCGTATAATTATACCCTTTGATTATACCATTTTGTAATAAAAAAATCAATAGTTAAGTAGTATATAACGTGAAATTGTTTACCCTGCGCAGGAGCGCCGCCATAGCCGCGGCGGCAATAATAATATTCGGCGGGTTGCTCGGGCTTGCGTGCGGCGGCATAGCTTCGGCGCAGTCTGCGCGCCCGCCCGTGATAGTCATCGACGCAGGCCACGGCGGCATAGACGCCGGCGTTTACGGCAAGGCGAGCGGCGTCAAGGAGAGCGAGATAAACCTTGCGATAGCGCGCGAGCTGGCGGGTTACTTCGACGCGGCGGGATTCTGCGCCGTGCTCACGCGCAAGACGCAGGGCGGGCTTTACGGACTGCCCGTAAAGGGTTTCAAGATGCGCGACATGAACGCGCGGCGCGACACGATAGTAAGGTGCGGCGCCGACATGGTCATATCCGTGCACCAGAACACCTTTCCGGACAGCACGCGGCGGGGCGCGCAGGTGTTCTTTTACCCCGGCAGAGAGAACGGCAGAAAACTTGCCGCGTGCATACAGCGCAGCCTGAACGGCACGGCGCTGGGCGACGGTAAAGAGCCGCTTGCGGGCGATTACTTCATGCTGCGCTGTACCGACTCCCCCTCCGTCGTTGTGGAGTGCGGGTTTTTATCAAACGAAGAGGACGAAAGGCTGCTGCTCACAGAAGAGGGCAGGCGCGACGCGGCATACGCCGTGTTTATGGGCGCGGTGGAATATTTTTCGCCGCAATGATACATTAGAAAGGATAAGAAAAAGCTCTCCGCTTTCCGCGGAGAGCTTACTTTATTTAATATTTTCAGGAGAGCTTTTCGAGCAGCTTGAGGTCGATGCCCTTTTCGCCTATCTTGATTATCTCTACCTTTACCACGTCGCCGATGTTTACAACGTCTTCCACCTTGTCGACGCGCTTGTCGGAGAGCTTGGAAATGTGGATCATGCCGTCCTTGCCGGGCGCGAACTCGACGAACGCGCCGAAGGTGAGGATGCGCACAACCGTGCCCACGAACATGTCGCCCACTTCGGGGTCGTGCGCGATGGACATGATTATTGCCTTTGCCTTTTCGGCATTTTCGATGGGGCCGGTAGTGGAGATGTAGCCGCGGCCGGAATCGTCGTCGTTGAAGTCGATATCGGTGCCCGTCTCCTCCATTATCTTCTTTATCACGCAGCCCTGCTTGCCGATGACGTCGCCGATCTTGTCGGGAGCGATCTCGAAGCTGATGATCTTGGGAGCATATACCGAGAGGGCGGGAGCAACTTCGGGAACGCATTCGAGCATCTTTGAAAGGATGAACGTCCTGCCCTCGTTGGCCTGCTCGATTGCGGTGTGCATGATCTCTTCGGAGATGCCCTTGATCTTTATGTCCATCTGGATGGCGGTGATGCCCTTTACGGTGCCCGCAACCTTGAAGTCCATGTCGCCGAGGAAATCTTCAAGGCCCTGGATATCGGTGAGCACCTTGAATTCGCCCGTCTCCTGATTCTTTATAAGGCCCATCGCAACGCCTGCCACGGGTGCCTTGATGGGAACGCCCGCGTCCATGAGCGCCATGGTGGAGCCGCATACCGACGCCATCGACGAAGAGCCGTTGGAGGAGAGTATGTCGTTGACCACCCTTATTGCATAGGGGAACTCCTCTTCGGAGGGAAGCACGGGGATGAGAGCGCGCTCTGCAAGGGCGCCGTGGCCTATCTCGCGCCTGCCGGGGCTGCGCAGCGCCTTGGCTTCGCCCGTGCAGTAGCCGGGGAAGTTGTACTGGTGCATGTAGCGCTTGTAAGTTTCGTCGTCCAGCCCTTCGAGCTTCTGCGCCTCTGAGAGCATGGCAAGCGTGCAGGTGGTGAGAGTCTGCGTCTGGCCGCGGGTGAACACGGCGCTGCCGTGCACGCGGGGAAGGACGTGCCTTTCGCACCAGATGGGACGGACGTCTTTGAGGCCGCGGCCGTCGGGACGGATGCCCTTGTCGAATATCTTTGCGCGCACCTTTTCCTTGGTGAGGTAATAGAGGCTGTCCTTTATCTCGCGCGTATTTTCGGGATAGATGTCTGCAAAGTGTTCGAGCACTTCCTTTTCCGCCTGAGCCTGGCGGGACTCCCTCTCCTGCCTGTCGAAGGTGTCTATCGCCCAGTCGATCTTTTCGGAGGCGTACTCGCGCACCGCCTTGTCGAGCTCTTCGGGGATATGGTAGAGCTCCATCTCCTTCTTGGGCTTGCCCACGGCGGGCACTATCACGTCGTCGATGAAGTTGCAGATCTTCTTGATCTCTTCATGGCCGAACATGATGGCGTTTACCATCTCTTCGTTGCTCACCTCGTCGGCGCCCGCCTCTATCATGAGTATGGCGTCCTTGGTGCCCGCGAGGTTGAGGTGTATGGTGCTGGCGTGCCTCTGCGCGAGGTCGGGGTTAATTACGTACTTGCCGTCTACGAGCCCCACCACTACCGAGCCCGTGGGGCCTGCCCAGGGGATATCGGAGATGGAGAGCGCGACGGAGGAACCTATCATGGCGAGGGGCTCGGGAGCGACGTCGGGCTCTACCGAGAGCGCCTGCGCCACCACCGTCACGTCGTTGTAAAGTCCCTTGGGGAAGAGCGGGCGAAGGGGCCTGTCTATGAGCCTTGCGGTAAGGATGGCCTTGTCGCTTGCCCTGCCTTCGCGCTTTTTGAAGCCGCCGGGGATCTTGCCGACGGAGTACATCTTTTCATCGTAGTCTACCTGAAGGGGGAAGAAATCCATGCCCTCCCTGGGGGCGGCGGACATGCACACCGTTACGAGCACCGCAGTGTCGCCGCAGCGGACTACGCACGCGCCGTTGGCCTGCTCGGCGTACTTACCCGTTTCGATAACTACGTCTCTGCCCCCCACCTGCATTGTGAATTGTTTGCTTTCTTTCATTTTGTTGCTTACTCCTTGTCTGTTCTTGCGCCCGGGGCGACCCCGCCGCGGACAAATTTATGAAAAAAAGAGCGACATAAAAATACGCGCTCTTTTTTGTACGTTAAAAAATTACTTTCTTAAGTTCAAAGCGGCAACGATGGCACGGTATCTTTCGATGTCCTTGGATTTAAGGTAGTCGAGAAGACCGCGGCGACGGCCTACCATTTTGAGAAGGCCCCTGCGGGAGTGGTTGTCGTGAATGTGAACTTTGAGGTGCTCGTTGAGGTGATTGATGCGCTCGGTGAGGAGAGCTATCTGAACCTCGGGCGAACCGGTGTCGCCTTCCTTAGTTGCGAATTTTGCAATGATTTCCTGCTTTTCCATCTTAAATTATCCTCCTGTAATGGAAATTATCTGCGGACAACAAAGCACGGGCGTGGAGTATTCGCACCGCCTTGTAGCCGTAACATGGTTATTTTAGCATAGCGCGCGCATAAATGCAACTAAATTGATCGGGTTGCGGCGCCTTTTCTTTTTTACACGCTCAAATGTTACAAAATGATAAATATTTGCAGTCATTCAAACAGTTTCAGCCGTTCGCGGATAATGGCGGCGCACTTTGCAAGGTATGAGGGGATATCCTTGGGGGAAGCCAGCCGCTCTATCCTGCTGCCGCCGCCGAACACGCGCTTTGAAATGGCGCCCGCCCCGACGGCTATGTTTGAGCAGATCTCCTCCATGGTGCCTATGTTGTAGGCGCACGCCTTGCCCGGCCTGCACCAGCCGGTGTTTTCGTTTGCGCCCGCCTGGTACTTCTGGCGGTAGAGATAGTATGGCTCGTACCCCGCCGAGGTTAGCATTTCGCGCGAGAGGGCTATCATTTCGTCGATCTCGCCGCCGTCTATGCGCGAGACGCGCTCTTTGAGGCGCGAGCCTGATTTGAGGCACAGCGAATGAACGGTGATGTTTTCGGGCTGCAGCTGCACCGCCAGGGAGAGCGAATTACGGAAATCGCCCGGATCTTCGCCAGGGAGGCCCGCAATGAGGTCTATGTTTATGTCGAAGCCGTACTTTTCCGCCATATGATACGCGTCGATCACCTGCTCGGCGGTGTGCCTGCGGCCTATCCGCGCGAGCGTTTCGTCGGAAAATGTCTGAGGGTTGACGCATATCCTTGTGACGCCGGCCTCTTTGCAGGCGGCGAGCTTTTCATCGGTGAACGTATCGGGCCTGCCCGCCTCCACCGTGAACTCCGCGCCGTCCGCCCCGAGAGCGTTGATCGCGGCATATATGCGGGTCAACTGCTCATTTTCAAGACAGAAAGGCGTGCCGCCTCCTATGTAGACGGAATTGAATTTAATGTCAATGGCCCTGAGGCTTTCAAGCTCGCTTATCACGCAGTCGGTATATTCGCCCACATACCTCTGCACGGCGGGCATGGGCGCGGTGATAAACGAACAGTATTCGCACTTTGTGGGGCAGAACGGCAGGCCGACGAACAGATCTGCGCCCCTCCCTCTGTTTTTTCGGTAAATTTCGCCCTGCGCGGCGAGCACGCGGCGGATCATGGCGATATTCTCTTCGCTGACGCTGAACTTTCTGAACAGCGGAGCAAAGTCCCGCCCCTCTGAAAGCTCGGCATACGCCATCTTGGTAGGCCTGATGCCGGTGAGCGCGCCCCACGGAAAAGTTTTGCCGGTGAGTTCCGAAAGGAACAGATAGAGCGCCAGCTTTGCCGAACGCTTTGCGCACCGCCTGAGCGCAAGCTCTCCCTCCGCCTGCCATACGTCCGTGTATGTGCGGCATTCCTCGCCCGAACGGACGGTGTTTATGTAGTTTTCGCCGTCGCGCCTGAACGTGTGCACTATTCCGGCATCTTCGGCGCCGAACAGGCGCACCACGTCCATCAGCTCTGCATTGAGATAAGCGGTGTCGGTTATAAGCATATCAGCCCCTTACGTAGGGATTGCATGCGCGCTCGTGCGAGAGGGTGGTGTCTTCCCCGTGCCCGCAATACACCTTGTAGTCGCCCGGCAGCAAGTACAGTTTTTTTATGCCGGCAACTATCTGCGCCGCGCTGCCCGTGGGCAGGTCGGTCCTGCCTACGCCCTCGCAGAAGAGGGTGTCGCCCGTGAAGAGACAGTCCTCCGCGAGGTAGCATACCCCGCCCGATGTATGCCCGGGAGTAGGTATCACACCGAAATCTATGCCCGCAACAGATACCTTATCGCCTGCTGGCAGCGGATCGAACGGCTGCACGGGATAGCCGAGCGCGGCATATGCGGGCGTGAACATGTGGGCGATCTCCTCCGCACTCGCATATACGGGGACGCCTTCCCGCGCGAAGCGGGCACAGCCGCCTGTGTGGTCGTAGTGGCCGTGCGTGAGCAGCACGCCGCGGGGTTCGAGCCCGAGTTCGGCGCACTTGTCGCGCACGCGCGGCTGTCCGGGGTCTATAACGGCGCACGTTTTGCCGTCTGCCGTGACGATATATGAGTTGGCCGCAAACCCCTGCGGATAAATTTTATATACAGTAAGCATAGAGTTGCTCCGATTATATGCCGTGACCGCCGCCAAGACAAGGCGCGCGAGGAAAACATATATAAGTTATGACGAAACGCGGCAGCACGAATTTAGTTCGGGCGTATAGCCGCGTTACGACCACTTTACCTTCACGGAAAAAGATTTTGCCGCAGGCAAAAGATTTTTCGTGAGTTCAAAAACTTCAAAGAACCAAGCAAGACAAGGCGCGCGAGGAAAACCCGAGGGAGTTTACTTTGGCGTAAATGACCGAGGGTTGCCGCAGCGCAACACAGTATTGCGACGGTTATGTGAAGTTTTAGTTGGAAGTGCGGTAGACGTCGATTATCCTCTTATCCCTCTTGATATGGTTGATGAGAAGGTCGAGGTCTGAACGCTTGTTGAGGCGAACGCTTATGTCGACCACCGTCTGCTTGTTTTTGTCGAGCCTGCCCACTATCTGTTGCAGCGAGAGGTGCATTGCAGAGATCTCCGCCGTGACGAAGGCGACTATTCCGTCGCAGTTGTCGGCGACGACGCGCAACCCCACTATAAATTCCGAGCCGGTCTCCGCCGTCCATTGCGCGGGCTGGATGCGGTCGGGGTCGTAGTCCTTTAAGTTGGGGCAGTCCTTGCGGTGGACTATCACGCCCCTGCCGCGGGAGACGAAGCCCACGATGTCGTCGCCGGGCACGGGGTTGCAGCAGTGCGCAAAGCGCACCATAAGCCCGCCCATGCCGCGGATCGTGACTCCCGATTCGGAAACGTTTCCGCCCTTGTCGGGCAGTACGGGCGCCTTGGGGACTACCTTTTTATAGTAGTCGATGAGCTTGAATATTATCTGATTGACGCTTACTGCGCCGTAGCCCACAGAGGCGAACATCTCCTCCTGAGAGGCAAACACCAGCTTCTGTGAAAGTTTTTCGAACGATTCGGCAGTTAAAAGATCGTTTAAGGAATAGTCCCTGCGCCTGGCCTCGGCCTCGAGCATGGCCCTGCCGGTGCGGGCGTTCTCCTCCTTCATCTCGCGCTTGAAGAACTGCCTTATCTTGGCGCGCGCCGAACCGGATTTTACGTATTTGAGCCAGTCCCACGAAGGCCCCTTGCTGTTTGGCGAGGTGAGTATTTCCACCACGTCGCCCGTGTGCAGCACGGAGTTGAGCGGGACTATGCGGGAATTTACCTTTGCGCCCACGCACTTGTTGCCCACCTCGGAATGGATGGCGTAGGCAAAGTCGATGGGCGTGGCTTCGAGCGGGAGCGAGATGACCTTGCCGTGCGGGGTGAACACGAGCAGTTCGGTGGTGTACAGGTCGGTTTTGAGGCTTTCGACGAACTCCTTGGCGCTGCCCGTGCTGCCCTCCCAGTCCATGACGTCGCGTATCCATGCGAGGCGCGCGTCGAAGTTGTTGTCCTGCCCGCCTTTCTGCTCCTTATAGCGCCAGTGCGCGGCGATACCGTATTCCGCCATGTGGTGCATTTCGAAGGTGCGGATCTGTATTTCGAATATCTGCCCGAAGTCGGTGACCACCGTGGTGTGCAGCGACTGATACATGTTGCGCTTGGGCATGGCGATGTAGTCCTTTATCCTGCCGGGCACGGGCTTCCACTTCTTGTGGATCTTGCCCAGCACCTCGTAACACTCCTCTGTGGTGTTGACTATGACGCGCACGGCGGAGAGATCGTAGATCTGGTCGAGCGTCTTTCCGGTGTTCTTCATCTTTTTGTAGATGGAGAAAAAGTGCTTGGGCCTGCCGAACACCTCGCCCTTTATGCCGCTCTCTTCGAGCATCTCTTTGAGCTCGGACACGCACGCGTCTATGAACGAACGGCGCTCTTCCAACTTCTGGTGGATATTGGTGACGAGATATTCGTATGCCTTGGGGTCGAGGTATTTGAGGCACAGATCCTCGAGTTCGCACTTCATCTGCGAAATACCCAGGCGGCCGGCAAGCGGAGTGTATATCTCCAGCGTCTCCTTGGCTATCCTCTGCTGACGCTCGTCGGAGAGAAAATTGAGCGAACGCATGTTGTGCAATCTGTCGGCCAGCTTGATTATTATCACGCGGACGTCGTTTGCCATCGCCACGAAGATCTTGCGGAAATTTTCTATGTCCTCCTCTTCGTGCGTCTGGTAGTGGATCTTGTCGAGCTTGGTGACGCCGTCGACGAGGGTGTATACCTCGTTGCCGAAGCGGGAGATTATATCGTCCTTGGTGGCGGGAGTGTCCTCGATGACGTCGTGAAGGAAGGCCGCGGCCACGGTGGGCGCGTCCAGCCCGAGGTCGATGAGTATTTCGGCGACGGCGCACGGGTGAGTGAAGTAGGGTTCGCCCGAGGCACGCTTCTGGTTGGCGTGCATCTGTTCGGCATACTTATATGCCGCAAACAGCATCTGCCTGTCATCTTCGGAATAATTTTCGGTTATCTTATCCAAAACGTTCTTCATATTACACCAAACCGGCCTGCGCCCCTCCCGCTACGAGGCGGTAGAGCGCCGAATTGTTGAGATCGGTCTTTACCCCGCGGTAGACCAGGGGCCGCATTCCGAACGACATGAGACCCAGCTGTTCGAATACCTTGAATGCGAACAGCAGCTCGGAGACCTTGAAAGGGCTCTCTGCCGCGAACGCAGCCTCTTCGGCGGAAGCTCCCTCGAGATTGCCGGCATTCGCCGAGGCCCATGCAAATATTTTCAGCATATGTTCGCGCGAACCGTCTATACTGCCGAGAGGCGCGCCGCCCTCCGTGTCCGAGCAGACGATGAGCCTGCAGCGCGCGGCGACGGGGAGCGTTACGGCGTGCGGCCTGTCCAGCCATACGACCCTTCTGAACCCCGACAGATCGACGTCCGTCCGCGGGGCGACGAGTATGGTGTTGATCAGATTGAGCGCCGAGAGATTGAAGATATCCACGGGCAGATCTGCCGCCGCGGGGTACTTTTTCAGCGTGTCGTAGTCGGAGGCGATATACAGGGTGCCGTAACCGCCGTCGTCCTCCTCCATCAGCCGCTCTATCTGCCGCGCGGGCATGTATTCGGGCCGCACATCCGCCGCGGGCAGGCAGGCGCGCAGCACGGCGTTTGCCGAAATATAGTCGGCGGCATAGCTGCCGCAGTCGGACGAATATATCACGTCGCGCACAAAGCCGCGCACATATTCCCTGCCGCGGAAGCGGGAGACGTTGTATTCGAACACCAGCTTTTTGGGCGCGGGGCAGCTGAGCAGTTCAAAATATTTTGCGCCGCCGAAGAACATCATCTCCACCCCGCCGCACCTGAACGTGAGGTGCGAAGACTGCGGTTTGAGCCTGCGCGGGGAGCACGCGCCGACCTCGGTGCAGAACAGCGGGCGCTTGTTGCCTACGCCGTACGGTTCAAAACTTTCAAGTTCCCTTGCAACGCGGGCAAAGTCCTCGCCGGTGGCCTCGTTCACGTGCAGCGTGGGTATAAAATCTTCGGCGGTATAGGTACGCTCCATGTAGTCGTTGAGCGCGCCTTCGAGCAGTGAAAAGTTCTCTTCGGCGACGTTGACGCCCGCAGCCTGGGAATGGCCGCCGAATTCGCTTATAAATTCCGAGCACGCTTTGAGCGCCTCGTATATGTTCACGCCCTCTATGCTGCGGGCGCTGCCCTTGAGCTTGCCTTCGTTGTTTACGAACAGTATCACCGGCCTGCCGTACTCCTCCGCAAGCCTGGCGGCCACTATGCCCACGAAACCGGAATTCCAGCTATCGTCCCACAGCATTATTATCCTGCCGTATGCCCCGCCCGAGGCGAGCTTGGCTTTTGCCTGGCCGTACAGTTCGTCGCAGCGCAGCTGGCGCTCCTGATTGTAGGCGGTAAGGCGTGCCGAAAGTTCGAACACCGACTTTTCGTCAGTTTCGGCAAACAGCGCGAGTGCCGAGGAGGCGTCGCCCATCCTGCCCGCAGCGTTTACCTTGGGCGCTATCGTGAAGGCGAGAGTGTGCGCCGTGGCTGCCTCCTGCGAGCGCGTGAGGAAGTTTGAAAAGCACTTGCGGGGCGAGCCGTTGATGAGTCTGAGTCCCTCCGCCACAATGTCGCGGTTTTCGCCCGTGAGCGGAACGCTGTCGGCAACGGTTGCGAGGGCTGCGAAATCGAGATACGCATAGGCCGCCTTGCCCATGAGCGCGCACGCCACTTTGAACGCCACACCCGCGCCGCAGAGATTGTCGTAGGGGTAGCCGTCCTGAAATTTGGGGTTGATGCAGATGCAGTCGGGGAGGCGTTCGGGCAGTTCGTGATGGTCGGTGACTATCACCTCGCACCCGCTCTCTTTGAGGTATTCCACCTCTTCGGCGTTGGATATGCCGCAGTCTACCGTAATCACGAGCTGAGGCAGGTAGTCCTCGAATATGCCTTCGAGCGAGCTTACCGTGACGCCGTAGCCGTTGCAGCGTTCGGGCACGAATACCCGCACGTTGACGCCGAAATCCCTGAGCGCACGGCTCATTATCGTTGCGGCGCAAACGCCGTCGGCATCGTAGTCGCCGTAGACGAGCACATCCCACTCCTCGTCCCTGGCGCGGGTTATGAGTTCCGCAGCCTCCTGCATTCCGCTCATCTTGAACGGCGAGATGAAGTGCGATTGCGACGGGTGCATGAACGCCTGCACCTTTTCGGGCGTGTCGACGCCCCTGCCGTAGAGCACGGACGCGGCGGTGTATGTGAGGCCGCATCCCCTTGCAAGTTCTATTATCTTTCGTTTCTGTTCGTCGCTAAATTCAAATTCCGGTAAAATTCTCTTCATTTCATTATTGACCGCCGCCGCTGAAAATATCGCACGCGGTCGGTATACGAGTGCATTATATAATTATATTATACAGCATGGCGGCAAAAAAAACAAATAAATAAGGGCGGGGAAATCCCCGCCCTTTACCGAAGCGATATTTATTCGGCAGACTTTGCCGATTTTTTTGCGCCCACGTACTTTATCTGCTTTTCGGCAGCGCGCCTGTCTGCGCCGGCCTTGAGCCTTGAATATACCGAAGGCGTGAAGAACATGGTGCCGTACCACGAGGCGAGCACGCCGAGCAGCGCGCATACGCAGGGCATGAACAGGCCGAATACCGTGCCGCCCGCTATCGCCGTGAAGACGAGCATTATCAGCACTGCCGCAAACACGATGGCGTTTACGAGCGTTACAAGGGGGAACGCCGAACGCGAAGCGCCGTCGACCTGATCGAACGAGGACATCTCCTTGTATTCGTCGGTGCGGAAGAGCTTGCGCATCCTGTCGAACAGCATAGCGCAGCCGATCATCGTCACCAGCACGACGAACGCGGAAACGGCGATCATCGCGGGGGTGACCTGCACGCGCGTTATGGCGAGCAACGCATAGAACAGCGCGAGGTTGTGCACGTCGGCAATGAATGCCGCGGCAGCCATCGTGAGCTTATACCTTATGAGGAAATAGAGGAACTGGAACACCACCGCGACCGACACGCCTATGGCGGCGTAGGTTATGTCTACGGAGGCGTTGCGCTCGGCTGCAAGTTCGGTGTATGCCTGCGCGTAGCCGGTGAAATTACTGCCTATGCCCACCGCCGCGTCGATAGTTTCGGCGGCAGTTACTATGGCGTCGGAATCCTGCGAGGAGGCGAACCTGTATTCTATCCTGCTGTTGGTGGATTCGCCGGCCGTAACAAACGTGTAATAGGCTATGCCGTTATCGGCGAACGCGTCTTCGGCAATTTCCCTTACCTGTTCTTCCTTTATGTCGTAAGTGGAATACTTAACCTCTATGCTGCGGTAGCCCGCATAGTCGCCGCCCCAGTTGAAGAAGGCGCCAGCGGTGAAATGCATCACGAGACCGAGTATGAGTCCGACTGCGATGACCGCCGCAGAGATTATTATATAGAGGTGCATCCCGGAGGAAAATCTTAACTTATTCATAGTCGTCGAACGCCTCCCTGCTGAATCCGCAGAATTTATATTTATCGCGCGCGGGCGACATGGTCGCGTACCACATGAACCGCGTGAACCAGTGCAGAATATAGGAAGCAAGCGTGCCTATGAGCAGGATCATGCCGCATCCGGACAGGGCGCCGCGGCACACCAGCGTGAGCAGAACGGACACCACGAGCAACACGATGTGCAGGTCGAGTATGCCGGAGAAGGTCTTTTTATAGCCCGTCTTTACAGAAGCCTGGAGCGTTCTGCCCGCGTCGCTCTCCCTGCGGATCTGTTCAAACGACCAGAAGTTGCAGCCGGTGAAGAGCGCGAGGGTAAGCATAGCGGTAAACACGCCCGCCACGGTGAGCGTTATGCCGACGAGATATACGACGGCTATCATTATGCCCGAGAAGAGCACTGCCATGAGCGAGAAAGTGAGGCCGAGCAGACGGTAGCGCGCTACGGAGAACGCTATTACCGCCGCGAGCACGACGAGCGCTGCGACCGCAAGGAAGAGCGCGGTGTTTTCGCCGCCCGCCGCGGTGGCGTTAACCACCTCGTCATAATCATATACAAAACTGAGCGTATCGCCCGAGGCAGCGGAGTTGAGCAGCGCGGCGTAGTTGCGCGCCGTAGCCTCGTCGCCGACGGAGATATCGAAACTTGCGGAAGTTATGGCGCTTTCGCAGGTGAGGCTGATCACCTCGCTCTCGCCCACATAGAAGCGGATCGTCTGGTCGGAACTCTGGTTGGTATCGGCTATGGCTGCGGAGGCCTCGCTTATCACGTCTCTGCCTTCGGAGGTGAGCGTTATCCTTATGCCGTAGACGCCGCCCATAGCAAAATATTTTACGCTTTTAAACACGTCCCCGGCTTCGAGGCTGGTGCCCAGGATGTTGTAAGTCACCTGGCCGCCGTCGGCCGTCTGCGCCGAAGTCACGGCGTCGCGGTTGCCGTAGTCGTTGTTCCTCAGCGTGAGTTCGCCGCCGCGCGAAAGATAGCCTATTATGCTGCTTGCGGCATTGAGGCCGACAGAGCGGGAATCGAGGTCGTAACCGGCATAGGTCGCAAAGTCATATCCGGAAGGCACCGAGACGCGCAGCCCGTAGCCGCCCAGAACGCCCACCGTGAAAGAGGTGAGGTTGCGGTTTGCAAGCCTGCCGGCGAGCACTTCCGCATCGCGGCTTATGTCTTCGGCAAGCTGCCCGAGCGCCTGCTGCTGTTCGGCTTCGGTGTCGGCTATGTCGTCCTCGGCATAAACGTCGAGCACGGCCTTGTCCACATAGTATGCCCCGCCGGGAGCGGCGACGTAGGTGTCGGCATACTCGTCGGCGACAGAGCTTTCTTCCGCTACGGTGAAGTCATACTCCTCTGCGGTTATTACGCCGTCGGGGAGAAGAACGGTGTAAACATCGCCCGAAAGCTCGCTTCCGAGCCCGATGTTTGCAAGTATGGAATTATACCTGTCGATATTGCCGGGCAGATCGAACGACACCACGCCGAAAAAGAAGAGCGCGAGCGTTGCGAGAGCCACTATGGCAGTTATTATGGCAGATCTTATCTTGCCCATCTGCATTACTCCTTATCGTCCGAACGGCATTTGCGCTGCCGCACACAGACGAACGTTGGTTTTAACGGTTGTATTAAATCAACTTCTTCATTATATTAAAAAATAAGCGCGCCGTCAATCAATTACCTATTTATAAAGGCAAAATTTAGGTGAATTTTATGTCCGTAACGGCTAAAAGTTGAAAAAAGCGCTCATTCGGCCGCCGCCGTCCTGCGCTTTTCGGCAAGGATGTGCATGGCGCACTCTATGCGCTTTTTCATCATTGCGCAGGTTATGGCGTAGGGCTGCTCGATATCGCCGGTAAAGTTGTAGTTGTTGGCGCTGCAGCCGCCGCTGCATATGAATTTGGCAAAGCAGCCTTCGCACTTCCTGCGGGTGAACAGACAGGACGAAGCAAACTTCGAGCGGATGTCGCCGTTGAGCCTGCCTTCGAATACGTTGCCCATGTAAAAGTCCTTATTGCCCGCAAACTGGTGGCAGGGGTAGATGTCGCCGTCGGGCACCACAGAAAAGTATTCGTTGCCCGCGCCGCACGCCGAGACGCGCTTGGAAAGGCAGGGGCCGCCTTCAAGATCGATGTTGAAATGGAAAAAGTTGAAGCCCCTGCCCGCCTTATACGCATCAAGGTATTTTTCGCACAGCACCTCGTATTCCTCGCAGATGCGCGGCAGGTGCTCCTCCCTTATCTGCAGGTCGGGGATGTCGGTCACTACGGGCTCCATGGATATGCTGTCGAACCCGCTTTCTGCAAGGAACATGACGTCGTTGGAAAAGTCGAGGTTCTTTGCGGTGAATGTGCCGCGGACGTAGTAGCTCTTGTTTCCGCGCGTTTCAACGAATTTCTTTATGTTGTTGAAGCAGATATCGAAGCTGCCCTTGCCGTTTACAGTCTTTCTTATGGCGTCGTGCACTTCTCTTCTGCCGTCGAGCGAGAGCACCACGTTCTCCATCTCGCGGTTGAAAAAATCGGCGGCGTCGTCGCCGAGCAGCACGCCGTTGGTCGTAGTGGTGAACAGGAACTTTTTGCCGTATTTTTCGCCCTGTTCCCTCGCGTAGGCGACCACTTCCTTTATAGTGTCGAGGCACATGAGCGGCTCGCCGCCGAAGAAGTCGGCCTCGAGCACCCTTCTGTTGCCGCTGTTTGCGATGAGAAAGTCTATGGCGCGCTTTGCGGTCTGCAAGCTCATGAATTCGCGTGCGGAGTGATATGCGCCCTCGTCGGCAAAGCAGTAGCGGCAGCGCAGGTTGCAGTCGTGGCAGATATGTATGCACAGCGCCTTTACCTCGTTGGATTTTACGGGATATGCGACCGGTTCGGGGGCGTCGAGCAGTCCCTCGCCGACGAGCGTGTCCACATCCCTGCGGACTTCGGCGATATCCGCCGCCGAGAGAGCGGGCGCGCGGCCCTCTTCCCTCGCCTTCAGATATTCGGCGGTGTTCTTATCGCACTCGTGCAGACTGGCGCTGCCCGTGTCGTAGATGTAATTGTGATCTTTATAACTGAAAACGTGTATCATATATAACAGCAATTAAGGAGCAGAGAAACTTTCTGCTCCTTAAAGATTTCCTGTATGAAAATTTACCTGGTCTCTTTGTCGGGTCTCTCTTCTCTTGTGATCCTTTCGCAGCTCTGGTTGCCGACTGTGCAGCTCGTCTTGCATGCGGACTGGCAGGTGCTCCTGCATTCGCCGCAACCGGTCACCTTTCTTTCAGAAGGCCTGGCTATCGTCTTTATCATAACAGTTACGCTCCTTAAAATTTATGTTTTTATATATTATAGATTAAGGCAGCCGAAAAATCAAGCGATTTTATAAAACTTTCACTCCCTTCCCCTTATATTTACGCCTATCACGCCGCTGACGGCGCCTGCCGCGGCGCCTATAAAGATCTCGGCAAAAAACAGGGCGCTTATGCTGATGGCGCCCGCTATGGCCGAAAACAGCAGAAACGTTACTATTACGGAGAGCGCGCCGTAGACGGCGCCTTTTACAAGCCCGCCGCTGCCGCGTATGAAGAGCACGCCTCCCGCCGCGATGGCGAGTATCTTTATGACCTGATTGACGGGTTTTACCGCCGAGGCCGAAAGCGAAAACAGCTGCATGACGAGCGAAAACGCCAGCACGCACGCAAGCGAAAATATCACTGCGGCAAGGGTGGCTTTGAGTATCTGAACGATGTTTGCACGCATAAAAAACCTCCGCACGGTATAAACCTATGCGGAGGCCGTCTGTTTTATTACATTTACTCTTCGGTCTTTTCCTCGGCCTGACCGTCTGCGGGAGCCGCGGCATCCTGAGCGGGCTGCTCCTCCTGCTTCTCTTCGGCCCTTTCTTCAGCCTGACCCTCTTCGAAAGGTTCGCCCGATTTATCCTCTGCCTCTTCCTTCTTGTCTTCGGGTTTTTCTACGACGGCGTCGGTCTGATATATGGCCTGCTTGTCGAACTTCATGTAGCTCTTGCCGGAGACTTCTGAACCCGTTTCGAGCACGAAAGTGTTCTCTTCGGGATCGACTTCGACAACTATGCCGCACACGCCGCCGATGGTCTTCACTTTATTGCCGGGCTTTATGGCGTTCATGAGCTGTTCTGCCTCTTCCTGGCGTTTTTTGTTCTTGCGCGAAGAGATCACGAAGAATACTACGAATATGACTACAACTACGCCGAGCAGCACCCAGGTCACCCAACCCGTATTTGCCTGCGGCGTTTCGCCTTCCAGTAATGCTGTAAGCATAAATTTACTCCTTTTTCCTGTTCTGCCAATTAAATATACAATTTTTCAGCCGTTTTTGCAAGCGTTTTTTCCTTTGATTTGCGCAAGGGGGCAAACTTTCACCGCTTTTTCAAAAAACGGCGGAAAATAAACTATTTTTCGCCGTATTCCGCATAAAAATCGCGTACAAACCCGGGCAGGCTGTCGCTTAAAACAGCCTCCCTCAGGCCGCGCATCAGTTTGTGCAGGAAGGTGATGTTGTGCAGGCTTAAAAGCATTGCGCCCAACATTTCGTCGACGTTGATGAGGTGGCGAAGATACGCCTTTGTGTAATTTTTGCAGCAGTAGCAGTCGCACTTTTCGTCGAGCGGGGTAAAGTCCTCCTTATACTTGCCGTTGCGCACGACCACTTTGCCCTTTGAGGTGAGCGCGGTGCCGTTGCGCGCTATCCTTGTGGCGAGCACGCAGTCGAACATGTCGATCCCGCGCATCACTCCCTCCACGAGGCAGTCGGGACTGCCCACTCCCATGAGGTAGCGCGGCATGTTTTCGGGCAGTTTAGGCCGGAGAAAGTCCAGGATCTCGTACATGAGCGGTTTGGGTTCGCCCACCGAAAGGCCGCCTATACCTATGCCGCAGTCGGCGTACTCCATGGCGCGCTTCAGGCTCTCTTCGCGCAGGTCCTTATACATATTGCCCTGAACTATGGGGAAGAGCACCTGGTCGGAGCGCGTCTTGGCCTTTGCGCAGCGTTCGAGCCAGCGTGAGGTGAGCGTCATCGCGTCCTCCGCCTGAGAATGGGTATAGCCGTATTCGCTGCACTGATCGAACTGCATGATTATGTCGGCGCCGAGGTTCTCCTGAATGGCTATGGACTTTTCGGGCGTGAACAGGTGAGAGGAACCGTCGATGTGCGAATTGAAGTGCACGCCCTCCTCCCTTATTTTGTTGAGCTTGGTGAGCGAGAACACCTGGAAGCCGCCGCTGTCTGTGAGGATGGGGCCCTGCCAATTCATGAACGCGTGCAGCCCGCCCGCCTTTGCCACTATCTCGTCGCCGGGGCGCATATACAGATGGTAGGTATTGGAGAGCACTATTGAGCTGCCCGCCTCCTTCAGATCGCGCGGGAACACGCCCTTTACGGTGGCCTGGGTGCCTACGGGCATGTACACGGGCGTGAGAACGTCGCCGTGCGGCGTATGAAAGACGCCGGCGCGGGCGCCGGTGTGCTTTTCGATATGCTGTAATTCAAAAGAAAAATTTTCTGACATGAGATGTTTCCTTAACCGGCCTCGTGCGGATACGGGCGCGGGCGGTGATGAGTGATGAGCGATGAGCTGCCTTACGGCAGCGTGATAAGCGATAAGTTGCCGCAGTGCGGCAAAGAGATTCAACGCTTATAAAATGAGCACGGCGTCCCCGAAGTTGACCGGAAGCAGGATGAGGATCGGAGAAGCGAGCAGGTCGAGGAGCGGGCGGAAGTTGCGAGGGAGTTTACTTTGACGTAAATGACCGAGCAAAGCCGTAACCGCGACAAAGAGATGCGACGCTTATACGATCATCATAGCGTCGCCGAAGCTGAAAAACCTGTACCTTTCCGCAACGGCCGTCTTATAAAGTC
>ERZ1090878.165-NODE-165-length-37432-cov-133.070016_pt1 | contig 37432 bp, 53 predicted proteins | sample MGYA00478473_ERZ1090878 | MGnify/ENA primary metagenome ERZ1090878 (study PRJEB33644, sample SAMEA5815720) | chicken gut metagenome | biome: Chicken; feature: Gastrointestinal Tract; material: Caecum | place: Ireland | collected 2019-01-01 | study: A study of... | reverse complement strand
GCCGGTGTTGGTGGCTGCACTCCGGTCGCCGGTGTTGGTGGCTGCACTCCAGTTGCCCGTGTTGGTAGCTGCACTCCGGTCGCCGGTGTTGGTGGCTGCACTCTGGTCGCCGGTGTTGGTGGCTGCACTCTGGTCGCCCGTGTTGGTAGCTGCACTCCGGTATCCGGTGCCCTTCTCACAGCTTTCGGCCTTTTCTAAGATAAACTTAACTCCCGCTTTGATAATCCCATCAAGACCAATTTCTGCTCCTATTTTGATTTTCTTCCCAGTTCTCTTGCTGTCTTCTTCTTTTTCTTCGGTCGCATCCAGCTCTACTTCACAGTACCGGCTGTCAGCAGGTGGATAATATCCAAACACGTCCAAGGGAAATTCGCAGGCATGAAATCCGCAGGAGCAAAGCTTTGCCTCACTTTCCTCATATTCCTTGCCCACCTCGTACTGGAAGGGTGGTTTATCATCGTCAGGCTGACACTGCAAATTTTTGTTGAAGCCTTTATATGCTTTTATCCAGCTCATTTATTTCCCTCCTTATGCCGCCCAGTAGTCCTCACGGTTCTTTAACCGGGGCTCTTTGGCTTTGCATTTCGCCTTTGCCTGGTTGATTTTGTCCCGGCGGTCTTGGTGGTCTATCGCCCAGCCGCCGATTCCCATCACAAAAAACATGATAAGCACTGCTATTTCCATTTTGATTCACCTCCTTAGTCAATGAGCAAAAAAATACTCAGCAAGCCTACTTTTTGGAATATGTAGAATTTCGCACGCTTTGAGCATCTCGTTCTGCTTAAAGTCGCGTTTATTATTGAGGCTCAAATTCAGCGTGGTTTCACTGATTCCAAGGGCTTTTGAAAAAGTTTCCTGGGTGTATTTGTACTCTCTCATCCGCCCAGTCAGCTTGCTGTAATCGTATTGCTTCATCGCATTCACCCCTCTCTTTCTGTTCTGGCTCTATTGTAGCACTTTCGATTTCTGAAGTCAATAGTTTTTTAAAGTTTTTCTTGAAAATTCTAAAGTTTCGTGTTATAGTGGTATACAGAAGGGAGGCGGACACATGGCCGAGTTTAAAGACAGGCTGGAAGAAGCCTTAAAATTAAGAGACATGAAGCCCGCTGAGCTTGCGAGGGTATCTGGCGTCACGGAAGGGGCTATTAGTCAGTACAGGAAGGGCGCATATCCCTTCTTCTCCGCCAATTAGAAAATGGCTTGATTCCTGGACTTTCTAGGCTTCAAGCCGTGTTTCTTGATTTTTAGTAACCGTTATCGCGGTATAAACACCGCAAAATATACGCCAAGACCGCCATAAAATCGCAGGATATCACACGGAATATCACACGAAAAAAGCCGGAATTTTCCTGGGTTTGGAGCTGGTTTCATCGGTGAATGCAACACATGCAGACAATAAAAAAAGCCCCGGAAATCCTAGAACCTAGGACACCCGAGGCTTTTCTTAAAGCTTTATGAACCTTACATCCCCGCCTTCTCGGCTGACGCGGCTTTGGATGCCGCCCGAGGAAGGGGCTGTAGTGTTTGATGTTGAACCGCTCAATGCGGATTTTGAAATACTTCTAACAGCAGGGAGAGATATAGAACGAGCACGGCTGCTTGATGAAACAGCAGACGCTTGTGGCACACTTCTTCTCGTGGTTGACATTCGCGTTGTAGTCGCTCCTCTTCTTCCAGTAGACAAATTGATTTGCCCAAAGCTGCTGGTGGAGTAAGCCGGCTTTTTCCTGGATGACCCAGAGGAACCGGAAGAACCAGAAGAACCTCCAGACCCACTCTTGCCTCCGCTGGAAGACGACGCCTCTCCAAGAAGATATGCGGTGGAATCCATTGTGTTGCCGTTTGCGTCATGCAGTTCAAAGTGCAGGTGGTTGCCGTAGGAATTACCGGTATTACCCATGTTGCCGATTTGCTGACCCGCCTTGACGGAGTCTCCTTCCTTTACCAGTACATCGCTTAAATGGGCATAAATTGCGCTTCTCCCATCCGAGAAGGTTACCTGGACTAGATTGCCGTAAGAATCGTTTCCTGTGCTTCCCTGGGCATTGCCGTGTCCGGTTTGCACCCAAGTCACAACACCATCTTCCGTATTGTAAATGGGAGGGTAAGGGTCAGAGCCGATATGGGAGATGTCTGTTCCGCTATGTCCATCGTTACCATACATCTGTGTGATTCGCGATTTCGAGAACCCTTCTACGACCTCGTTCCTTTTGCTTGCCCCAGTAGAGAACACGTCGCCTTGATACAATTCTCCGCCATGCCACGGCGTTTTATCTAGATTTGCGGCCGTGTATTCGGAGAGATACAAAGCGTCTTTTTGCTCGCTTGTCAAGGGGAGGGAGTTGAGGTAAGCATTTACCTTGCTTTGCTTTGTTCCCATCCCTCGCGAAATGCTTTCCCCGTTTTCGTCTTTATCGGCTTCAATTTTGCTGTACGCAATCTTGAACTGGAAGTGGTCGCCCATTCCAATGCCAGCGTCTAAGGATTCTTCGAGCTCACTATAAGCCTTTACATCCATCATGCCGTACAACGCCGCAAGCTTCTCGTCGTCCGTGTAATTGGAATTGACAACAGCTAGGTATTTCTCGTTGTTAGAAACAGACGACTCTCCCTCAGCAGGTTCCAAAGTGGCGGTCATGTGTAACAGGTCTGTGTAGGTTTCTAGGTCTGCACCTGCCATTACCGCTCTTTGTAGCCCTGAGTATTGCGAGTCACTCATCAACGTTCCCAATACCGCCATGCGTTCTTCCTCTGAAAAATCAGAACCGGCTGCCGCCATATACTTCTGATAGTCCGAAACCGAATTTTTCCCGCTCTCTGGCTTGAGATGAGAAATATCAGACATAATTTGCGCATACGCCTGCATAGAACCGCCTAGCTCTAAAGAGCTTTTGAACTTGTTATACGTACCTTCTTCCATGATGGCGGAAAACGCTTTTAGTTTTTCATCGTCAGAAAAGCTCGACTGCGCAATGGCAAGGTATTTTTGGGAGTTTGTTATGCTGTCTTTTCCCTCTTCTGGCTTAAGTTCCGCAAGAAGACTCCCTATTCCATACGCTGTGTCTTCACTTAGCCCAGCTTCCGTGAGCTTGTCGTAATTAGTGCTATCGACAGGAGACATGGTAAAATAGAGGAACGAATCCCTGAGTGCTTCTTTTTGCGAAACGTCCCAGTCTTGTTCATCCAACCACTTAGAAAACTCAGATGCTTTCAGAGAGGCCTTTTCGTCTTTTCCATAGATGGTGCTATACATGGACTGAGCTTGTAAAATTTGGTCCATTGACACACCGGCGCCTAAAAGCGAGTCCATATCTTCTTTCCTTGAGTCAGAAGCAAAAGTTTCGTAAATGGCTCGTTCGTCTTCTGCTGAAAGCCCCATGCTCAAAAGCACGTCTGCTTTTTCAGCTGTGTTAGCATCACTGGTCTTTGCCCTAAACGAGATAGCATCCGCAATAGAAACGCCTTTGTCCACTAAGCCTTTCACATCGTTAACCCAATTATCAGGTTCGTAATCTGAGAGGTTGGCCTTTGCCAGTGCATCCGCGTACTTATACACGTCTTGCACTGCTTTCACCTTAGTGTTGTCGTCCATGTTTTTGTATATAGAAGACTCTACCAAGTGATTCAGCGCATCCAACGACATTTGGCCCCTTTCTTGGACATATTGCGTGTATTGCTGGGCTGTGAGATAAATGGTTTCTCCGTTCACAGTAATGCTTTTTTGAGGTTTGCTGGGAAGAACAGATGCGTCTCCCGTTGCGTTGTATAGGCTTTCAATAGCCGCCTCTGCCGGAGAGGTGGACTTTTTCTCCAGGTAACCAGGAGAGAAAAAGTTTTCCCACCAAGAACCATTTTCTTCAATCCTTCCAAAAGCGTCCTGATAAGGCTTCATTTGGTTGCTTAACCCAGGAATTTTCATTTGCGCAGATTGAATTGCTCTAGAAAGAAAGTCAGGTAAAGGACTGTCGTTTTCTACATACGATGTTCTTCGAATGTTGTCAAAGAAAGAACGATTGATTTGCCCTAACAGCGTGGGCACGCCCTGCGTAAAATAATCTGTAGCAGCAGAAGTCAAAATAGACGTAACAGCTGTTGCTTGGTCATACGCTGCAGTTTGAATAGCACTGTTAATTCCATCAAGCATCGTCAGATTAAACACGGGCTCTGTAATATTCGTGATAGCTTCCACCACGGTAGAAAAATCCAAAGTCCCTTCGCCGTATTCCTGGATAGCGTTCCACATTTCTACGCCCACAAATAAAGGAAGCGCGGTGGGAGCCGCCCAGTCCAAAGTATAGGTGTATGGAATGCCTAAAGGAGACAAGTCCAAAGCGTAGCTTTGAGCACCTGTCATTTCATCGAAGTTTCTCTTTTTCGTGTTGTCGTCATCGCCGCCGATAATCAGGCCCTGAGAAGCAAGCCACATACCAAGAGCGAGAACACCGCTACCAGTTAGGCCGGTTGCGATAGAGTCAACAGCTTCAGCTGCTGTTTTATTGCCTTTGCGCACGTCGTAGGCAGCTTGTTTTACGCCATTTAGCAGTCCGATTGGACTATATTCGATGCCGCGCTTTACAATGTTTGCTGGTGTTTTTGAAAACGGAACTAAGCCGCTGACTATTACTCGCCGCGCTTTTCCTCCACTTGACGCAAAATTATTTAACTGAGAAGCCAAGGCGCTCGCATCTCTAAATGTCGCCTTTTGCGCTTCTCGAATTGCATACGTGCGGGCCTTCTCTAAAGTTGACCCGGTCATATCCTCTGGAGAAAGCCTGTTGGCTTTCATGTACTGCGCCATGCTGTCAATGTACGCGCCTTTAAGGAAGAAGGTGTCCTCCGCCTCAAGAGCTGCGCTGTTCAATTTGGCCAAGGCATTCAAGGGTTTGTCGAGTCTTGTTTTCCCGATAACGCCCCCTGAAAACGGGTTGGTTTTCATTGCTTTAATCCCGGACACGGAATTATACTTCCCTCCGCCTTGAACAACGCCTTTCATGTTCTTAAAATCGTTTCTTGCGAAAGCTCTGTCCACGTTGCGAGTAGTCAAGGATTTTGTGCGTTCAATCCCCTGGCCGCCCATCAATCGATTTAGCCGGTCTACGCCTGCCTCGGTGACAGCTCCAACTTTGTTCTTAAGCCCTCGGAGAGAAAGGATTCTGTTGCCAAACAAAACGTTGCCAACAATGTTTCGAATGTGAGTTTTGGGGTTCCCAAGCATAGCCAAGTATCTCCATGCGTCCCATTTGTCCATCCATGTGTTTGGCATTTGATTAGCAATGTCTGTGTACAGTTCTGTAGCGGCCTTGTCAATCTCCTCTTGCGTTTTTGCATCCATTAGTTTTTGGGCCAGGTCGTCATTTATCTTAATGTTCGGGGCTTTGTCTCCCGAGGTTTTCTTCAAGTCCCGCTTAAGATTTTCGACACTCTGTTGAGCATAATACAGCTTACCTTCAGGAGTAAGTTTCTTAAGCATTCTCATAGAAGAAACTGCTTGGCCCAGCCTGGTGCCTTCCGCCGCTAACTCCGCTGCCAGTTTCAGCGCGGTGACGGTGTCTCCCACTTTAGCTGCCTCTGCATAAAGAACCTGGCCTAAAAGCATATCGTCCTCGCCCACTGTTCCGCGCTTTACAGCACCATTCCACTGGTTAAGAGCATCTTGGTATCCATAATCCTGGATGTATTGTACCTGCTTTTCCAGCTTATCTCTTTGCTTGGAGGGCTGGTAGCTGAATACTCCGTTTGCTACCCCGTCTTCAAAGTCCTTGATGAGTTCGTCTGGAGTAGCTTTTGCCTCCATTTCGGTGCGAGTAAACCGGCTAACTCTGTCCTTGCCATTAGTGGAGCGAGGGACTTGTACATCTCTTTCTCGAGGAGGTTCCCCTTCCGGGAAACTTCCGTACTCGTCCACCATTTGTTGATACCGAGTATTGCCCTCTTGCGGTTCTCTCGTTTGTTTTGGCTGATTAGTCCTTTGTGTGAGCCGCTGGGTGGGACGGGTGTCTGTTGAGTCTAATGATTGATATTGCTCGCCAGACAGTTCACTCTGAGCCATCGGGTCTTCCACGCGCATTGCAGGGGTTCCTTCATTTTGCAGTTCGATTTCCGCTACCGTTGTTCTTTCTTGCGCGCCACCAAGATTCGCGTCTTCGCGAGCGAGTTCGGCGTCAGAATAGCCTTCCTGGGAGTTTAATTCCGTTTGTTGAGTAGATTTAAGGGAAACAGCTTCGCGGCCTTGTGAGGCCTCCTGGAGGGCCTGAGAGTATAACCCTTCTGCACGTTTTAGAAAAGCCTTTTCGCTGTTGCCGGTCACTTTCGCAATCATCCTGGTAATCCAGTTTTTAATGCGGGTGGCCAGGCTCCTATCCGTTTCCGCTACACGGCGGATAGAATCCTCATCCGTGAAAAGATTCTGGGAAATGTAATCCGCCACAAGTTCGGAATCCACATCCAGTTCTTTACCAAGTTTGTTGTACAGTTCTATTTTCTGCTGCCGAAGGGTTTCGGCTTCATCCCCCAGTTCGTTTAGCACCAAGTCTTTCAGTTTTTGATAGGCCTGTGTATTTTCCAGGCTGTGCGTGAGCTCATGCGAGAATACGGTGTTAACACTGTCAGCGTTGGGGTTGATATGGATTTCCCCGGTTTGTGTGTCGTAATAGCCGTTTTCGGTGGAGGCCAACGTATCATCAAATACAGTCGTTACCCCGATATCGTTAGACAACTGGGAAATTTTGTTTTGCACTTCTGTGTTGACGGGCTGTACCCGCTCGGTGTTTACCGGTTCCTGGGCAGAATACTGTCTTGCGGGCCGTTGGGCTTTTACCAGAGAATCAGCTTCTTCTTTTGTTAGCCCAAACTGTTGCAGGTTCTGGGAAAGTCTACTGTCTGTTACGTTATTCACTACCCCGGCAGCACCGCTCATCGCGCCACCGGCAAGGCCGCCTACAATGAACGATTGCAAAGTGTCGCTGCCAATGTCTCCCCACGCTTTGCGCTCTGCCTGCTGGCGGCTCATGCCCTGGTTCATGTACTGCTGCACTGCCTGGTTTCTAGCAGACTTCGTACCAGAAATAAGCTCATCGTAAATGGTTTGCGCCACTTGTTCCGCTGCTTCTTCAGAGCCCTCTGCAAGGAAGCTTCCTAAGACCTGGCGCAGCAGCTGCGTTGCCGGTTTCTTTCCACCCGCCAAAGCTGCCCCAATTTTGTCCAGCCCTATTTTCTCGAGTGCCGTGGACACCACCGCGCTGGTAGCTCCAAATGTTAAAGCTTGCTGGTTAGTCAATCCACGATTAGCAGCGTCCGCATACCCGCTAGCACCGCCCATAAGCCCCATATACGCAGTGCCTGCCCCAGGGAGATATGCGTTTGCAACCAAAGCAGGTGCCATGTCTGCAATAGCGTATCCTGCTTGCCCAAGTGTCTGCACCACAGGGTTGTTCATCTGTTCTAGGGAAGCCTGCCTGGCCGTTTCTTCCGCGCGGAGCTGTGCTTGCCCCCTGGTGTTAGGGTTGGCTATCCTACTGCCGTCCTGCCCGAGAGAAGCCAATGCTTCCGCAGCGATTCTACCCGTTGTGAAAGGCCGCGTAATGATGGTAGAAAGCCCAGCCAAAGTAGGGTTTTCTTCAATAGATTGTTCCATCAAGTTTTGCCGCCTTGTTGCTAAAGTCTGGTTGATTTCTCTGGAAATTCCTTGCTTGTACGCGTTAGCTTTTTCGGGGTCAGTGTACATATAATAGCTGTAGATTTCTTTCTGCTCATCTGTCATAGCGTTGTATTCTTCATAAGAATCCAAGTTACCGCTATTCATGATGATTCGCAAATACTCATCTACTAACTGTTCGCCCTTCTTGGCGTCATTCTTAAATTTAGGGTCGCTTTTGGCGAGCTCTTCCAGCTTTTGAGCTTCTTCTTGCTCTTGCAGGGTTGCCAGGTTACTCTCCACGGTTTGAAGCTGTTCGTTAAGCTGCCGAAGCTGTTGGAGTTGGAGGTTAGCATTCCCGGTTCCGCGGTCAATGCTGTTTTTAGCAGCACGGGACATAGCCTCAATTTGAGATTGCAGCTGGTCTCGTTGCGTTTCCAAGTCCTTTTTCATCTGCCGCTTAGCCTGGTTTTGGGCCGTCAATACATTTTGGTAGTCCTTTTTCACAGAGGAACTTAATCCCTCCCGGTTGCTCCAATCATAATTCCCGAACAGAGTGGTATAGTTTTCCTCTGCTCTTTGTGCTGCCGGGGCATAACGGTTCAGAGATTCCGCAGAGCGATTGTATTCCCTGGCGGCTGTGTTGTAATCATCGATCAGCTGAGAATACTTGTCCAGGTCTCGCTTGTGGTCGTTCTCCCACCTCTGCAAATCTCGCAAGGCCGTATTAAACTGATTTGCGTTGAACGTTGAAGGGTTTGCCTGGTAGTTGGACAAAGCCTGATTTGCCCGGTTGATTTTTGTTTCATAATCGTTGGCCAGGTACTTAAATCCACTCTGGTTACGGTAGTTTTCCAGTTTTTCTTTGGAAGCTTCCAGCCGACTTTGCTTCTCCTCATGAATGGAAGACAGTTTTTTCCACGTGTTTGCACGTGTGTCTGCCAGTTCTTTGCTGGCATTCAGTTTGCTTGCCGTCACGCCGGGCACCGTATTGTTGAACTCCCTTCGGGCCCTTCCCGCCTTAATCTGTGTCCACGTGGGCAGCGTGACGCGTTCCGGCTCAGATTTTTGTGCTGCTGTAGTAGTCTGGTTGAATTTACGCCGATTTCTCCCAGCCTCTATCTGCTTTTTTGCAGAAGAAGTTGAAGTCTTTTTGCTGCTACTTCCAGAGCTAGACGGCTTTTTTGTGCTTCCTCCATCGTTAATCAGAATGAGCTGGTTGTTAATAGGCATGGTATAACCCCCTTATTTGAAATACTGGGATATAAGTTGGTTTAAATAGGTAGTGTTTCCGAGGTTCGCTTGAGCGATAGCCAGGTTATACATCATTTCGAGCCGCTGTGCATCCGTATTGTTTAGCATGTCCTTGTTTGCAGTAATTCCGAGCAGGTCCTTCAGCTTATCATAGTCTCCATACTGGCCAGCTAACAAAGCAAGATTGTAAATCCGGTCGTAATTTTCCGGGATATTACTGATGTCAAAACCTAAATCTTCCAGCTTAGAGTAATCTCCAATCTGAGCTCCGTACAACGCATTTTGCAAAGCTTCCTGACGGTTTGCAATTTGGGTGTTAAGCTCGTCAATGTACTGGCCATATCCAAAGCTTCTGTCAGCGTTCCACTGGGATAGCTCATTCAGATACCGGTTATACGCCTGCTGGTACAATTCAGGAACCTTGTCCGTCATCTGTGCTGCATAGTAGTCCCCAGCCTGGGTAGCTGCCGCTGTAGCATAGGAAGAAGGAATTCCCCCAGTAGATGCAGCCGTAGTCCCCAAAGCGTCCTGGGTAGCCCTCTGGCCTTCTCTGGTGTACTGCTTCTTGTACGCCTGCCAAACTGGGTCGCTTTCCAAATCGTAGGAAAATGTAGGCTTTTCCGGGGCCACATAGTCGTTAGGGGAATCGACTGGAGTGTACCCGAAGCCGTCATCGCCTCCAAGATAGCCACCATACAGAGAGCGGATTGCCTCGGCCTGTTGGTTGTATTTTGCTCTATCAGCTGCCGTTTTAGCCTGGTTCCACCGAACCTTAGCATCGATTAGGCCCATGCCTGCATTAGGGTTTTTCTGCGCAAGCTGCATGTCCGCGTCAGAAAATCCAATCCCGCTTTGGTTGTAGGCTTTCAAGAAATCGTCGTAAGTATAACTGACTGCCACTGTTATTCACCCTTTCTGTTAAAATAGTTCACTGCCAACATATCTCTTTCGAGTAAAGCTCCACAGTTTCCACACGCCGGTCGCTTGCAGCTTAATGCGGAAATGGTCGCACCGCCGGGGAACAATGGGAATTAAGAATGTCCGTTTTCGGGACGCTGTCAAATTGGCGATTTCCATCCATTGCTTGCTGTCAGGCCGCATGAAGACCTTCATCGTTGTACCTTCATCCAGTTCCATGCGTAGCTGGAATTTCAAAAGCCCCTTTTTGTCTGGGCTTTCATCGTAGAAGTCATTGAATTCCACCCAGCTTGTCAGTGGCCCTTCTGCAGTCCCTTCCTCCACCGGCCTTGACCGTCCATCCAGCCACATATTTCCATCGGCCCCAAGCATATACAATCCACCGTTCCACGCAAAGCCAACAGGAGCCCACGCGTCTTCTCTATGCCACAAATTTGTCTCTGTGTCATACACAAAAAGGCTGTATTCCCCGTCACCGTCCTGCATGGACACAAAATAACGGCGTCCATCCGAACCGGCCACCGCATTGTGATAATCTTCTGTTCCAAAGGGCCTGTAGGCAGATTGAGGAATACCGCCGGCATAAACAACTATGCCAGCCCTAGAAAGATACATCAGCCTTTCCCCAGCAACGGCCAGGCTTGCGCCGCTGCCAGCTTCTACCCCCAGGCTGGCGGATCCCATTACCTGGAAATTAGAAGGTTTGTCTCCATACACCTTGTATATGTGTTCTTCCTTGAAAAAGATAGGATATCCCAGATACGAAGTACAGGCAGTGAAGTCGCCAGCGCTTCCCACGTCCACCGCAAAACACGCTGTCGAAACCGTGTCATAGTTATCCCAGATAAACGGGTTTCCCAAATAAGAACACCGAATAGTATCGCCTTTGCATCCCCAAAGCCGGTTCTCGTTTTCACATATGAAGTCTAAGTCGGGAACCTCTCGCTTCAACGTTAAATTTTGTCCGCTGGCGTTAGTGAAGCTGTTTTCGTAAAAGCGCAGCGTTTTTTTATCGTCGGATATTTCTCGAATAATAGCTGTTTTGTTGTTCCCTGATTGAGTGCTCCCACTGATAACGATTGCCTCGTTGACCTCGAAAGGGAAGGGTGAGCCAGTTGTAACTATGGAATTACCAGCAGCACTTTCTCCAGCATAGGTGCCGTCTTGAAAGCGGGCGGTGCCGCTCCAAGAGGCCTCCAAATTTCCGAACTCATCTTTGACGGTGTTGTAATAGGCTTTGTCAGGGAATATTACTAGGTAGGCCCCTAACGCACAGAAAGTCTTCTTGCTATTAGCCACTGTGCCCTTCTTGGTGCCTTTGTAGTAGAAATTCGTTCCATCCACCCAAAACAAACCGTCTTTGGCGGCAATCCCGTTGGGCGTGGACAAAGTGCGGATTTTTGTGCGTTGCGGCCTTGGCGTTAACATGGGGGAGAGGTCGCCACACAGGTTTTCCATATCCCAGATACTGCCCTCATCAGCGCCCAGGTTGTGGTCGTACCCTCCAAATTGCACCTGCATCTGTTTGCGTAGCCCATCTGTATTGGGAAGAACTGGCAATCCTTGCATGTTATCACCTCTCAGTTTGATACTATCTTAGTGTTGTTATAGTAAATGCCGTCGTCTCGGAATTCATAAGCCAATTTGTTGGGAGAACGGATACGAGTGGCATTGGTTCCACTTATTTCCACTCGATTTCCCGCGCCAATATACACGCTCCCATTATCGGAATTAACGGACAAATTTGACTGAGAAAGAAGTTTTAATACAAAATTCCCCATTGCTTCGAAAAAGACTCTATACCGGCCTTCGTCGCCAGAGCCATCGCTGTTTCCGTAGGTATCCATCTGGATACGCCCTACCATCCGGTTGTTGTAGTAGAACCGTACTTCTCCGTCTGACGCTCCTTGTGAAGAATTGAGAGAGCATTTCAAAACGGAACCTTCTATGGTACCGCTCTTAACGTGTGAGCCGCTGATATAGGTGACGCCCCCCTGGGTGTAGACCTGTAGCCCGTCCACATCCTGCTTTACTTGGGAAAACTGGCCGTTCAGATTTGAAACTGTACTGGAAATGCCGCTGACCTGGATTTTCAAAGATGAATAGTTCCCTTCAACATCTTCCACTTGGTTAACTATCTCGCCTACATCTTGATACAACATAGATATGTTGCCCTTCATATCAGTGACTTGAATTTGAATGGGCCCCGTAAATTGCTTTTGCATCCCATCCAGTTCAGATTCATTAAAATTGCTTATCCCGAGATTGTTTAAAACATATCTCAACTGTTCAAGCAACATAAATAAATAGTTTGTAATGGTTGATATCTGTTCTTTTTGGGATTTCCCTGATAAGTCAGGAAAGTTAACATCTGCCATCATGATATTGTTAGGCATCCAAGCACCTCCATAAAAGAATAGAGGCGGGAAAATTCCCACCTCTAGTTCTCTTTAGTCTTTGTTCAGCTGTTCCATGCATCTCCGGATTTTTTCTTTGTCGCGTTCACTCCCGGCAGCGGCCATTGCACTTTCCAGCATGTCCATCAGTTCTTCTTTTTCACCGTGGCTGTATCCGTTCATGTACCTGCCCCGGCTGTCTCGCCGACGGCGGGAATACCCGTCGCCATATTCGTCCTCATAATCACGGTCTCTGTACCGGCGGGAATATTCGCCGTAACTGGATTCGCCTTTCAGCGCCTCGATTTTGTAGATGTTTTTGACTGTATCTGTAAGCAAGTGGATTTCTTCATAATCCGTTTTGCTCAGATTCCCCTGCTTGGAAATATCCTCCAGTTCCTGGCATAGCTTGTTTTCAAGCTTCCGCATGTATTCCATAATAAAGTCTCCTTTCAGCAAATGCGAGTGACAATCAGAGAAGCGTTTTGCAACTCGATAGTCTGTGTGTTCACGTTCTTTACCGAGACGGTCACACAACAGCCACGGGGTACGTCCACATAAGCCGCCGCAGAAACATTGAACTCATTTTCTACAGCAGCAGGTGTTACAGTCGCTGTGGCGCTGGCTAACGCTTCTCCTTCTACCGCGATTGCGATAGAGATGGGGCCTACAGTCCCACCAGTGGGAATTGCAATGTTGCCGTTAAACTGCACCAGGTATCTAGCCCGGCACTGGTTTGTCACGCCGCGCAGTGTCACAATCCCGGCGCCCTCTCGGTGGACAATGCAGTTAGACCCGGAAACAGGGGTTTCAGTAAATACAGCATTTCCGTTTGCTGCAATTTGCTGCACAAATACATTGGTATACTGAGCCATATTCACATTCCTTTCTATAAACAAAAAACGGCGAAGCTATTGCCCCGCCGCATGGTTCAAGATCGGCACGGGGCCGAACATGTCGGAATTGCCGACAAGTTGAGATATTATTTCTGCTTTTTCAGCAGTTGCAGTTGCAGGTGTTGCAGAAATTGGGGAACTGCACCGGAGTGGGCGGCTGCACCACATAGGCAGGTACAGGGCAATCCCGGCCCAGGCGACGGAGCAACTCCGCAGTCTGAGCTTCCTGGTTCGCAGTGATAAAAGCGTTCTGAGCGGTCTGGCTGGCCTGGAACTTGAGCGCCTGGTTCTCAGCGAGAGCCGCCTGGTACTTGTCGTTCAGACCGTTGTACTCCATCTGAGACAGCTTGCCCATGATGGCGTTGATGCCGCTGGTCTGGTTGTCGATGATGTCCCGGGTACTGTTCTGGATAGTGTTGCGGGTGTCGCATGCCTGGGTAGCCAGATTGTAGTTGACACCCTGGATCGCCTCGCGGGTCTCGCAGCAACAGTTGGCAAGCTGGGTAGCAAGGGCGTTATGGCCCTGCATCAGCGCGACATTGGTGTTGTTAAAACCTTGCTGGGTCTGGTAACCAAGCTGGCAAATCGCATTGTCCACGCCGTGGAAACCGGAGGTGACAGAACCCAGAATGTCGCGCTGGCCGCTCTCCAGATTGTTCAGAGCAAAACCCTCATTGATATCAGCGCGAGTAGCCCAGCCCTGGCCTGCGGGGTTGTTAACGCCACCGGCATTGCCATAGCCGCCCCAGCCGAACATGCCAAAAATCAGAAACAGGATGATCCAGGAGGCCCAGTCGCCGCCCCAGCCAAAACCGCCGTTTCCGTTTCCATAGACAGGCTGTACCTGCATGGTGGTTTCCGTATTAAGAGACATATTTTTTCTCCTTTTTCAAAATTATTTCAAACCCGTGGCCACGGAGATTTGACGTTATTTCCCGAACATGCTCCTCAGCGGTTCCAGCATTCCCTGAATCTGATGCGCTTGCTGTTGCGCCTGGTTCAGCTGGTCCTGTGAGATTCTCCCGCTGGAGACCATGTCGTTAATCACCTTTTGAGGGTCCTGCCCCTTCATCTGCTGCATGAATTGCCGAAACTGCTGAAGCATGCCAGGCTGCTGTTTTCCTCCCAGCGCTTGAAACAACGGGTTACTCATGGGATTCCTCCTGTTCTGTCGCATTTCCCTTTACAAGCTCGTCCACTCTGGCGGTCAGCATTTCAAATTCTTTCCGGGTTACATATTCGCTCGAGGAAATCTGCGCAGGGCGTTGCACCCGCTCCACAAGGTCATAAATCTTCATGCTGGGTTTACCGGCAGCGTCTGCCTGTTTCAGATAAATTGCAGGATTATTGCTGTCCCATAACGCAACCGCACTGTTGGGGGCAACAAGATAGTTAAAAGCTTCTTGCTCGTTCTGTACCCACACAATGGACTGCCCCTGTTGAACAGGCTGTTGCATAGGCTGATACGGTTGCCTTAGCTGTGCCAGCTGGTCAGGCATGGGCGCTTGATATGGCTGATAGCCATAATACGGATAATTTGCCACGGCTTAACCTCTTTTCCAATAGAAAATAACTACCTCGTTGCTGCTATCCCACGTGTCGTAAATTACGCCGTCAATCAAACAAACAACATGGTTCGACAAGGCTAGAAGATACGTCCCTGTGGGATGGGATTCGCAAAACTCACCAACGGTCATATCGTCAGGGGCCAAAGCCCTAGCGAAATTGTGCCTCCTCAGATATGCGTTCCACACCTCTTTAGAATCCGGCATGTTTTTGAGAAGAGCGCCTTCAATCGCCAATCCCCAGTAAGTAGTTTCCCAGTCTTGGTCAAGCGCTTTTGACATGGCACGTACCGTACAGTCGTCCACGTTTTTCCCTTTTGGGTTTGGGTTGTAACCTTCAAACATTCCAAAAACCTCCTGCGGTTATGGCTTTATTGTAGTGCTTTTCACAAACAAATGGAATCGATAGAATCCTGTTTGTTTCCGTAAAAATTAGGGGACTATTCCAATATCTTCCGAATCCACCACACCCCGCCCCAAGCCCTTCCTAATTTTTCGATTCCTCTGCGATACCACTTTTGCATGGTATCTACACTAAAACCGGATTCTTCTGCAGCCTGGTTTTGCGTTTTGTCTTTCCTTCCACACAAGGTGATTGCCAGTTCTTCCTTCCAGGTGAGATTTGCCATTTTCACGGCAAACTCCACCAGGTCAGAAGATTCACACCGTAAAAATCTAAGGACGTCTTTCTCCTCCATAGCATAAACCTATTTATTTGTCGTGCTCGTTCTTCAGCACCGCTGCCACTTCCTGGCGGGTGATGAAGCTCTGGGGGCGGAAGCTGCCGTCCGCGTCGCCGTTCATCAGGCCTTCTTTCTTCACGAAGTTCACGGCGTCCTTTGCCCAGTTAGAAACGGGCTTCTTCGCCAGTTCCGCGAAGTAGGCTTCAATTTCCTGCCGGGCCAGCTTTTTCACTTCTGCTTCGGTCAATTCGGGTTCCTCCTTTTCCGGTTCTTTCTCGCCGTTCATGGCTTTGATAATGCTGGGGTAGTCCTTATAGGCCCAATTGCCGTCAAAGTTCTTGCCGCCGATGCTCCAAGTGCTGGTGTACTGCCAGATACCATAGGAGCCCTTATACTGGCACGCGCTGTAGTACTGGGCCACCCAGCGGTCGTACTGGTTGAACCCGGGGGCCGTCAGGTAGTTGTTCCACCAGTTGAGGGAGGCATACACGCCGGCGTACAGCCCAGCAGCTTCCATCGTATCGCAGAAGCCCTGGGCAGCCCCCAGCAAGTCGCCGCCAAGGGTGGAGTTGTCCTCCATATCGTACCAGACGCCATACAGGGGCTTGCGGCCATTCAGCAGCCGCAGGCAGTGCTTAGCCTCATCAATGCCGCCCTGCCGGGTCTTGGCGTAGGCGTAGTGATACGCGCCCCAGGGCATCCCGGCGGCATCCGCCTTACGGACATTTTCAGAAAAGCGCTTGTCCTGCTGGCCGGGGTAGTCGCTGCCAAAGCCCGTGCGGATGATGGCGTATTTCACACCGGCGTTTTTCAGTGTGGAAAAGTCAACGCTGCCGTTGAACTCAGAAATGTCCACGCCTTTGACTGCCATGCTCACTCCTCCTTTTTCGGCTCGGTGTAAGTAAGAGCCTGCTTGCTGTCCCCCAGGCCGGAGGTGGTGGGATCAGTGACAATGCCCAGGATGGCCAGCACAGCGAACAGGGCGTTGACTACGGAAAGCAGCTGGTTGCCCAGCTCGCCGAAGTCCAGGGTAAAGCCAAACACCGCCGCCACAGTCTGGACGAGCAGGAGCACGGCGGGGACAAGCGTCACCCAGAAGTTCTTATTCTTGATTCTCGCAATCCAGTTGATATTCATGGTAAAATCCTCCAATCCATCAAAAAATAGAAGTATGCGCAGGAGTACGTAAAAGAAAGTGCCTCCAATGGTATTCATGGCTGGGGCACCTCCGCCAGGAAGTCCCCGGTGACAAGCAGCTGGTCGTACACCCGCTCGATGTTGGCCACCGCGTGGACGCACCTGGAATTTTTGTAGTCCGGGTGGTTTTCGCAGTAATCCTCGTAGCTGTCTATCACACCGAGGATTTCTATGAAGTCTTCCCGGGTGTGCTTCTGGTGCTGGAGCAATTCCCGGTTGAAACCCAGGATTTTCGAGCGGCTGTCGGTCAGGATGTGCTCTTCCAGCTGGGACTTGGTGTCGGTCACTTCTTTGAGCACTTCCCCGTTGATGGCCCGCCCCAAAGCCTTGGCAATGGCGCTCCAGGGGTCTACCTTCACCGGGGCAATCTGGATGAGGGTAAGCAGCGCCACAGCGCTAAGGCCCCCGCCCAGAAGGATTTCGTTTAGGGCCACTCGACTACCTCCTGCCAGTCCTTGGGCTTCTCCGCAGGGGAGAATTTTGTCTTTTTGGCAATACAGGTGCACTTGGTGCCATCAAAGGTTACGCCCTCGCCGGAGAAGTACCAGCGGTTGTCCTCGTACTCCGGGTACTTTTCCACCACCTCGGTTCCCTCCAGCTTTGTCACCCGCTCCTCCAAAGCGTGAAGATGGTCAAACAGCTGGGAGATGTCGTCCTCTTTGTAATGGATTTTGGCATTTTCCCGGGCCAAATCGATGAGCTCTCGGCGCTCCTCATCGGTGAGGGAGCCCTCGATGTGGTACAGATCAATACTGGAAAGAATCTTGTCCAGTTCGTAGTCCCCAGAGAGGATGGTGCTTTCAATCATAGGTCTTACAGTCATTGTGTGCCTCCTTCCGCTATAAAGCGATTCAAATTGGTGGTTTGTGCCTGCATGGTTTGCAGGGTGTACAGCAGGTCTTGACGGCCGGTCACGTCCAGGCTATCCCCGTCGGTGTAAACGGTGTTAAGGCCAGCCACAGCGGGCAGGGGCTGGTTGCCGGTGGCCTGGAAGGGCTCGGGGGAAATGCGTTTTAAGCATAACTGTAATACTAAGTCAGGATATTGCTCTTTCCATTGAGTTTGGGTTAAGCCAAATGCATCCTTGGTTAAATATAAAACACTATTTGTGCCTAATGTATTTACGGCAAAGTAACCTTTGCTATCAGCAGTTAAAGCACTTTTTGTAATGTTACACGCAATAAAATGCCCTTTGTTTAACGTTGCGTTATATCCAACCCCTACAACATCAGTTAAATTTGTCACCGCTCTCCATCCTGGATAATTTTCGTCGTTGTTCATATCTGCAATGGCCAATTCAAACATTATGGCTTCATTACTCCCCGTCCCCGTCACTGCATCCACCGTGCCGCCGTAGATAGTTTCTGGGAATGTGAGGGTAATTTGCTTCACCTGGGCTTCGTCTTTGGATTGGGTTACAGTCACACTGTCATATCCAGAAATCGGCCTCACATTCTCGAGGCTTGGGTCACCACTGCCCGCTTGCTTGGGCTTCAACGTCACCACAGCGCTGAGAGGATACCCCTCCACAGGATGGCATATCACGGGGTTGCCAGACACGCTAAAGGATGGGCAAAGTGTGTCTACAATTTTTTTGCTAGACCACGCCTCGCTCGTGTTTACAGCGTTGTCGTTGAGCTGTACGCCGTCTTGGCCGGGAGGGCCTTGGGGCCCAGCTGGACCAGTTTCGCCTTGGGGCCCTGTTTCTCCCTGTGGGCCTATAGGGCCTTGTATGCCTTGCGGCCCTTGGGGGCCGGTCGCTCCTGTTTCTCCTTTTTCGCCTTGCGGGCCAGGAGGACCAGTAGGGCCGGGTTCTCCCTGGGGCCCAGGGTTGCCAGTCTGCCCGGGAATCCCCTGCGGTCCCATCAGGTTAACGGGCTCGGGATTTGACAGCCCGCCGTTATTTTGCCAGCTCAACCAGCCATCTTTTGACATAGCAGGGGAGAAGTATGGCCCCGCAGGGCCTTGGGGGCCTGTTGCACCAGTTTCACCAGGGATTCCCTGAGGCCCTTGGGGACCTGGTTGTCCCTGTATACCCTGGGGTCCCGTAGGGCCTTGCGGTCCTGCCGGGCCTGTCAGCGCTTCCAGCTGTTCTTCGGTGAAGTCCCCATAACTGAATGGGTCCCCTTTAGGCCCGGGCGGGCCCTGCACACCTTGCGCACCAGTTTCTCCTTTTTCGCCAGGGTTGCCCTTTTCACCTTTCTGGCCTTTATCGCCTTTGGCAGCAATCAGCAGCCAATGCTCTGCATCAGGAGGGGAAATCCCAGTGCTGGATTTTATGTTCAAATAGGATGAACCATCGCTAACCACCTTTGCAGGAGGGGAATACGATTTGGTGTTGTCGTATTCCTCCCATTGCATAAGTGCTTCATCTTGCTCTTGCAAAGATTCCAGCATAGTTTGGGATTCTTCCAACGTGCTTTGAACAGTTCCCAATGCCGTTTCTGCTGATTCCACAAGGGTATTCGCAGCATCCGCTGCATTTTCCGCGTTGCTTGCAGCTGTTTGAAGGTCTTCTATCACCTGGGAAAACTCGGGGATTTCTGTCCACTCTTCTTCCTTTGTGGTTTTGTAGTACAACTTCCCGTTTTCAATCTTGATTTGCAATTCCCCAGCTTCCAGGGATGCAAGCCATTCTTCTTCTGTCCCTTCATAGCCGTGCTTTACCGCCAGGCCATAGGCTGTGAGATAGGCCAAGTTTTTCCAGATTGGATATTCTCCAAATCTGTCAAGATTAGAATCCATTGTTTTTCACCTCCTAGGTGGTGAGAGAGCGGCTTTCCGCCGTGTGGGTGTGAGCCCCAGAGAAGGCGTTGGCGTCGGTTCGCTTGATCATCTGCCGGTCAAGCTGAAAAGCAATTATCATATGGTCACCCCCTCTAACACGTCATAGCACTAAATTATTTGCCTTTTGATTTCCGCTGCCGAGGTCATGCACGGTCCCGCTGGACTTCAATAAATTGCTTGTGCATACGCAGTTAGCAGCACTCAGTTCAACTCCATTTACGGACGGACTATCCGCAATTTGATTTGCATTGATGATATTTTCATCTGCCTCGATATAAATACCCCGGGCAGATGCCTCCCGTATGGTATTACTGGAAATGGTGTTTTGCCCGCTATTATTCTCGAGGCCATTACCGTCATTGCTTACTGTGATTCCCGAAGTGCACCGATAGCAGGTGTTTCCAGTCACTGTGTTAGCAGTGCTTCCGCCCCGTGTGCCACTTTTAACGAGGATTCCCGTGGCCACAGAGTCAATCACATTTTCAGATATCACCGCACCTACTACGTCCTTTAGCTGTATCGCTGTATTTCCGCTAGGGCTGCTGGAACCCCCCTCGAATACGTTACGACTGACAATGTCGCGGTTAGGCTCATTCAGGTCGATCCCCAGCTCTCCGTCTGCTAAATAAAAATTGTTGTCTACTATCTGGCTGTTGTTTCCGCGAAAATACACGCTCAAGTCGCAATTATCAAAATTGCAACCCTGCACAAGGCTGTGGCCCGATAAGCCGCTTGCATGGACTCCGCAGCCGCATTCGGAAAAGTTACAGTGCAAGATTTTTTCATATCTAGCACCGCCGTACAGCTGTACCCCAACAAGGGGGCATGAAAAATAACACTGCTCAATTTGGCACCGGTGGTTTGCTGTGAAAACTCCGTTATTAAACCCCTCAAAGGAACAGTCCCTGACCTGGCCACCTGAGTAGGTAGTCCACTGGGTAAAGGCAATTCCGCAGCTTGTAACCTCCGTCGTCAGCGATAAATTTTGTACTGTAGGCGCGAAGTCAGGATTGCTAAAGCTGGAATCCAAGCTCACCAAAATTGCGCAGCTTGCCTCGCATTCAGCCTTCTGTGCTTGAGAGCCTTTATTATAGTCGCCTTGATTTTGCTTAGGTACGGTAGAAACAATCCGGGTGCAGTTCGGCCCAGAGCCACTCAAAATAAGCGTTTTTTTACCGGGAGAAATAGTAATACGCTCGCTGATGTTGTACGTGCCGTCCAGCAAAAGCACTTGACCACCAGTAGACGATTCCTCCAGCACCTGCTGAATGGCCGCATTTATCTCTTGCTGGTCGGCTTCACCGTCACACAGCAGATCGCAATCTGATGCGGTCCATCCGGCCAAGGAGGTGCCCACCACTACCCGGCATGGGCCTGCCCCCCGATCTCCTTTTTCTCCGGGAACTCCCTGGGGCCCGGGAGGCCCCTGGGGGCCTTGAACGCCTTGCTCACCTTGCGGCCCGGGCGGCCCTTGGATTCCCTGGGGGCCTTGCTCTCCTTTGGCTCCTTGGAGCTGGCCTTGGTTCAACCACTCTCCACCATTGGTGGTATCCCACATATACGCATTGTAAGGAGCAGTTTCACCAACGTTATACATGTCCCCCTGCTTGGGAGTGGTTACGGCAGATTGCAGGGCTTCCACGCTGGTGTAGGTACCCAGAATATTCAGCCCTGTCCCTGCATCACCTTTTGGGCCTTGCACGCCTTGCGGCCCCTGGGGACCTCTGGGGCCCTGTGGCCCTTCTGGCCCTGTAAGTTCCGCAAGTTGTTCCGGCGTGAAGTCATCGTAGGTAAAGGCTTTCCCAGGTGGCCCTTGTGCGCCATCTTTTCCTGGCATCCCTCGCAAGCTTGCGAGCCACTCGTCCAGAGTACCTTTGAAGCCCTGCCGCACTGCTAGGCCATAAGCGGACATATAATATCCGCCTTGTCCATAAAAGTATTTTTTGTTCACGGCAAGCGCCTCCAAATGTCAGCCGGGCGGTACACAGTGCTGAACCATCGAGAAAATTCGCTCAGGTCAGAGTTGAACATCGTCATGGTGTTTTGGTAGTTCCCATATTCACCATTGTGATAGTCAATCATGGCTTGCATGTATGTCCGGTACAGTTTGTCATATGGAGGGTTGACTAGAAGCTCATAATCTTTTGAATCTGGCCACGTGTAGGTGATAAACTCTACAGGAGCCATTAACATAACCTGAGATTGCACAATTCCTTCACATTGCGTAATCCAATTAACCTTATCTTCTTCCGAAAAGTCATTCGGTTTTACTCGGTCGGTAAAGTCAATAAGTTCTTGTACTGTCAAATCATCACCCCCTAAAACAAAAAAAGCCGAGAGCCAATGCCCTCGGCCCTCTTTGTCGTTACGCGCCAATCAACTGAGTACCGGTAGATACACCGCCTACAGCGGCAAATCGCCAATCGTTGAAGCCAGCAGTAAACCGGGCATAGCCCTGCCACACATTGGCATCGTTGCCCTCGTCAATCCGGGAGCGAACCTCCAGATTCACACGGTCGAGCCACACAGCGCCGCCGTACTCCTTGTTATAGCCAGAAGACAACACAATCCAGGGAGAGGTGCTCGCTGCAATGTACTGGTTGAGGTAGGGCCACACAATCACGTTCCACCGGCCAAACTGGAAGTTGAAGCCGTTGTTCGCGCTGTTGGGGTCTTTGTCAGCACCAATGGCAGCAAATACGTCCCGCTTCAGCTTCCAGTCGTTGGGAATCACGATGGTATCGGGGACAACATCCAGAATCTGGTCGTTATCGCCGCGGAAGTCCTGCATCTCAGCCTCCACAGCGCTCAGCGCGTCCACAGAGAAAGCGTCCTTGAACACATTTCCCTGGGCAGCGCCCTTCACCTTAGAGGGATGGTCGGTAGCAAACAGAGCCTTGCCGTCTGCCACAGAAGTGTCAAACTTGTGGCCACGGAAAGTCACGGTCTTGTTGCCAGCAATAGCAGCACCCAGCAGAGCGGCGCCGAACAGCTCGCGTGTACGGTAGTAACCGGAGATGAAAGAGGCGGGCCGCTTGCGAAGGTCCATCACCTTGGAATCGTCCACAATTTCGCGGGAAAGCGAGAACTGGTCTTTCCAGGTCATGTGCTCCAGGTACTTGTCAAAGCCCTCCTGCATCATGTCCTCGGGGTATTCGCCATTCTCACCCACAGGCTGGAAGCCGTCCATTGCGGTCATGGTGGTAAACTTCTCAGCCCAGTGCTTAGAAGTCTCCATTTCAAAAATGTGGGGGAGAACGCTCTTCTGTTCGAACGCCTCCCCACGCTTCTCCAGGAACATCCGAATCGGAGCCTGGGACTTGCCAAAAATGCTGTCCTGAAGGCCGGAGCCTTCGGTAAAAGTAATGCCAGCCATTACTTATCCTCCTTTTTCATAAATCTTTTTTCAAAACTGACTACGATTTATTCAGTGGGGTCGGGCTGCACAAAACGCACCCGGGTAATTTCATCGTCGGTATAAGCAACCTCGGCGGTGCCGCCGGTGGTGTTGGTGATGCTCAGGCCATCACTTCCAATCTGCACTTTAGCGCCGACAACCTGGGAGAAAGAAGAGGGAGTAGCCACTTCGTAAATGGTATCGGGTACCACGCGAACCACGCCGATAGTATCACCAGCAGTGAGAGCTTCGCCTCGCTCAGTCACACACATGTACTGGGGAAGGTCAGCGCCGGAGGCAATCGCCAAATTACCGGAAGTGACTTTCAGCGCCATGCCTACTTTAGGAGTGATAGCGCCGCACGACATATAAAGAATGCCGGGAATGCTGCCATCGACGGTCTGATGTCTGAGAAATGCCATCTGTATTTCATTCCTTTCTTGTATATTTGTTGTAATGTGCTTGGATTTCCGCATCGGTAGCTTCAGGCATGAGCGCCCTGTATTCTGCCACCACGTCTGCCGGGACAGGGACGGCACCCTGGCCCCGGGGAGTGACGGGCTGCAAATGGTTTTTCCCACCAATCGAGTTGAGCGCTTGCTGCTTTGCTGCTTCTGCGGCCTTGGCTGTAAGCCTATCGTAATTCAAAACCTTGTAGGCATCGGCCAACTCGTAGCCTTTGCCAACCATGTCATAAAGCTTGTCAAAATTGTCCAGCTTGGAAAGGTCTTCCATCGACTTGATTTCCGGGGATATCATCTGAATCTCACGCATCTGGGAATCGATCTTGGCCCGGATTTCCAAGTCCATCACTTTCTGTTGAGCTGCTTTCCCAGCCTGCACCTCGGGGAGAGAATCCACAAAACGCTGGTAGTCTTCGGGGCTCATACCCGCTTTCTCCTGCATTTCTTTGCGTTGTTCCTCCACAAAGCGCTGGCGGTACGCCTGCATTTCAGCGTGGTTTGTAATGGGCTTGTTGGTGTACGGGTCAGTCAGGCCTAAACTAGCAATACTCTTGTCTAGCTCGGCATTCATGCGTTTTTCTGCATCAGCCTCAGCCTTGCGGCGCATGGCCGCATACCTCGCGTTTTCTTCATCCGTCTGCACATGATGGCTGCTTTCATCAGAAGGTTTCTGCTCGGTTTCTGCGCCTTCTTCAACATGTGATTCCCCAGCAGGCTCGGCGGCTTCCTGCTCGTTTGCGCCTACGTTGTCCTCGGTTGCAGGGTCGGCGGTTTCCTGCACTTCTTCGCCTTCGATACCGAACACAGCGTTGTAATCAATCTCTGTCATAGTGGATTTCCTTTCTGGATTTTTGCGCTATTCCTGCGAATTACTTGCTTTTGCCAGTGCGGAGGTCGTTGCCCCGCTTCACGGTGCCGTGGGTGTTCTTGGGGGTCTGGAAAGGTGCCTGCACAACCTGGGTGCCTGCATTGGAAATCTTCCCAACGTAGCCCTTGCCCTTGCCACTGTTTTTCATGGAATCATCCTCCTTGCTGTATATTCCCACCGTTGCCGGATTGGGTTCTCATTGCCTGCATTGCATCGGCCTGGGCGTTCATCTGCTGCGCCTGGGCCTGCATCTGCATCATCTGTTGCTGCTGTATCGCCTGCGCTTGAAGCTGCTGCTGATACCGCATTTCCATAAATGCTTTGGTTTCGCTGGAGCCTGGATAATGCAACTGCTCCATCTTTGTCCAATATAAAATAAGCGTCTGGAGGTCCATAGGGTCTCCAAACGCGCCAGATTGTAGATTTGTCCTTGTCTCCTGCCACATGGCCTCCCGGTTGTTTGCCAGGGGCGCTGTGGTATCACAGCTGAATAAGAACTGGTCGTTCCAGTACCATTCCCCGGTTTTGTCCTGCTCCAGGAAGTCATACCGATTGAATTCTTCGTAAACTGTATCGCCGTTCATGTCGCGGGCCAACACAGGCCGGGGCTCATCCGCATACGCCAGCTTAAACTTGAACATGGCTTCAAACAGCGCGGCATACGCGGCATCCTTCATGACGCGTTTTGATTCCAGACGTCCTGCAGCCTGGGCAGCTGCAAACTCCTTCGCGGTACCAGATGTTGCCGTGTTGTCTCTCCGGCCCTGGAAGCTATCGGTGATACCGATAATCTGCCGGGCTTCCTCATACACTTGCGCCAGGTATGTCAAATCCTGTGAAATATTCCCCTGCATATCCTTGACAGAAATAAGCTGTGCGTTACCGGCGTTTCCTGGGCGAATTACCTTCATGTCCTCGGCATCCGCACGGATAGAAGCATCATCCGGAAGAACCATGTATGAGCCAGACTTCACCAGCTTTTCCACGATCTTGGATTCAATCCGATTGCACGTGTTCTGCTGGTCTCGCACCTTGTCCACGTCCGAATCCCCCAAGAACTCGCCAAACAGCGAAACATTCTTTTGCAATATAATCGGGTAGATATTCGGCTGGTAGTAGGGGATTCTGGTAGGTTTAACTTCCAATGTGGCCATATCCACCACAGCGGCGGGAATCTCAGAGCCATCCGACCGTTTTACAGGGTTGCTCAGTGTCTCATACTCTTGGGCCTCGGCCGTCCATTTGCTGCTGCCGCACTTGGGGCATTTGCCGCCCTCCAAGGGCTTTGCCTCACCGCACACTGTGCACCGCTGCACCCGGCGGGCTTGGTAATCGTCCAGGTCTTCCAGCTCAATATCGTTCACCCACGAATATAAGCCAATGCCGCCCTTAGAATTGCGGTAGTACGCGATATACTGCGTGACCATGTCATCAGCGGGGGAGACGTTGCTTTCACTCTTTATATCAGGCTCCTGCTCTGATTCATCTTTGACCCTAACATTGTACCGACGGCGTATATACTCTTTTGTCTGCGGTATTTTTAGGATGATGTAGTCCATATCCTCAATACCAGAATACACGCCATCCTGGGGAATCACCTGCTTTGGATGCAGCAGCGACACGTTGAGCTCGCCCACAGTAGTGTGGGAACGCTGGGTATTGTCCCATTCCACCAAGAACATGCCGCCGCCTTGGATGGGAACCGTCCGTTCCTGCTGGTCATTGAGCATTTCAAACGGCATCCGGTTTAATTCGTTCCGCAGCATGTCCTCAATGATTTTGGCTTTCTTCTCATCCTTCTGGCGCTTGGCTGTCACCTTGGGCTGGGGGATAGAAGAATTGACCTGGGCCTCGATAATCTCCGCCGTCAGGTTGCGCACATGGTTAGCTTTGCGCTTGCGGTCTCCCGCCACGCGGATGTCTAACACCCGGCTGCCTTTATAGGCGCGTTCTCGCCTATCCATATCGTCAAGCTTGCTTTCATACGCGCTCTCGTTGCGTTCAAGCCTGGCTTGCCACATCTCTAAATTTGCATTACCCATAGTAATCACCACCTGTATATGGCGTGCCCCATCTCTTGCGCAGGATTGCTTTTTCCTCGGGGCTTGCCTTGCTGTAATCCTGCCACATATCCCTAGTCCACTTGCGCTGTGTGTACTCTCCTGCACTCTGCTGTATTTTAGAGTAGTACGCGATTGCCAGCGCCATCACACAGTCATCGTGCGCCCCTTCCTGGGCCTCCGGCCGGCCGTTTTCATTGCGGACAAAGGTGAGCATCTCGTTTAACGTGTCTCTATCGTTAATCCACTCGCAGTGCTCCCGGACTACCTCCACCAGGCCAGATATCACAACGGGCCTGGTACTCTTGGACGTCTGGAAGCCGTAACTTTGCCGTATCCTGTGGGTGAAACTGTCCTCTGCCTGGCGCACAAACTGCCGGGGGTACCGCAGCCTTTCCAACTCCCGAATGGGGTAACTGGAGAAGTTAGCCTCGATGCTCACAAGGGCCTTGTTGTAGTACATCCCCAGGCAATACACCTGCTTGGCGAAAAGGTCTTCATCCATCTGCCCGCGCATGGTGCACACCTGGGCGCCGGTAATATGATCTATCACTTGCGCCACGCTAAAGTCTGAACCCTCCCCGGCAGTATCCCCGCCTATCACGTAAGACACGCCCTGCTGGGGCTGCTGGTATATCCTGATGGGGCCGGAGCCCTCTACCCAGCGGATAGAGCTATCATCAATCACCACTTCATTTGCCTGGGGATTGTACCAGGTAGAGAATACAAACTCCCCTTGCGCTATAGGTGCTTGTATCTCTTGCAGTCGCTGGGAAACCTTCTGGGCGTCGAAGATGGTCTGCCCCAGCACGCCCCACTCCCCCAGGCAGTACACGGAGTAGTAGTAGGGGTCGGTATCCTTGTAGCCCTCCAGGGTGGCCTTATAGTCGTCATCCAGGAAAGCGTTATCCTTGTAGGTAGACTTGAGACACACTGCTCGGGGGTCTTGCCTATCGAAGAACCGCAGTTTCAGCCAATGCAGCACAGACACAGGGTTAAACGTCAATACTATTTGTTTGTGTGTTCCTTTACCACGCAGACGCACGTCAAGCTGATTGAAGTCCTCTTCCTGGATTTCGGAAGCCTCCTCCACCCAGATATCTGTAAGCTCGCCTTTGGGGAAGGTGACGGACTTTAGCTTTTCCGTATCGTCCAGGCCTTTAAATATCACGCTATTGCCATTGGCACAAGATATGCGCATGTCTCCCTCTTTGCAGCTAAAAAGCTCGGACAAGCCCCACTTGCTTATAATCTGCTGAAACAGGGCAAAGGTGCTATCCCGGTTTGTAGCAGCCACAGCGCGCACCACCAGGACATTGCACAGGGGCAGCGTCAACAGCCGGTAGAGGAACCGCTGCACCGCAAAGACGCTTTTCCCAGAGCCTGCGCCGCCGTATAGTACCATGTAGCGGTGGGCGTCATCTTCTAGAAGGGGGAGAAAGCGCGGATTAAATACTTTTTTACTAATTTCAACAGTCATTCGTCCACCAGCTCCACGCGAATCTTGCTGCCAGAAAGGCCCACATCCTTCTTTTCACTGTAGTTAAAGCCATTCTGGAGAATGAACCGCGCGCCCGCGCTGGCGTCCCGATTGTAGGAAAGCTGTATGTTTTCCTCCTCAATTTTTAATTTGGCTCTCGTTATAATGGTAACGTAATCATCGGAATTATTCTCATTTTCTCTGTCAGTGTAGCGGTAAAGCGCTTGCCGAGACATAAACCCCAAAGCAAGCGCAAGCCCTGCCACGGAAGGAACGCGGCCCTTTTCCGAGCACTCCTCAAAATACGCATCTACAGCAGCTTGCAGCGCTTTTGCACTTCTCCAGCGCCTAGGATTGCCTTTGCCCGCCATGTGATCACCTCCAGACATAGAAAAAGCCCTCAGAAACTTCTTCTGAGGGTGATTGCTATATAAGAAAAGAGCCTCCCGCGCAGGGAAGCCCTTTTTTTCTACATGTTTTTGCGTAGGATATCTAATATATATCCTTGCAGGCTTTTGCCTGCCTTTTGTGCTGCATCCCGTATCTTTTGGCCCTCTTCTTTGCTAGGCCGCAGTGTAATGCTATCTTGCCGCCGATTGTACGCTATACTTGCCCGCTTCTGGGATTCGCTTGTAGGCATACTATCACCTCCCATGCTATGATACCATAGCTGGGAAAATACGTCTACGTATATATTGCACAAACCTAAACGTCTACGTTTGTAGCATCTCCCAATTGCTTTTTCGTATACGTAGACGTATAATAGAGCCATACCAGAGAGGCCCTCGCCTCAGAGAGGAGACTACACCATGAAATTTTTCGCGAGTTGCACCACCATTGAAGAGCTGCGGAAGCTTTACCGCCGTCTCGCCGTCCAATACCACCCCGACCTCGGGGGAGACACCGAAACGATGAAGCAGATAAATGCCGAGTACGACAAAGCTTTTGAATCTTTGAAGAACCGGCACAACGCCCAGGCTACCGCCAGCGGCTCCCGCGTCATCAATGAGACCCCAGAGAAATTCCGCCAGGTGATTGCAAAAATCATCACTATCCCCGGCATTGAAATTGAGCTTTGCGGCTCGTGGGTTTGGATTTCTGGGGACACCAAAAGCTGCAAAGACCAGCTTAAAGCCGCCGGGCTCTTCTGGGCCAGTAAAAAGAAAATGTGGTACTGGAGAGCTCCGGAAGACGCCGTGCACACTCGCTCACACAAGACTATGGAAGAAATCCGTACAAAGTACGGCTCGGAAATCATTGCTACCCGTTCCGCCGAACCTTTGCCCGCCTGATGATGGCCGACCGGCTACCGGCCGAAACCCCTTCGGGGGTCGCGGGAATCCGCAGAAAGGAGGTTGCCCTCATGGATTACAGCAACGGGGAATGGAGAAGAACATACTACATTTACCTGTACGATCCCAACAGCATCGCCACTCCGGAATACGTCAGAACCAAAGATTCCTACGTGCAGGAAGATATCGCAAGGCTAGAAGAAGCTTTGGCCACTTTGAAGCAATACAGGCTGGAGCTCATGGAACGCTACCGGTATCTTTCTGAAACCCCTGCTTCCACAGAACTGGTATTGCGCCGCGAACGTGGCTACCGGAGCGCCTATGTTACCTACAAGTTACTTCTCTGCAAATCATACCCGGACGGCACAGAGCACATCGAGCAAATCAGTTCCCATCCAGGGAAAGAACGTAAGCAAGCCATATCCGAGTACAACGCCTACTGCAAATCCCACCCCGGCCTTCCTCACAGGATGGACATTGAGAAAGCTAAATGGGAAAAGTGAAAAACAAAAAGCGCCCCAGTTCCGCAGCTGAGGCACCTTTTGCTTTTCGGGAGGTATATCCCAAAGGAGGGAGTAGAAAAAATGAAGGAGCATAAGGGAATTACCCACATCCCCTAGTATTAGTATAGACGGACAAAACGGACAGAACGGACGCTCGAAAAATTTTTTCAAAAATCTTTTTCATAAGAGGTTGACATTTACTCGATATCGCGCTATACTGTAGACGCAATCACGAGATTGCTCGCTGCTTTGCAGCCTAATCAAAACTAAAGAAACTAAAGGAGGACAAAAATGGAAGTCAAAGGGTTAAAAATCACAGGATGGAAAAAAGCTGTTAGCGAATCCGGGAATTACGGCGGGAAGCTTTTTAACAACGTCTATTGCGACTTTAAGTCCGGAGTGGTTTGGTTAAAAGAGGAGACACAAAACTCCTGGACGGTTTATCAAAATCCTGATGTTATGCAAGTCCTGTCCTCTCCCTATAAGCTTACCGGCAAACAGATTGAGGCAGCAATCGCAGATAAGATGGATATTTTGGAAAATATCAAGAGCACCCAGGATTACACAGACCACAGCATGGAATGAACACACAGGGAGGAACATCATCATGAAAAAGTACACCGCAAAAGAAATCGCTGAGTATCTGATGAACGAAAACACTTTCGAATGGGAGTACGGCGAGGCCTACTACTATCTGCACTACACGGACGGGAAGCTCGGTGGCGACGTTGACCACAACGACTTCTGGACACGGGTAAGAGCTCGCTACATCGAGAAATTTTACGATGAGTGCCTGGAAGAAGCCCGAAAAGAGTACTACGGCGAGGATTACGAGGAAGTCATGGAAGATGTGGACGAAAATCAAAAAGAATTCGATGAGCGGCGCATCACCGACATGGCTTTAGACAAGCTCCAGGGGCCTGGGGGTATGTGGGACAAAGAAGACCTTGATAACCCCGACTTTATGGAGGTAGCCCAGGAGCTGGCCGACGAGCTCAACGCTTACATTGAGGAGGAAGAAGAAGATTGCTGATAAGCCTGATAGAGTACGCAGAGCGCCTCGGTAAGCATCCAGCCACCGTCAGGAAAATGGCGGCGGCTGGTCGCTTTGAGACCGCCAGAAAAATCGGTCGTAATTGGGTGATAGAAGACGCTGAGCCCTGGCCTGATAATCGGCTAAAGAGCGGAAAGTACGTCGGTTGGAGAGAAAGATATGGCCACTACGACGAATAAGGAACACAAAAGATAGGCACTCTCGTAAGAGGGTGCCTTTCCTTTTTATTTCTTGAAGATTCTATCGTATCGCTTTCGCACAGCATCTGGGCTTTTCCATGTACCAATCTCTCGGCGGACTACATCCCACCGGGTGCCATGCTTTGCCACAGCCCGCAGCAGCTCCTTTTCCTCGTCCTTGTGGGCGTTGATGAAGGCTTCAATTTCCTGCTTCTCTGCCAGGTACTGCCGCAATAGTTCACTGTTCTGCTGGCCGGAGATGGCCGTGATATGTGGCCCCCAGGGAAATTCCTTTGAGGACGTCATGACCGTATCCTGCACCGGCTGAGATAGCTTCCTGATCTGGCGGCAGATAAAGGGATAACGTTTAAACTGCTCTTTAGTCATGCGCCCAAAAGCCTCCGCTCATTTCTCTTTCTCCTTTAGTATAAGCGCCGCATCCACGGCCCGCCCGCACACATGCCAGCTCTTGCACTTTACCAGGACATCTCCTGACGGCACCATCTCCTTCTTCCCCGCCCCGGTGGCCATGTTGCAATACCCTGCCACCATCACCGCATCAAAATACGGGCATTCCTGGCAGTACTCCTGTACATCCAGCTTAATCATTTTTCTTTTCCTCCTTTGGCGCTTTTGGTAAAGGCATCCAGTGGGTGATGTCTACACACCCAAGCCCGGTCCTGTACACCCACCCCATCTTCAATAAGTACCACGCCATTCCAACACCGCTGTTGTCGTACACCAGTACAGGATTTTCGTCTGGCATTGGCAGCCTCACCTTTACAGGAATCCACTCCTGCCCGTGTTCTATGACGTCTGCCATAGACTCGAACTCATCAAGCAGCATGGGAAGCCATGTGTTGCCGTCCACATCCTTGACAGGCTGTCTGTTCTTCGCAGATTCGACAATGAGCAAGGCAAGTGATTTCCCTAATGCGGTCCCCAGCGTCCCGATCGGCCCTCTTGGGTCTCCCTTGTATCTTTGAAACATTTTTCCAAACCGCCCCATGCTTTCCATAGCTTCTTTCTGAATCTGGACTTCTTCTGGGGCGAGGCCCGTGTCTTCGTAGGCGGCGAGGCGGTCTATAATCTCTTGTGTAACGATTGGGAATGGAGATTTCTCATATCTACACAAGGCAGTCCACACTCCATGAACCTTTTTGGTCAACCGTTTCATGCTCATTCCTCCTTTGGCGGACTGGGTAAAGGCATCCAGTCTGTGACAATATCTGAAATATCGTGTTCGCATCTATAATCGTCCCACGCCCATTGGAGATGCTCCAGGGCGGTGGCGGCTTCATCCAAAACGTCTTCTGCATCTGCAAAAACGCGGCCCAGCGTTCGGCCGCTCCGATAATCCTGCGCTTCTTCTCGCATATGTTTTATCAGCTTTTCAATCTCCATCAGTTTTCCTCCTCTCCCTCCGGCGGGCGCACAAAATCCCGTGATAATCTGTCAATTTTTAGCGCGAACTCCATTCCGGGCAGGTCATTATCATACGGTCCACCCTCTATGTACGAAACAGCCGCATTATTGATTGCTTCCATCACTTTCACCCACTCGTTCGGCGGGGTGAGGGTGGGCACGTGTTGGATGTCATAGAGCACTTGTTCCAACAAATTGAGCGCTACTTTGTCTTGCCTGACAATATCTGTATCAAGCAGCTTTTCAATTCGATACAGCTCGTTTGCGTCAATCGGACGTACTGCCATCTTTCAGCACCTCCTTCTCTGCCATTTTCCAAACGCTATTATGGAATTTGGCCATATCTTGTGTGCCCTTTTTGTACCCTGCTAAATAGCAACAGTCACACAGAATTAAAAGCAGTATTGCCCCGAACAGAGCGCAGGCCACAATTTTACCCATCTTTCATTGCCTCCCGTCTTTTACTACAAGCTGGGCACCAGCATTTCCTGTGTGTGCCAGTCCACCCATATTTTCTTACTTGCTCCATTTCCTCTGCGGGAGTTACATCGAATTCGTCAAAACTGAACCCACAATCATCACACTCCACAGTTACGGAACGTATCACTTTAATTGCCATCTTTCAGCACCTCCTCAAATTGGCTTAATGCCTTTTTTAGCCACTTGACCCGGCATTTTGGGCAAAGCTCTCTATATGTACCGCCGTAATCCACAACAACATTTAGTCCTACGTGGACGTGGATAAAACAATCCGTGTTTACAGGAAAATGAGCACTGTTATAACTGCGGATATCAAAATATTGCTCGTCAACCCCTGTCTTTATATACTCGTTTGGCAAAGGTGCTCCACAATCATCACAAACAAAACTTGTTTCAATCTTTTTCATCTTTCAGCGCCTCCAATCTAAGCTGGCCCTCTATAGGTCCGCTTTCATCCTTGCAAATACCGATTCTTGCAAATGTACGCTTTGCTGTGTCGGATACTGCTTGATATGGTACCGGTGTCCCATACAGCCCACACGCAGGCCAGCGTTTCGCCCAATCGGCCTTACTACTATGTAATCCACCGTAAGCAGTACACTTACGCACTCTCCTGGAATTGTATTGATATTCTCTTAGATTGCAGCACGCCCCACATTGGTTCCCGGATGATGCTCCGAACGAATAGTGCATCAGCTCAATCGGTTTTTGTTTCACTGTGTAGCGCCTCCAATCTCTCCATCACCATGTCCACGGCCTTGTCTGTCATGGGAGCACCGCAATTGGGGCAAAAATGCCCTATACAGGGATATTCGTCACTAGCAGTAAGATACTCCCCACAGGCAGAGCACTTTGCCCAGCCAAAGGGCTGCCCGTATTTGTCAACTGGGACTTTTTCTCCGTCTATATCTATCCATTCTCCCCTCACCTGCTCCACCTGCTCCCTGGTGATGGGGCGGAGGGCTTCTATTTTTACCTTTTCCAGCTCAATGGCCCTTTGCCGCTGCCGTTTGCCGCAGTGGTGGGACGGGGCTTTTTCCAGGTGCTCCAGCCTGTCCTTACAGCTTTTGAGCGCCGCTTCCCTGTTGGTCATGCTCCCCCTCCTTTATCCAGTCCGGCAAAATCACGCCGCGCTTCACCACGCTGTAAGCAATGGCAAGCTTCACGATGTCCTCTGCATTGAAGCTCTCGTTCATCAGTGTGATGATGCGCTCAAGGGCTTGGGATTTCTTGGTTTTCATGAGTCTACCTCCTTAATTTTCCTTGCCAAGTCATAGTGTGCTAAACTCCTTGCAAGCCGCTCTTTGTCATAAATGCGAATCAGCAACCCGCCTGCTTTATCGACGCAAACTCCCATTACATCCATGTCGTACAGATTTCTTAATTTTTTAAAGGGAATGTTTTTTACCTTTGTGTACGCCTGTGGGAGCGGGCATTTTTCCTGTTTGCTGTCAATGTTCCAAATCCCTATTGGCGTTTCCAAACTCAAAACTTCAAGAAGTTCAATTAACTTCATCTTGCACACCTTCCCATTCTGGCGCGCCATCCACATAAGCGCAGAGAATAACGCCCGCATAATTTCCATATCCACCGCATTTATTAACTTTTATTTCCGCCCAAATATCTAGTATTTTGCGTTTACCAAGTGCTTGGTGTTTCTCTTTTTCTGGACTGAAGTTGTAGCAAAGCACTTTCCCGTTATAGCTGCTGAGAATTTTCATTGGAGATTGAATCCCAATTTCGCTGTATAGTTCATTGACTGTCATGCTCATGGCTTAGCCTCCATTCCCTTAATTCCTGTTTGAATTTTTCTCCTGTTTTTTCGTTGCCATTTAGCCATTTTAGCAGATCTTTCCGGCATTCTGAGCACAAATCAGCTTCGATACCAATCCCCAAGTATACAACCGGAAATGACACATTCTGAAGCGGCGAATATTCCCACGTTTTCCCGCAGCGTTCGCATTTACACATCTTCATGGCTTTGCTACTTCCTGTTCTCCAAAATCATGGCGTTCCAGGCTTTTTTTCACGCCGTTTTTTCCTTCGCATCTGGGCACCCAGGGGCTTTCCAGCCCGCAGTGCTTGCAGTACACCATCTGCTCCATGCCTGTCCTGCTGCACCACTGGTGGACATTGTGCCCGCACAGGCACGGCTCGAATCTGGGCCTTTTTGCCTTGATGAGCTTGTACCCCTGGCGCTTGGCCTCGGCTTTCAGCTCTTGCAGCGTCAACAGCTCGTTCAGCTGGGTGAGGGTGGGCTGGCGCTCAATCAGGAGCCTTATTCCATCATACGTCCATCCAGGCCACACTTGTCCGTGGCTTAGTGCTGTCAGTTCCCGCAAAAGCCTATCAGCATCAATCATCCTTGCCATCTTTCAGCGCCTCCAATCTCTCCATCACCATGTCCACGGCCTCGTCCGTAAGGGGAGCTCCGCAGTTGGGGCAAAAATCAGAACTCCAAAATCTAATTCCTGTGGAATATCCGCACTTTGAACACGCAATGTCGTATACCCCCATGTTTGGTATGCCTATCCACTCACCTCCCCACACCTTCTCCACCTGCTCCCTGGTGGGGCCTCGCAGGGCGGAGAGGGCCATCTCTAGAGCCTCAATCATTTTGTGTTCGTACTCGGATAAAGCAGTAGCAATTAACCCTCTTTGCGCCCGAACCAGTATCTTAATCGCTTCTTCTCTTGTCATTTCTGGGCCTCCTCATAGCAGTCTTTGAGATTCTGATTTCTCCGGCAGCAGTTGCATTTCTGCGGTCTATCTTTCCATCGGCAGCCCGTGCAATCCCCAGAGTCATCAAAGTGTATCCCCATCACTGCCAGCTTGCGGGTAATTTCTGCGATTGTCTTTTCCCCGAGGAACCTAACTTTTCTTATTTCGTTAGGATACAGGTCTGCAACATCTAACATAGTATCGCATCCCCAACGTTTTAATGCGGTGTACGCCCGTGTTGAAAGTTCCATGTTTTCTATCTTGGTTGTGAGCAGGGCAACTTTAGCGATATCGCTTTTGGTGATGTTCACTTTCTCCCCCCCTTTACGGTATTCCTAAAAAGTCCATCTTTGCACCGCACCAAGGGCAATACGGAGGTGGTGATGGCTTTGTGGTCTGTGCTCCTGGCATGACGGTCCCGCACTCAGAGCACTTCCACCATCTCCCCGCAGCGCACCAATATCCGTGTACTTCCTCCTTCAACGTGTCCAGCTTGTCGCAGAAATCGCAGTCTAGCGGCGTTTCACAGGTCTGGCAAAAGCTAAAATTGTGGCCCATTCAGCACACCTTCCCCCCGTGCTTGTAGGGCCTGGTTTTGTTATAGTCCATCTTGGCCCGGATGACGGCATCCATGTCAATCCCTTCGGCTCCGGCCCAGTCCAAAATGCGGATAATGCAATCCGCCATTTCTGTGGCGATTCCCTCGGGCTTGGCTTTCCCGTCCCGGAATCCACACACGTTGCAGCAGGTGTCCTCGGTGGTTCCCCTGCTTTTCAAAATCTCGCAGTCGGGGTTTACACAGTACACCATCGGCCGGCCGTTCCGATACTCCTCCAAAGCTTCGGAAAGCTCCGAGTGGCACAGGGCTACGATTTCCGGGAAAGTTCGGTTTTCCTCCCACCACCCGTGGGCCTTGGCGTTCTCGTGGATTTCTTTTGCAAGTTCGTTCAGCATAATGATTCCTCCTATTTCTCCATGTTGATTGGCGTCCCTACTGTCCCAACGCTGTCGCTGCTGTCCGTTGGCTGGAAGAAATCCCCAGGCATGGGGTACATCCAGCGAAACATCAGGTAGTTGGCAGCGTACAGAAGGTGCTCCAAATTGTGATCTTTCTCAAAAGCATCCAGGCACCGCTGAGCCGTGGCCAGGGCATCCACCCGGCCCTCACCAAAATTTTTCCGCGCCGGGCCATACTTGTAAAAGGATGCGTTCACCCGTGCCTGTCGCAGTCGGTCAAACTCGGCGCTGTACTCTCCTGCGATCTCACGCTTGGCGGTTTGGTCCACCTACTTCACCTCCAAAAATGTCGAGCTGACCATCGACGTTCTCATCCTCCATCCACCGGCGAAAGACCTCATCCGCAGTTTTATGCTGATTTGGTTTTCCCATTGCCTCCCGGGCCTCTATCATCCGACCAAAAGCGTGGCGGTACATTTTTTCGAAAGCTGGCCAAACTTGAAATTCTTTGTACCTGGATTTTCCCGCCATTGGACATCCAATGCATCCACATCGGGAAAACCCCATATTATACACGGTGTTTATCTCAGTTTTGCAGTCTCTCAAGTAAGCCCACACCTCCGCGTTAGACCAGTCCAAAATGGGATGGATTTTTATCTTGGCTTTTGCCTGACAGGGGGCTATAATTCTTTCGTCTCTGTTGTCAAAGTCAAATTTTTGCTTGGTAGCTTTTCTGCTTCCTTCTTTTTCTGCCACGGCATACCCCCGGCGCGTTACGCTTTCCTCCTTTCGAACTCCAATCACCACCACACGGTGCTGGGAAGCCCCCTCTTTTAACACTTGGCAGCAATAGCGCTGTGTGCGAAGAGGCGGGAAGCCTATTTGCGGAATTAAGCTCCACATGCTGGTGGGCCTGCCTTTGTACCTAGGCCGTAAGATTTCGCAATGTACCCCCGAAAGCTCCAGCTCATAAAACTTTTTGCGCACATGGCGCACAGTTTCCGGGGCGTCCGCCGTGGTGAGGGAGTGGATGGCCTCAAAGGCGATTCCCGCCCGCTTGGCCAGCTCTAGGCACACCTCTGAGTCTTTCCCCCCGGAGTAGGTGAGCATCAACGGCTTTTGGTAGTAAAACTCGCTCAGCTCCGCAGCCTGCCGCAGTCGCTCAATGGCCGTCTGCTCTTTGTCCATCACATCTCCCTCCTCTCACTCAGCCCCAGCACCCA
>ERZ1090878.162-NODE-162-length-37588-cov-5.563824_pt1 | contig 37588 bp, 19 predicted proteins | sample MGYA00478473_ERZ1090878 | MGnify/ENA primary metagenome ERZ1090878 (study PRJEB33644, sample SAMEA5815720) | chicken gut metagenome | biome: Chicken; feature: Gastrointestinal Tract; material: Caecum | place: Ireland | collected 2019-01-01 | study: A study of the... | reverse complement strand
GCAGAAAGGAGGCGATGTACGATGGAAAAATACGATATCGAAAATCTCAAAAAACGCGCAGAACAGGGCGACACCTATGCCATGCTGTATTTAGGCAATATCTACCGATTCGGAAAAGACGACATTGAACCGGATGCGGAAAAAGCGTTTGCCCTATATGAAAATGCGGCAAAGGGCGGCAATACCGCCGGCTATTTATTTATGGGCGTACTGTACGAAAACGGCGAAGGAGTCTTGCAGGACGAGTTAAAGGCCGCCGCCTGTTACCAATACTGTGCCGAACAGGGAAACAGCCAAGGCTGGTGCCGATTAGGAGCACTGTATTTGGACGGAAAAGGCGTCAAAAAAGATATCAAGATCGCTAAACGCTGTTTTCAGGAAGCGGCAAAACTTAAAGACAGCGACGGTTTTTTATACCTCGGTCAAATGCATGAAGACGGTATCGGCTTTACCGAGAATCCGTTTACAGCGGCGCAGTTGTACGAAACAGCCGCCCGTATGGGCAATGACCGCGCACAGGCACAGATCGGCATGTGCTACGAAGCGGGCGTCGGCGTGGAGCCGAACATCGATATAGCGATAGCGTGGTATAAGTTGGCAGCAAAGCAAAAAAATGAACTTGCACTTTGGCGGCTGCTTGACCTGGCAAACACTCTCGGAGGAACAATATGATCGGCGCAATCATCGGCGATATCGTCGGCAGCAGGTTTGAATGGGACAATTACCGGGCAAAAGATTTTGAACTTTTCACCGACGCATGCTTTCCGACCGACGACAGCATCATGACCGTCGCCGTCGGCAAAGCGATTTTAGACTGCGAGGGCGATTACAGCGACCTGTCCGCCCGCGCAATCGGGTGTATGCAGGAACTCGGTCGCCCCTACCCCGACTGCGGCTACGGCGGAAGTTTTTACGATTGGATGTACAGCGACGACCCGCAGCCCTAACACAGTTTCGGAAACGGCGCGGCGATGCGCATAAGCGCCGTCGGATTTGCCGCACGCAGCAGGAACGAAGTAAAAGCGCTTTCCCGCGCCGTTACCGCGATCAGCCACGACCACCCCGAAGGCTTAAAAGGCGCGGAGTCCGTAGCGATGGCGATTTTCCTTGCGCGGCAGAGCAAAACCAAACAACAGATCCGCGGCTATATCGAGCAGAATTACTACAAAATCGGCTTTACGTTGGACGAGATCCGCGGCACTTACGAATTTAACGAGACCTGCCAGAACACCGTGCCGCAGGCGTTTGAGGCGTTTTTCGAGGCGAAAGACTTTGAGGACGCGATACGGAATGCCGTCAGCGTCGGCGGCGACAGCGATACCTTAGCCGCCATCACGGGAAGCATCGCGGAGGCATATTTCGGCATACCCTTCGATTTACGGAAAAAAGCGGAAAATTATCTCGAAAACGATACCTTCCGCCCCGTCCATACATGGCTCAAACGCTTTGAAAAGATGTTTCCGTAAATCAATGCACCCAAACTTCCCGTTTAAACTGTACATGCAACTTTTTGCACAACTCTTCAAAAGGAGTCTCCTGCTTTCCACATTCTGTTAATAGCATCCATTCTAAAGATTTTCCGGCGCCGTATTTTTTTGTTAAATACCTTTTGAGTTTCTCTTTGCCTTCGTAATCGACGCGGATGATAACTTCATAATCAGCTCCGCCGAATTGCGAGACATCGAGATCTTCGTACCCTGCCTCCAATCCGCCTTCCCATTCGCTGTAGCACATTGTGCCGAATTCCATAGATTTCTCTCCTTTTTCAGGTATAGTATAGCGCAATTCGTGTACCATAAATGTCACTTTTAAGTGAAAAACCGCGGTAAAAACAATGCCTGACCCAAAAAATCAGCGCTTTTGCGCATAATACATTCCCTTCGATGAAACGGCAAGCGCCCCACAAAACCATACCGGTTTTGCGGGGCGCTCTCACGCCGGCGCCGAAGCGGCAGCGCGGTCATGGATTTTACCCTATTTTGATAAAGGTGCTCCTGAAAGGAACCGTTACCGAAACCGTATCTCCTTCATCGGTATAATCGGTCATCTGTCCGTCGACGTATACGCGGAAAGCCTTATCGGGTTTTGCAAAGCGCACCGTAATCCATACCTCGTCGTCACGGTTTTGCAGTTTTGATACATTCGTAATCCTCACAAAATTACTGCCGACGCAGCAATCGTATTTGCGGTAACAGAACGCGAGGTTTTCCAGTTTGAACCATTCAAACCCGTCCGGGAGGGAAGGTTCGACCGTCAGCGTGCGGTACTCCGTGGAGGACAATCCCAAAACAGCGTCCGGTATGGCGGCACAGACGACGGAATTTTCCAAAAACTCTGCATCCAGACCCAAGCCGCCCGCCGAGTCTTTTCCGTTCACCTGCCCCTGCAATACGATCCCGCGGGCATTATAGGTTGTATTGAACACGTCGTATGCGTTTGAACTGCACTCCGCCAGATCGTAGTAATACGCGCGATAAAACTCCTTCGCGCTGTCGGTATAGCCGTTTTCAAGGGCATACGCGTAAGCGTCGGAAACATCCGAATACCATGCGGCGATCTCTTCCAGCCTTTCCGTAAAACTATCCATACCCAGCGTTTTAAATCGCGCCATCAGGTCATAATAGGAAATCCACAGGCAGCTCCCCCCGTTCTGTACCTGTTGAGTAAAAGGATAATTCTGGTCGGTGGCAACGCCGCAATAATACCAGTAATCGTTGTTTACGGTGTTGAAGCGGGGGGCGCAGTCGAACGTATAGAGATCCGCCCCGACCGAGTCGTCGCCTTCGATCGTACGCGAGCCGTCCGCCCAACTGATGATCGCTTCCGCCTGGCTTTCGGTCGCAACGCCGGCGGCGACCGCTTCGAGGTTGAACGCCAGAAATCCGAGGTCGAATTCATCCCCGCGCGCCGCCAGTTCCGCAATTTTCGTTTCCGCCTCGTCCGTTCCGGACGTGTAGCGCTTCAGCTCGCCCGACCAATCGTTGTATCCTTCAACAAATCTCCCCTTTTCCTCGTTCCAGAAAACGGTTTGAATGGAGGAACGGGTTTTTTCCAGAAGCGAAGCAAGGCTCTCTTCCGTCTGCGAATAGGTTTCCTCGCCCGAAAGGTCGGGAGTGGAAACAGCGGCGGATTCTCCGCCCGTTATCCCCGCAGCTTTTGCCATCCTTTCCAGATAGAGCATCGATTCGATCGCCTTGTAGTAATACACGTTGAAATAGAAATCTTCCGAAGGCAGGGACACGATATCGAAATACCCCGCCGAAATCCCATGCCCGGCGAGAGGCACGCCGTCATGCCCCACAAAGTTGTCCTGATAGATCAGCCCGTCCTCCCCGTTGCAATAAGTGAGATAGAACTGAAAAGCGCGGCGGCAGGTTTCCAGCATTTGTTCAAGATAGCTGTCGTCGCCGGTATAACGGTAGTATTCGGCGATACTGTCGAGAAAAATTGCATTGTTCTGCACGCAGCGGGTATCGAAATCGGTACGGAAATAGTCGATATAAAATCCGATGCCGCTGAGCTGTTTTCCTTCGGCAGGCTTAAAAACGAGGCTCATGGAGGTTACCGCGGGCGCGGTGTCTCCGTAAACATTGTCTGAACTGCCCCAGCCGTCAACGGACGCCATCCAGAAATACAGCCGCACGCTGCTGCTGAAGCTGTCGTCATTGAAATCTTTGACCTGCGTTCCGGCTTCTGCATACGAAACGGAATGCGTTTCCCCGTCGGAAGTCGTCCACTCGAGGAAAAGATCGCCCATTACGTCGCCTTCGTTTTCAAGGATGCGGAAGCGGGTTTCCACGAACGGGGCATAAAAGGTGTATCCCTGCTCCACCCCGGTGAGAGTCAGGCGCAATTCGTCGCGGCTGTCTTCGTCAGGCGTCAGGCGGTATCCGCCGTTCTGCACGGAATACTGTCCGTTCGTTTCGAACCCGGTGCAGCGCGTCGCCCACCCGGAAGATGCAGGCGATACGTTCAGATTGGAACCCCAGCCGTAGCCGCGCGCACCCATGCTCTCCATGCTCGGAAAAGGCCAGCCTTGGTCAAAGGAAGTGTAGGAGTTGCTGTCATACCCGGAAGCCGAGTCGTCACGGCTGCTCCACACATAGCCGAAACGGTCGACCGGGGTATCGTTCAGCCATTCGCGCACCAACTGATAGCGGTTGCTGTTCAGTCCCTGCACGCTGTTGTGCCACATGAGCGACTTCGTTTCCCATTCTTTCCAGGCTGTTCCCCCGTCCCCTACGTCGAGATTTACGACCTTGTTACTCGTGGGATACCCGATGTGCCGCGAAAAATAATCGTTGAGGAAATCGTTCCATTCCGCATTGGGAGAATTGAAATACAGGGTGCTTTCGGTAACCTTATCGATCTGCCCGTCTGAAAAATCAGTGATCGGGGTATAGTTTTCCTCCGGCGGGTTTTCGGGGGGAATTTCCTTGCCGCCGCAGGCGGGCAGCGCGAAAAGCGCCGCCGCCAGCAGAACGGAAAAGGCACCTTTTCCGAACTTATTCATATTGCCTCCTATTGTACTTTGACATAGAAATTGCCGAACGGCAGTGTAAGCACGATTTCACCGTTCTGAACGGTATAATCGGTGGTAGCCGCCCCGTCGACCAGAACGCTGTAATTTCCTTCCGGCTCGGGCAGGCGGATACATACGTTCAGACCGTCGTGCTTGCCCTGAAGCGAACCGACGGCATTATCCCGCACGTTGCTCATCCGCACGAAATCGTTTCCGGCGGTAACATCGTATTTTACGCCATGGAAAGCCAGATTCTCCATCTTGTAGTAAAGCAGCGAAGAAGGAAGCGACGGCGCCAGATCCAGCGTTTTATATTGCGTGGAGTTCAACCCGAGCGTGCTCTGAGGGAACGCCGCATACACAATGGCGTTTTCCAAAAACTCGCAGTCCAACCCCAAACCGCCGGACTGACCTCCGCCCTGCAGCGAAATGCTGCGCGTATAATAGCTGCGATAGAATTGGGTCGGGTTATCGTCGTCCGGATAATCTTCCAGATATTCTTCCGTAACGTCTTCATACCAATCGACAATTTCATAAATGCGCTCGTAGGCACTGTCTGCGCCGTAAACGCGTTGGCGGGAAACGAGGTCATAATAAGTTACCCACATAGCAGAACCGCCGTCCTGCACCTGCCTGCCGAAGTCGATCTGGCTGCTCGCCCAGCCGCCGTATGCGTATTGGTTGGAATTGCTCTTTGTGCTGATGCGCGGCGCACATTCGAAATAATAGATCGTGTTTTTGACCAATGCGGCATCGGACGTAGCCGTATCCCCTTCCACATTGCGCACGCCCGTACACCAATCCATGATCAGCTTTGCCTGCTCGTCGCTTGCCATGCCGCAGGCGACCGCCTCAAGGTTGAAGGCAAGGAATCCGTAATCGATTTCGTCGCTTTCGACGAGATTTCCCAACTCGCTCAGGGCGGAATCGTCGTTCAGATGCCCCGTTGCATCCCAATCGATCGTCCCTTCGATAAAACGCCCCTTCTCTTCGCTCCAGAATTCTTCCGTCGCCTTTTCGGCGATCAGCGACAGCCGGGCGGAAAGCGTTTGCGCGGTTTCCTGGTATTCCGCGGACGACTTCAGGTCGGGAGTGCCGACGGATACGGTTTCCGCTTCGATGCCGGCGGCTTCCGCCATACGTTCGAGGTACTCCATCGATTTGGTCGCCTTATAGAAATAGACGTTGAAATAGAAATCCGTGGACGGCAGCGCAAGAATATCGAAATATCCCGGGGAAATGCCATGTCCGGAAATGGGGATTCCGTCATGTCCGACAAAATTTTCCTGGTCGATCAGCCCGTTTGTTCCGTTGCAATAGGTCAGGTAGAACTGATAGGCGCGGCGCGCCTTGCCGATGAGTTCAGCGAGGACTTCATCGTTGCCCGTGTAGCGGTAATATTCCGCGAGGGCATTGATGAAGATCGCATTGTTTTGCAGGCAGCGGTCGTCGTAGTCGGAACGCAGGAAATCCACGCGGATTTCCACCCCGTCGAGGTCGGCTCCGCTTTTCGTGCGGAAAACGAGGGAAACATCGGTAATTTCCTTATCCGCGTCTCTTCCGCCCGTCTTGCAAATATCGTTCGTTCTGCCCCAGCCTTCAACTTCGGACATATTGAAATAATAATGCCCGTTCTCGTTGACATCTTTTTCCTGCGTTCCCGCTTCGGAATAACTGACCGAATAGGTCTCCCCGTCGGCAGTTGCCCACTCTATATACAAATCGTCAAGAACTTTTTCATCGTTGCCCGAATACTTCAGTTCCGTTTCCATAAAGGGCGCAAAAAAGGCATATCCGCCGTCGATATTCACGAGCGAAACTTTCAGTTCGGTAGCGCCCGTTCTGGCGGAAACGAGCAGATTGCCGCTCGCCGTACGCCCCGCGCCGTTTTCCACTTCCCATGCCGTCTGCGTGGCGGTATCGGCTGTGTTGAAGTTGTTGCCGAACCCGTGCGAAACGGCGCCGCAGTGTTCGAAACTGGGGAAAGGCCAGCCCTGATCGAAATTCGTATAGGAATTGTTGCTGTCGGGAGTGTCCTCTTCGTCCACGGTAGACCAGATGTAACCGTAACGGTCGATCGGCGTTCCGCGCAGATCGGAAAGAATTTTTGAATAGCCGTTGGGGATGCTCTCGCGGTTCAGCGCGCCCGTTTCGGTGCTGTCGAACCACATAAGCGACATCGCTTCCCACTCCTTCCACGCGGTTCCGCCCTGCCCGACGTCAAGCTCGACGACCTTTTTTCCGTTCGCCCCGACCTGCCTTTCGAAAAAGTCATTCATAAAGCTGTTCAGGCGGGCATCGGAAGTCACAAACGCAAGCTCCTGCGACGACTGTTTTTCGACGATTCCGTCCTCCGTGATGGCAGGCCCGGTGTTCACGGGCGGCTCCTCGCCGCCGGTCGTTTCCGTTCCGCAACCCACTGCAAACAGCATGGGCAGCGACATCAGGAGCGAAAGCCATTTCTTTTTCATGAATTTCTCCTTTTATGATGGTTCTGCTTTGAAAAAATTCCGCGCCCGAATTGTATCGGGCGCGGAAACTGCCTGCGATCAGTCGTTGCGCTTTCTTGCAACCACGATCAGCGCGCACGCCGCAAGAACTGCTGCACACGCCACTGCGATGCCCGTACCCAAAGCGGAACCGGAGCAGCCGCTCCCTGTATCGTCGCCGGGGTTATTATCACCGCCGGGGTTATTATCACCGCCGGGATTGGTCGACTCGTTCGTAACCGTAATGTCATAGGATGCGGAAGCGCCGTCGTCCGTCGTAAAGGTGATCGTAACGGTGCCTTCTTTGACGCCCGTAACGACGCCGTTTTCATCGACCGTTGCGACAGAGGTATCGGAAGAACTCCAGGTACCCGTCTGCGCCGCCATCGAAGGGCTGACCGTAGCCGTAAGCTGTACCGTTTCGCCGACTTTGACGGTGCTGTTCCCGTCGATGCTGACGGTACCCGTCGTGAGCGTTTTGAAATACGAAACAAAACCCGTATTCGTTTCATCGGCATAGTTCACGAAATAGCCGTTGCCCGTGCTGCTGCCGCTGGTAAACTCGGAGAAGGCGGTTTCCATATCCGCATTGAACGTAGCCTGGTCGAAACCTTCCATATATTCGGCGGAAGAAATTACCGTATCGTTGAAATACACGACCCAGTTATCCCCTTCTTTGCGGATGGAAATGGTGTTGTAAACGTCGTCTACCCAATCGACCACGACGTTGGTCAGCATCGCCTTCTGCGAAGAAGCCGACTCGGGCTGATGCCAGGTGAAGTTGATGAGCGCCTTGCCCGCCTGCACCTCGCCGTCAACGATATGCTTGTTGAGTACGAAGATAAGACCGCTCTGATCGGCAAGCGTGAACCATTCGGTGTTCTGCGAACCGCTCTGCAGACCGAACGTCATGTTGCCGGCCGTCCAGTTGTGCGTTTTGAAGGTTGCCGTGAAGCTGCCGATGGCGATTTCGGAGCTGTACATCTGCGAGGTGGAATTGGTGTGTTCGATGCCGACAGAGCCGTCTGCCCCGTACACAAATTCCGCATTCTCGTTGCGCGCACCCGGCTTCCAGCCGGCGGCGGGGTCGCTCATGTAGACGAGTTCGGAAACGCCGCGCGCCACATATGCAGACTTCGCATCACCCAAACTCTGTACGGTAAACGTACCGCCCTGAGCAAAACTTGTATTGATAAACGTGTTTAAAGTATCATTTGTCTTAAAATCAATAACCGTACCGCGATTAAAATACAGTCTTGCCGTACCAGCATCCATGAGCAAGAAAGAAACCTCGTTCGCTGCGGTAATACCCCATGCAAAATTGACGTTTTCAGCAGTTTCAACGACAGTTTCTACATTGTTGTCTGAAAGTATGAAGCTTACCGTTGCTCTATTATCAGCCGTTTTAGTTACTTCTACAATAATTTTTTTGGTCGCATCAGCAACACTCGTCATGATAATGCGGAAAGGCTTTGTATTTTCGCCCAACTTATCAAAAGAAAGGGATACTGTAAAGCTATTCGCTGTAGCACTTCCGGGAATCCCTACTTCAAACATTTCGTCTGCTGTCGTATAGAACATAGGGGCGCCTTCAAGGCTTTTAATCCCCTTAAATTCATCCTTTGTAAAATTATAGCCTTCCGGGGTATCGATTTCTTCGATTGGCTCGAGCAAAAGCGGCTTTATAACAATATAGTTATTCGCGCTACCCGTTACACCAAACGAAAGCTTACAATTGTAATCACCTTCTCCGATCACGGAAACAAGCGTAGCCGTATCAATTGCGGGAATATTTCCGTTAACGGAAAGAACATACGTGTCAATGACTTTTTGGAACTTGATATTGTTATAGGTATGGGTCAGCCCACCACCTCCGCTAATGCCTTCCCAAGTAAACGGAACAGATACTTCTTCGCACAAAACTTCTGTAGTCTTCCCCATCGTAACACTACCAGACAGTAATGCCGTCGTCGCCGCGCCACTCTCGGGTTTTTTGAAATCAAATTTTACGAGAGCACCATTATCAAGCGTATAACTCATAGTGTAAATATCGCCAGAATTCAGCAAAACACCGTCTACCAAAACATCTGCCGTAATACCGGTAAATGAAATATCTTGATTATATGTAGCCGCGAACGTGTAATTGTTGACAGCGTTGCCGCTGAATTTGGCAAACCCGAGTTTATTGTATCCGCCGAAAATGACGTCGTCGCTCGCGTTCACATAGTCGCGCGGCAGGAAATCCTGCGTGGTTTCTTCGGATGCGGAAGTAACTTCGGCAATGCGCATAGCGCCCGTCAGACCGTCTGCGAACCACACGACCATGTTGGTCGTTTCGCCCGCCTGCATATCGCTGAAATCGTACAGGCGCTCCTGCGGGCTTTCGACGCCCTCGACCCTGCCGTCTGCTTCGGGAGAGAGGTCGATCGTCATCGTGCGGTCTTCCGCATCGTCCTTGCCGGCAGCCGTAACTTCAAGCATCAGCATGCCGTCTTCGTCGAAATAGAAGCGCCAGGTATTCAGCGAACCTTCCGCAGGAGCGGCGCTCTGCCCCGCTTTGTCGTCTGCATCCTTCGCCGTATCGGTGAAGTAGTTGTAGTCGAAATTGATAGGAACGTTTGCAGCGTCCTCGATCGATTTGACTGCTTCGCCCGATTCCGTTTTGACCTGAATCGCCATATTAGCGGTACCTGCCTCAGCATTGATGCCCCACAGCCACAGCGCCATGCCCGCCGTACTGCCGTTGTACCAGCCGACGTTGTTTACAAAGTACAGGCGGATTTGCCCGTCGGTACCCGGCGTGGCGTTCAGGTAGAACTTGATCGTGAGGTCGTTCAGACCCCAACCTGCCGTACCCAGAACGTTGTTCTGCACGAACCCGGCGTTTGCCCCCGCAGGAACGCTGAAAGCATTGCCGTCTGCATTGACCGTAGAATGCAGGATCAGCTGGTTGCTTTCTTCCAGATTGTCGATCTCATTCGGCCAATCGGGCGAATAAACGTCAAACGTGTTGGGAAGCGTGTACGTCGTGCGCTCCGCCGCAGAAGCGCGGGCGAACGGCAAGCCCCAAGCGAATGCCGCGGCGAGCAGAATGCTTGCCATAAACATACATGCCAAAATGAAGATACTCTTCTTTTTAGCCACCATTTTCCTTTTACCTCCAAATAATTTTCAATTAACGGGGGGAAAGAACCCGTATAATCCGATTTTGATAAGTGTTTGCAGGGACAGATTTCTCCGCCCCGCAGAATTTTTCAGCCTTTGACCGCCCCCATCTGAACGCCGTCGATCAGCTGACGCTGGAAGATGAAGAAGACGATCGCGCAGGGAACAAGCATATACATACCCGTCGCCATGCGCACGTTCGGGAACTTGCCGGGAACAGGCGCGCCTTTGAACAGGTTGTAAATGCCGAGCGCAAGCGTATACTGCGATTCGTTGTTCAGATACAGCAAAGGAGTCGTAATATCATTCCACACACCCGTAAACGTAGTGATCATCATATAGATGATAATGGGTTTGCACAGGGGGAAATAGATGCGGAAAAAAACGTCGAAACGGTTGGCTCCGTCGATTGTGGCAGCCTCGTCGAGCGAGCCGGAAATCGTGCGCATATATTGCCTTGCCAGAAAGATATTGCCCGCGCCGCCGCCCAAAATGGCGGGAACGATCAGCGGGGTAAGCGTGTTGTACCAACCGATCCGCACATAAATGACGAACATGGGGATCTGGCAAACGATGCTGGGGATCATCATCGTTGACAGGATGATGGCGAACAGCACGTTCTGCCCCACAAATTTGCAGCGCACGAACGCAAAAGCCGTAAACGTTGCCGCAAGAGGGATAAAAATGACGTTACACCCGACAACGATGACCGAATTTTTGAAGAAGATCAGGAACTTTTCGTCAAGGGCGGTGACATAGTTTTCAAAATGCCACTCCGTGGGGAAAAAGTTCCCCTGCCCCGACTCGACCTCCCCCATAAAACTGGTCACGACCATATAGAAAATGGGGATGAGGAAAAGCAGCGACAGAACGATAAGAACCAGATGCGCCACAGAGTGCGAAAGGATTTTTTTCGCTCTCACGCGCCGCCGCATAAGTATTGCCTGCGAATCCATTTCAGTCACCTCCGTAGAACACCCATTTCGACGTTTTGAAGATAATGCCCGTCAAAATGGCGATTACCACAAACAAGAACCATGCCATGGCGCAGGTGTATCCCATGCTGCCCGTCGTGATACATGTTTCATAGGAAGAATAAATTTTGGTAACATAAAACAGAAGCGAATTTTCCACGCCCGCCGTGCCGCCCGTCAGCGTCGTCACCGCGGCAAAGGTTTGCAGCGTAGCGATGATGTTCATGATCAGGTTATAAAAAATCATGGGCGAACACATCGGAATGGTAATGGTGATCAGCTTACGGAACCGGCTTGCCCCGTCAAGGTCTGCCGCCTCGTACAATTCCGCGGAAATATTTTTGAGCTGCGACAGCCACAGCACCATCGGGCCGCCCAGGCTCCACAACCCCACAAAGATGAGCGTCTGCATCGAGGTGGAGGCTTCGCTCAAAAAGGGATACGGCTGCATGTTCAGCATGCGGAGCGCGCGGTTGAACCAGCCGTAATCGACGTCGATGAGCGAACGCCACGCGATGCCCGAAACGACCGCCGACATAACGCAGGGCATATAAATCAGCATACGGTAAATGCCGATCCCCTTGATGCGGATATTCAGAAGAAGAGCCAGCGCAAAGGAGAAGATCATGAACATCGGGACGCTGATCAGCGTATAAATCCCCGTATTTGTGATCGCCTTGATCCATTCCTGATCCGAAAACATCCGCAGGAGATTATACGTCAGGGAGAACCCTTCGGGCGGGCGTATGACGGTATACGATTCAAAAAAGCTGTAATACAGCGAAGCGAGCAGCGGATATGCGGTAAAAAACAACAGGCCGAGCGTTACCGGAAGGGCAAAAATAAATCCTGCGCCGTTCTTTTTGAAAAAACGCACAAAAGAATCGCGTTTGCTCCCTTTCGGGGGTCTGCGGAGAAACGAACGCTTCGCATCTCCGCTTTCCTTGCTTTGTATATTCTCCATAAAACCTCCGTACCGGCATCAGCGGACGGCTTCCCTGTACCGGTCGAGCGCATCGATCATAGAAGTCGTTCCGTCCTGCCTCCAATACGCCTCGAAGAGGGCGCGCAGCGCGTCGTCGTGCGTCTTTGCTTCGGCAGACGAGAGCATATCGTAATAGTCCATCACGACGTCGCGTTCAGGCGCATATACGAATGCATCGTGGTTATAGTTGTACTGCGAATAGAACTGCTTCCAGCCGGGGTTTTCGCCTTCCTGCAAAGAAATCATGGACGGAACGGCTTTGCCCGTTTCGGAAAGAACGGTCTGCCCGTTTTCGCTCATCATGTAGCGGATGAATTCCCATGCCAGGTCAGGGTTTTCGGAGGATGTGCAGATCCCGTAACCCGTGGTACCCGTGCCGACCTTCGGGTCGCTGCCGATCGCGGGGAACGGAAGGATTTCAAGATCGTCGCCCAAAACGACCGCCGTAGCCATATACGGGCGCGACTGGAACGCGATCACCGCCTGCGCCGAGTGGAAACGGTTCAGTTCGGTCAGGTTCGTATCGAACGTGGTATACCCTTCGTCAATGAGATCGCGCACGAGATTGAGCGCGTTCTGGAACCCTTCGTCAAGCACGGGGTTCCCGTCCGCATCGAGGTAGGAGCCGCCTTCCGCCTGCACCAGCCCGTAAAAGAGGATGAGCCAGCGCCACATTGCCTCGACGATACGCGGCTTCGTCTGCTCGTTCGCCATGCCGTTTTGCAGCTGCTCGCACAGATCCAGCATGACGTCCCACGTCCATTCGTCCATATGCTCCACATAATACTGCACGTCGAAATCGGGAGCATACTGCTCTACAAGGCTCGTATTTATGTAAGTTACGATTTTACTGTAATCGCGGGGCAGGAAGTACTGCGCCGTGTTATCGGGGTCGGAACCGTGCTTATACTGCCCAAGCTTCATCATCGCGGGCTGATAGTCATCGGGGTTGAACAACCCGTCCGCTTCCGACTTTTCCATATAGTTTTGCAGGTTGTACAGCAACCCCTGATCGGCAAGGCTGGTGACGTACGCGTCCGGAACCCAGATAACATCCAGCTTGGTGCCGGTGGCGATCGTCTGCGCGATACCGGATTCGTAAGTGGTCAGCTTCGTAAATTCAAAATCCACATTCGGATAGATGACGTTGAACCCGGAAGCGAGGTCGTCCATCAATTCCTCCTCCTGGGTCGTGTTGAGCATCGCGACGCGGAGCGTGGCGTTGATTTCAGGGTCGACATCCCCGGGAACGTAATCGTCGGGATCCTTCAGTTCCATATTGACCGCGCAGCCCTGCAACCCGAATATGCTCGTCGCAAGAAGCACTGCGGCACAAAGCGTGGCTATCCATTTTTTCATTGATTTTACCTCCAAAAATTGAACGCAGAAAGCGTTTTTAACATATTTACAGAATACAACGCGCAGCAGCCGCCCGGAAGTTCATCCGCGCTTTGCCCTGCGCAGCAGCAACGCCGCGGCGCACAGCACGGCAGCCGCCGCAGCCGCCCCTCCTGCCGAAACAGCCGCCGAAGAAGAGCACCCGCCCTCCGGCTCATCGGCGGAAGCCGAAGACGCACTGACGACCACGAGGAAGGAATCCATCACCGTTTTGTCTTTATTGGTTACGGTTATCGTGACCTGCTTGCTCCCCGCAATATCTGCCCCGAATACGACCTTTCCGTTTTCCACTTTGACGACGGAAGCGTCGGTAGACGACCAGACCGCATCCGACGGGTCAAGGTATTCTTTGTTGGAGACCGTATAATCGATCTGCACCTCGGAGAGCGCGGCTTCTTCCGACAGATTTTCACCGTTTTCCTGATAGACGAGCGTTACCTTATCGCTGCCGACGGTATACCGCATGCCGGTGATCGAAATATCGTTTGCCTTTATATCCACGTCCGCAGCCATCTGCTGATATGCCGCCGTAAGCGCGAACTCCTTCGGTTCGCCCACGGGGGCGCCGCCCTGATACATAGTGACGGTAACCGAAGCGGTACCCGCGCCCGTTGCGGTAATCGAACCGCTGACATCCGATTCCTCCGCCGTTTCTTCGGCGAGAACGAATGCAGCGCCGCAGGTATTTTCCTCAAAACTCCAAACGTATTCGGTTTCAGGGTCTACGGTACCGGAATTGCCGCGGCTGTCCAACCCCGTCACATAGACGGGGAACGGAATGCCGTATTCCACAGTGAGAGAATCTCCGATCTCCGTGCGGTTGATCGCGCCGGGTTTTTCCCCGTCTGTCTGCAATTCCACGGTGCCGGGGAGAGCATAGTCGGTCGTTACCGAAATCGTGACGGACAAATCGTTTTCTGCAGAGATCGTAACCTCCGTCGTACCCGGACGGTTCTGACCGGCTGTGGCAACAAAACCTATCCTTCCCGAAAGGGAGATCACCTGCACGACCTCCGCATCTTCCGCAACGGCGCTGACGGCGACATCCGCAGAACCGTTTACGAGATAATACAGGTCTGTGCGAGCCTCGCCGATGCGGACGGTAACAGAATCACCTGCAGCCTGCGTTCTGTCGCTGTCTGTAAACAGCTGAATCCCTTCGCCGGTTTCAGCCGAAACGGCAGCAAACGGGATCATAAGAAGCAATGCAGCAAAAAATGCCGCCAATGCACACAATTTTCTCTTCATATTACCTCCGCAATCAATATATTGTTCTCTGTTAAATGGATTTTGTTTTTTTGAAAATCAAAAAAACAAAACCGGATCCGGTTTTGAACGATTGTACCGTGTTGAAACAACCGCTGCGTTTCCGTTTACTGTTTATTTCCTTTCTTTTTGCGGATGCTGCCGCGCGGATAGAATACAGCCTGCGTTTCCATGCGCGAACGGTCGGAAACACCGGCAATGTATTGGATATACCCTTCCGCCTCGTCGCGCAGCGACGAACCGATGGTCGAAAGGGTCGGTGTCATGTATCGGTCAAGCAGCGTATTGTCGAACCCGATGACAGACACATCCTGCGGAACTTTGAAGCCGCAATCGCGGATGCCGCAGATGGCGCCGTATGCCATCATGTCGTTCAGGCAAAACATCGCGTCGTACCGAATTCCGTCTTTGAACAGCTCCTTTGCCGAACGGTACCCTTCGTCCAACGCAGACCGATCGGTATATTCCCCGAAGAAAATATCCTCCTCCGAAACAAAGAACCCGAATTCTTTTCCGTATTTTAAAAACGCTTTCAGTCTTCCGTCCTGCAACAGGCGCTGTTTCGTGCCGAAAAGGAAGCAGACTTTTTCCGCCCCTCCCTCTTTCAGCGCAGCCATAGCTTCCGCCATTCCCTTGCCGTAATCGGTATGGAACTGATAGAATTCGTCCTCCGGCCAGCCGGGATAAATCATCCTGATCCCCGCCGCGCGCACTTTTTTCAGGCTGTCTTCCGAAATCGAATCAAGCCCGAGGTTCACAATGCCGCAAACGCGGTTGCCCACGACCTCATTGACGACTTCGTCGAGTGTATCCGTGCTGATACTGTATATCATGATCGTATACCCGTACTTACGCGCACATGACACCATTTCGTTGAACATCTGCATGTAATAATAATTTGTCATGTCGGGTACGAGCATGGCGACAGCCGTACTGCGCTTGTTTTTTGCCAGGTTTGCCGCCAGCACGTTGCGCGTATATCCGCTGTCCTCCACGATCTGCATTATTTTTTTGCGGTTTTCGGGCAGAACCGTTTCATCCCCCGCGAGAACGCGCGTCACTGTCGTTTTGGACACCCCTGCGCGCAGGGCGATCTCTTTTCTGCTCAACATATGATTTTCTCCCCGTATCGAAAACAAAACCTCTGTTTCAATATCTTTTCTCCGCTCTGTCGTCAAGTACCTAGGTATTTATTTTCGTGTACCTAGGTATTTACGCGTTTATTATATCACACAGATATAACCTTGTCAATACCTTTTTTTTGATTTTTTTTGTGATTATTTGGTGTAAAAATACCTGCGGAAGAGAGCGCTCAAAAGCAGATTTATCCAAAAGAGCAGGGCAAAAACTGCCCTGCTCTGCTCCGAAGCGTTGCGCTTATGTTTCTTTTTCGCCGCGTCTGCGCATTCATTCCGTCATCCGAGAACCGTCAGCATGCCTTCCGAAAGGCTGACCCTGTAATTATCCGTTACTTCCGCCCCCGCCGCATCGGTTATGCGCACCGACGAAATCGAATTTTCCGAGGAACCGATTTCCGTCTGCGAGCCGATCACTTCGGCAAAAAGCACGTTGCCCGGCGCAAGGGAGCCGCCTGCAATCCAGAATGTTCTGTTCGTGAGAGGCGTGCCGTCGTACGCCTTGGTTTCGGAAATGCTGGCTACCGTTATCGCCCTGCGGCTGACCATGAGGGCGTTTTCCAGCTCGAAATGGATATAGAACCGATCGGTAACATCGCGGCCGTATTCATCGGTCACGGAAACGGCAACGCCCTGCAGATCCTCCTGCCGCAAAACGCCCGCATCCGTCAGCCCGATCCCCTCCAGGCTCAGATGCAGCGCATGCCCGCCGGGTACTCCCGCGGCGGTATAGTCGTATGCGCCGTACAGGAACGGCTCGCCGTCGTACTGCTTTTGCAGTGCATACGGGCGCACCGTTATGACCGTTTCTTCCACGACAGCCAGCTCCCCTCTCGTAAACTCAAAATCGTACCTGTTGGTAACGTCCGTTTCCCCGGCATCGAACAGCGTGAACGATTCGATGGAACTCATACCCCACCCGACCGGCGTAATGCTTCCGCCGAATACGGCTTTATACGAATATCCCGCATGCAGAAGTTCGCGCAGCAGAAGTGCGGAACGGGGATCGGCGCCCTCGACGTATCGGGCGGTAAGGGGCGTGCCGTCGTACTGTTTGACCTCGTCGGCAGGTTTGATTTTCAGGCGAAGCGGCTCATTGCCCCCGACCGGATCGCCGAACGCGTGACCGGCGCCCGTAACCTCCACATACACCCAACCGAATCCGTCGATATATACTTCGACCCACGCATGTGCGTCCAATTCGGAAATATCCGTCCATTCGCCCGCCTCCGCCTTGACCGCGTAGCCGACCGTATAGCGGGCGGGGAAACCGAGCATACGGAAAAGGAGCGTTGCCGCGCTCGCATAGTGCTGGCAAATCCCTTCCTTGAAATCGCGCAGAAACGCGACGACTATATCCGACTGCACGTCCAGAAGCCTGTCGTACTTCCAGTTATACTGCGCCGCGCCCTGCACATAATTCGCCACTTTGGAAATGACGGACGGATCGGACGCATCGAATCCCTGCTGACGGATGACATACTTCAGATACGATTGCGTCGTTTCGGGTACGGCGAGATATTCGTTCCGCACGAAATTGCGGTATGCCGCCTCCGCCGCCGCATACTGCGCGGGCAGCTCGCCGGATTTCCCTTCCGCCGCATAATCGTAAAAATAATTGTACAGTTCGTACGGTTCGGATGTATTTCCCGAATACAGCACGTCGCTCGTCTGTACCTGATAATTCCCCGCGCCGGGCACCATATAATACGGAAGCACATACTTGCCCGTTTCCATCTGAATGCGGATAAGGCTGCCCTGCTTTCCGCCGTTCTGCAGGGCGAAGGAAGCCAGGTAATTCATCGAATAAGTATCGTCGAGCAGCTGCTTATACGGAATCGTGCTGCGCCAATATGCGCCCATATATTCCCCGTAATTGGCTTCGCGCAGATAAACCATTCCGCCGCTTTCCGAATAGACTTTTCCGAAAGAACCGACGCTGCCGCTGCCGCCTTCTCCGGGAACTATGTCGGGAAGACCGATTCCTATATCGCCATACAGGTCGGAAGGGGTGATCTCCAGAACGCCGTAAATCCAGGTGATAATGTAACAGTCGGTCACGGTAACGCTCACGCCTTCGGAAACCTGCCGCACAATTTCCATCTCCAGGCTGTTTTCCTCGATGCCGACGCGGCTGATGAAGACCGGCGCGGTACATTGAAACGAATCTCCTTCCGCCAGGGGCAGGCTCGCCGCAGTCGTTTCGGCGCCCGTATCCCAATGCGTTTCCCCGTCGTATTCCCAGGAATTGCTCGCTGTCTGCACGATGATCGGGCGCGGCAGGATTTCCAGAATCCCGTAATCGTATTCGACGTATATAAAATCGGATACATCGGTGCCGTCGGGCGCGATGATTTCCAGGCGCACGGTATTGCGCACTTTCCCCGCCGCCCAGGCTGACCCCTTTGCTTCCGCCGTTACCGAAAAGGTATCCGGCAGATCGCTTTCGGTTATTTCGCATTCGGGGACGGTGAGCGGCGTGCCGTCGTAAACTTTGCTCCCGCTGCCCGTACTGATCTTCATCGTATAATCGGGGATCAGCACGCGCAGACACCCGTCGAAGCAGGTAACGGCATAATTTCCGGTAACGTCGCGCATGCCCTCGTACAGCGCATAGGAAACCACCTTATTGGAGCTTTCCCCGATTTCCGTCTGTTCCCCTTGCGTCAAAACGCGCGCCGTTTGCCCCTCCACGGGAAGCCGGTCTTCGTACAGCGGAATCCAAAGGAAAGTTTCGCAGGTGAGCGGGGTGCCGTCGAATTTTTTCGACGCGCTTCCCGCCTGCAGCCCGATCGGCAGAGGCGTAACGATAAGAGTGCCGCCGAGGCAGGTTATCTCGTAGTTGAACGTGACGTCGCGCCCGTATTCCCAAACGGTGACCGAACGCACGCTGCACGGCGCGGTACCGGCGTCGGTGATGCTGCCCTGCGTTTCCACATCGTAGGAATGCCAGGAAATCAGATCCGAATCCACCCAAACGGCTGCATCCGACTCCAGGGGAAGCCCGTCATACACCTTCCCCTGATCGGCTGCCTTAACGGTGATCGGGCGGCGGGTGACCGAAAGCGTTCCGTCTCCGAACGTGATTTCGTAATTATCGGTCACATCCCTGACGCCCCCGGCGAAATCCCCTTCGTACACGCAGAAATACTCCACCGTGCAAACGCTCTGCCCCGCATCCGTCCGCGTACCCGCATTGTAGAAATCGTAGTAATGCCCTTCGACCAGGGCGGGGTCGCAATCGGAAGTGATTATAACATCCGTCGATTCGAGCGGAAGCCCGTCGTACATTTTTTCCGCATCGGCAGCCGTTACCGTGATCGGGCGCGGATGAACGGAAAGCGTGCCGTATTCATACGATATATCGTAGTTGAACGTGACCTCTTCCTCATCCTGCGATACGATCCTCACCGTCAGCCTGTTTTCGTATTCCCCCGCGTCGACGACCGCATACTTTTCCGCCACGGCTTTATGCCCCGCAACGAGTTTGTATCCGCTCGAAGGCGCAAGGACGAATCCCGATTCGCTGTGTTCCGTGCCGTCGTACATCCACGCATTGTCCGCCGTCCGGAATACGACGGGGCGGGGAAGCACTTTAAGGACGCCCGTTTCCTCCGTTACGGCATAGTTTGCCGTTACATCACGCCCGTCCGCATCATATATGATGACCCGGGAAATCCTGTTTTCCGCCGTTCCGGCGTCCGTGCGGTCGCCCTCCGTATCCGCCGCGCAGGTATGCCCGGCGACGAGCGCGGGGTCGTATTCTGACGTTACAATAAACCCATCCGACCGCAGCGCAGTGCCGTCGTACACCTTTTCGGCGTCCGCCGCCCGCACCGTGACCGGGCGGGGAAGAACGGTGAGAACACCCTCCGCAAACGTTACGCCGTAATTGGCGGTAACGTCCTTTCCTTCCGCATCGCGCACGGAGAAGGAAACGACCCGGTTCGCCTCTTCCCCCGCATCGGTACGGATGCCCTCCGTCTTCGCCGTGCAGGTATGCCCCGCGACGAGCGCGGGATCGTATTCTGACGTTACGACAAACTCATCCGACCGCAGCGCCGTGCCGTCGTACACCTTTTCGGCGTCCGCCGCCCGCACCGTGACCGGGCGAGGAAGAACGGTGAGAACGCCGTATTCGCAGGTTATATCGTAATTGGCGGTAACATCCTTTCCGTCTGCGGCTGAAATAAACACGCCGAGCAAATTCTGTACGCTGCCCGCATCCGTTATTTCCGTACACTGCCCGATGCGGAACGCATGCCCCGCAACGAGCGGACGGCTGCCCTCCGCAACCGAAAGCAGCGGCTGCGAATGCGCTTCGCCGTCGTAGACCCATTCGCCGTTCTCCGAGCGCAGCGTAACCGGGCGGGGAACGACGGAGAGCGTTCCCGCGCGGCAGACCGTTCCGTAATTGGAAGTAACGTCTCTGCCTTCTGCATCCGTTATGCGAAGCGCAGAGGTGTTCTCCGCTTCTCCCGCATCGGTGATTTCCGCGGGCGTTCCCAGCGCGTGCGTGTGCCCCGGAAGGATGCCCGTGTTTTCGCCGCCATCCGCAACGGAATACTCCGTGCAGGAATGCGCGGTACCATCGTATTCCCATGCGCCGCTGCCCGTGGAATAGAATACCTGCCGCTTTCCGACCGATAGCGTCCCTGCGTCGAAAAACAGCGAATAGTTGGCGCTGACATCCGCCCCGTCTCCGTTTTCGATGCGGAATTGCAGGATATTATCCGCACTGCCCGCATCCGTCAACTGCGTGCCGGAAAGCAGAACTTCCCTGTGCCCTTCCAGCAGCCCCGACTCCCCGTCCGCCGCGGCAAGCGAATACCTGCCGTCGGCAAGGGCGGTGCCGTCGTAAATTTTCGACGCACTGCCGGTCGTCACATACAGCGGTCGCTTCTGCACCGTCAGCTTGCCGGGGACAATCCCGATTTTGTACCGCGCCGTTACGTCTTTGCCGGTGGCGGTGTTTTTGACCCGTATTTCGGGAATATTCTCCCCTTCCCCCGCCTCTGTCCGCTCGTCGTCGAACTGCGCGATGAGAATATCGCCTTCCGCAAGCGGCGTGGACGGATCCAGTTCATATCCGTCGAAGCGCAGGGGCGTGCCGTCGTAAACGCTCTCCGCGTCCTGCACGCGCACGCTGATTTCGCGCGGCGTAAAACCGACCGGCACCGCGACGGGGCGGAAAATGTAACAGAATGAAACGTCGTTCCCCTCCCTGTCCAGGGCGACGACCGCCGATTCGACGGCTGTCACCTCCGTTTCCGCCGCGGCAATATCCGCATATTCAAAGCGGGTGCAGAAAACGGTATCCCCGTAGGCGAGGTCGGCTGTCACCGCGGGAAGCGAACCGTATTCCGCCTTCTCCTGCGAAACGTATACGTCCGTTTCCCTGGGTACGATGGAAAATGTGCGCGTACTGCCGCAGCGCCTGCCGCCGAAAGCGTTTTCCGCAACCGCGCGAACGCGGTACTCGCCCACGCGCACGGGAACCTCGCAAGTCCATTCCCCGCCCGACCCGGGCGCATATTCGTACCGCACATCCGCAAGCACGGCGGCCGCCTCGTAGCCGAGCGGGCTTCCGTACTCCACCGAAGAGGGGCAGGGCGTCACCTCGTATACGATGCCCCGCACGGAGAGGAGAGCGGCGCACACGGCGGCAACGAGCGCGAGCGCAAGAATGATCGGCACGCGGAAACGCCGCACGGCGCCCGCAAACCCGGCGAGTTTCTGCATTTTATTCCGATAATTTTCGTACCGCATCCGCCCTTCCTCCTTTTTCGGATTTCAGCGCCGATATAGCCGCGCCGCGCTTCGGATTGCCGCAAATTTTACAATACACATTTGCTTTTTCAAACCGTTCCATGCCCGTCAGGGCGTTACTCGCAGCGTGCCGCTGACGATCCGCACGGAATAATTATCGGTCACGTCGTTTCCGTCCGCATCGGTGACCGTATACGCCGTAACGCTGTTTTCGCTCTGCCCGATCTCCGTCTGCGAACCGAACAGCGCAACCACGAGCGTATGCCCCTCCGGCAGCGCCCGGTCGTACACGGAAGAGACCGTATAATCCCCGCAGACGAGAGCCGAGCCGTCGTACGCCTTTTCCGCGCTCCCCGCAGCAATCGTGATTTCGCGCGGGGAAACTTCGAGGATGCCGTATTCCGCGTTGACTTTGTACATATATGTAACGTTCCGCCCTTCCGCATCCAGAACGGAGATATTGAAAGTATTGATGCTTCTGCCGGCGGAAGTGATGCTGCCCGTTGCGGAAAAAACACCGAGCGTATGCCCCGCCAGCAGGTTCCCTTTCAGAGAACACCCGTCCGCCGTGAGCGGCGTGCCGTCATATACCTTGCCGGCGCTCGCGGTAACGACCGTGATCTCCTGCAGGTATACCTGCAGTTTCCCGGGAGAGTAACGAATGTCGAACCGCCCGGTAACGTTGTTTCCTTCGCGGTCGAACAGGCGAAGGCGGACAATGCGGCAGACGCTGATGCCCACGTCGCGCCGGGAGCCGGAAACCTCCGCTTCGTATGTATATCCCTTCTCCGTAAGGGCGCTCAATCCCTGCAGCGTGCCGGAATGCGTGAGCGTGGTCACCCCGTCGTATTTCATATATTCGTCCACGGGTTTGACTTCCAGCTTCATCGTAATACCGCTGCCCGAACCGCCCGAGCCGCCGCCCGGATCGCCCGGATTTTCACCCGAATCGCCCGGTTTTCCGCCCGAGCCGCCAGAACCGCCGCCGGGGATCCCCGTCCCCGCGGCAGCGCCGCCGCCCGTGACTTCCACATAGACCCAGCCGACCCCGTCGACATAAGCCTCCGCCCAGGCGTGGGCGTTTTCCGCCGAAATATCCGTCCACTCGCCCGCGGCGGTTTGCCCCGCATACCCGATGGTATAGCGTGCGGGGATGCCGAGAGAGCGAAGCAGGAGAGTCGCCGCGCTCGCGTAATGGCGGCAGATCCCCCTCTTATAATCGCGCAGGAATGCCACGGCAACATCCTCTTCTCCGTCGAGAGCGGTATCGTACTGCAAATCGTATTCCGCCGCGCCCTGTATGTATTCCGCCACGGAAGCGAGGATACCGGGGTCGTTCCTGTCGAATCTTTGCTCGGCAATGATTTTATCCATATACTGCCGCGTGGAATCGGGAACCGCGAGATAATGCTCGCGCACATACGCCGCATACGCCTTTTCCGCTTCGGCGTACTCGCCCAGACTGACGGCGGATATGCCCGAAGCAAGGTAGTCGTGCGAATAGTAATACATCGAATAGATGCTGCCCGTATCCCCTTCGTAAAGGACGTCGCTGCCCTGTACGCGGTAATCCAGTTCGCTCGGATCGAGATAATACGGCAGCAGGTAATCGTCGGAAGCGACTTCCAGGCGCATATACGACCGCTGTACGCCCGCCTCGCGCAGGGCGATGCCCGCCATGTAGTTCAGGGAATACTTCCCGTCAATCCTGCCGGCATAGGGCTCCGCTTCTTCCCAGCTGCGGAATGCGTAATCGCCGAAACTTTTCAGCCGAAGATAGACCTGCCCGCCGGTATCCGAAAAAACACGCAGAGCGAGAACGTCTTCGCCGCTGCCGCCTTCCAGCATACCGCCGCCGAGCGACCCGTCTGCGGCAAGCCCGCCGCCGCGCGAACCGGCGATCCCGCCCGGATCGTCCGAACCGCCTTCGCCTTTGACGACCAATCTTCCTTCCTGCGCTTTGATCTCGTAATTATATGTAATATCCTTTCCATGCGCGTCGAGGGCAACCACCTGCGCGATCGTGTTCGGCACTTCCCCCACTTCCGTGATCGTGCCGGAGACGCTGACGAGAAGTTCGTGACCTCCGACGGGCTGCGTGACGGACACGATTTCCCAATCCCCGCAGACGAGGGGAGTTCCGTCGTACTGCTTGGACGCATCCCCCGAGCGGACGGTAACGGTGCGCGGCGTAACCGTCAGCTCCCCGCAGAGAAATTCGAACCCGTAAAATCCCGTCACGTCGTTCCCGGAAGAATCCTCCACGCGGTAATCGCCGACGATGTTTTCGCACTTTCCCACGTCCGTCTGCCGCGCGGGAAGGTCGGCATAAAACGTATCCCCGTCCCGCAGACCCGTAACGCTGTATTCGGAACAGGACAGCGGCTCGCCGTCGTACACCTTCGTATCCGAAGACGTGACGACCGTAACGGCGACAGGCAGGACGGAGAGCGTCCCTTCGTTCACGGAAACGGCGTAATTTGCGGAAACGTCCTGCCCGCTTGCATCCGTGACCGTGACGGAAGCCGTGTTGGGCGAATCCCCCACCTCCGTCCGGCTGCCGGTCACCTCGATCTGCATGGAATGCCCCTCCAGCAGCATTGCCGAATCGACTTCATACGCGCCGTTCGTCAGGGGCGTTCCGTCGTATTCCTTGCTCGCGTCGGCAGTGGAAAGGACAATGCCGCGCGGCAGGATTTTCAGCGTTCCGAACTCATAGGAAATGCGAAAAGAATCGGATACGTCCGTTCCTTCCTCGTCGGAAATGCGCACGGAAAAAGTATTTTCATAAGTCCCCGCCTGCGTTTTGCCCTGCGGGAAATCCGCGGCTGCCGTATACCCCTGCGGCAGGCTGCCGCCGGTCAGCTCCCATTGGCTCCCGCCGTGCGCCTGCCCGTCGTACAGAAACTCTTCCGCCGCCGAAGAAAAGGTAAGCTGCGGCAGGCCCGCGCCGAATCCGCCCGCCGTAAGCCCCAACAGTACCGCAAGAAGCACGGTGACGCCCACAGCCGCCGCGCCGAGTATGAGAATCCATTTTTTTCTGCCGACCGTAACCGTCACCTCCTTTCCCCGCCGCCGTCAGATCATCTGTTCCAGGCGGCGCACGAAATCCCTGCACAGGGGCATATTTTCTTCCCCGAACAACCCGTCGAGGAATTTACACAGATCCCCGCCGATATTTTTGATAAACACGGGGTTCTGCATGCTCAGCTTCCGCAGCACCTTTTTCGCCAGAATATCGTCGAGAGCTTCCAGCGCGTCTCCGCCGCAAGCCGCGTATACGGCTACATATTCGGAGATCTGCTTCATAATCCTGTTTCCGAACGTCACGCGGCATTTATCCGTAAGGTAGGCATCGAGCCGTTTCAGCCTGCGCAGGTCGCGTTCGGTAAGCCCGTAGTCCCGTTTTGCGTACCCCGTAAGTTCGGCAAACCGCTGTGCGCTGATGCAGCGCCGGGCGGGGCGTTCCGCCGCGAACGGCTCTGCCTTTCGCTCCAGTTCCATGACCATCGCCCTGTCGTACACCTTGTCGGAGATCGCAAAGGTGGAATCGTCGTTGTTTGCCGTACCTATAAACCACATATTCGCGGGCAGGCGGATATGCCCGTCGTCGAATTGCAGCGGGTCGCTCCGCCATTCGTCGGATACCACGGCGAGATTCCGCTTATCCGCGTCGGGCAGTTCCAGCAGCGAAAGAAATTCCGCAAAATAATACTCCACCCGCGCTATGTTCATTTCGTCGAGTACCGTAATGTAAATTTTGCGGCTGTAATTCGCCTCGTACATCTTTTTAAGCAGATCCGTTTCGTTGAACCGGCGGGTGAATTCGTTATAATATCCGATCAGATCGGTGCGCTCTTTCCACATGGGCTGGACGGGTATGACCGCAGACGGATTGCCGAGATACTCGCCGAAAGCGTATGCGAGCGAAGTTTTGCCCGTGCCGGACATGCCCTGCAATATCATGATATGCGATACCGCCAGCCCCGCGACAAACCTGCGTATATCCGATTCCTCGTAATACAATCCCAAACACCCTGCCGCAAAATTGCGGAACTCCCGGCAGAGCGCGGGAAGCGTTACGTCGTCGTCGAACTGTTCCCTGCCGAAGGCTTCGCGCCGCCCGTCTATGCGGGTCAGTCCGTCGAACCGCGTTTTCTGCCCTTTTGCGGGTACAGGCTCCGCCGTTTCGCCTTCCGCAGCCCCGCCGCCCTCCGACGCAGTTCCGCCGTTTTCCGCCGCGGAGCCGCGCGGTGCTGCGGAAGGCTCGGCGCGCTTTTCCCCCGCGACCGCAAACAGCAGCGCAAGCACGAGCAGGGGCAGCGCCACCAGAAGGATAATGACGATGACGGTGAGCCAGGCGGGCAGGTTGCCGCCTCCCCTGTCGACGAGAATGCCCGCAGCAGTACCCAACAGCACTGCCGCCGCGACAAACTCCGCCAGCACGACGAGATATTTTTTTTCGATTTTTCCCTTTTTGAATTGCATCTTTCTCATGATTTGCCCGGTTTTCCGTCCTCTTTGCCCGAATCCTGCCCGCCGCCCTTATCTTCGGCGGCGAAAACATCGGCGAACGCCTCCTTTCGTATCCTCCTTTTTGCTTTCCGCCACTCTTTTTTAAAGAATGCGCGGAAAGCGCGGTACTGGCGCTCGATCTCGTCGAACCGTTCCATCGAGGTGAAATCTTCCTCCTCGCCGAACGCGCCGTACTCGCTTTTAACGGCGTTCAGCCTCGCCTCCGCCAGAATCCGCTCCCCGTCAGCACGCGCGGCGGCGGCTTCCGCACGTTCCCGCATCTCTTCGGAGCAGGCGAACCGCTCTTCGGCATCCGCGCGCGCTTCTTCCAGCTTCGCCCGCTCCGCCGCGAACGCTTTTTCGCCCGCCGCGCGTTCTCTTTCATGCTCGAGGCGGAGCGCGGAGAGTTCACCCCTGTACCGCTCTTCCAGCGCGGAAACCTCGGCTCGGCGTTCGCCGGCGAGCCTTTCCAGTTCGCCGCGGTGCGCAGCCTCTGCGCTTTCCAGCGCTTCGCGGCTTTCGCGCAGCGCAAGTTCCAGTTCTCCGCCGCGCTTGACCGACTCCGCCAGCATGCCCTCGCTGCGGGAATATGCTTCGGCGAGCGATGCCTTTTCCTTTTCGAGGCTGCGGCAGCGGCTTTCCAGAAGGAGCATATATTCCTCCGCCCCGACGCCCGATTCCCTCACGCGTTTGCGCAAGCCGCGGAAACGCTCCTCTTCCCGGCGCGCCTCCTCCCGCTTCCGCCGTTCCTGTTCTTCCAGATATGCGCGGCGCAGTTCCTCCCCGATCTGCATCCCGTACTCATACATAAGGAAGGTCACAAGCTCCTCCGCCTCCGAAAATTCATCGGCGGCGCCATCGGGGAGCGGACTGAAACGGCGCGTGGTCTGCCTGACGGTAAACCCGTCCTTTTGATACGAAACGAGGAAATAATACAGCCGCAGAGCGCCCTTGAAATTTTTATCCATTTTCAGGACGTTCGTTTCCGTGACCGGAGGCTTGAGCATCGGAACCTTTGCCACCTCCTGCATGAGCGGCGTGCCGAGCAGCAGATGCACCGTTTTGAGCGCGCCGTCCATGCGGGAAAGCTGGCTTTTTACGCCGCTCTTTTCAAGCATGCGCTCGTCGTTTTTCCGTACGTCTTCCGCCACCAGGGTCACGGCGGTGCGCCGCGCGCCCGTATCCGCCGTTTTTTCCACGCGCAGCCGCCCGCGGTATGTATTCACATACTCCGTGATTTTTCCGTAGCGGTAGGAGATAAAATCGCGCAGATAGCACAGGAGCATATACAAAAATCTGTTCTCGTATACGGTGTAATCGTTGAGCCGCTCCACCGTGTAGAGTTTATCCGGAACGATGTCTTCGCTCTGCCGCCGCGTAATGAACTCTCCGTGCCGCGAAAGATGCTCCGCCGATTCGCGCGAAACGCTCTTGACCTTTTCGATCGGCACGACCTCGCCGTTGGAACGGATGAACTGCCGCTCTTCGCCGATCGCCCTGCCGATATATTCCAGCCCCTCCTCGGCAGCCTCAAGCCAGTCGTTTTCAATTTCGCATTCCGTTTCGATGACCTCGAGCGCGTCGTTCCCGCCGGCGCGCGTCAGGGCGCGGCGGCGTCTTTCACAGTCGCGGTCATGCTCCGTATGCTCCCTGTAATCGCGGAACGCGCGATACAAAAGGTCTTCCGTGTCCATAATACCTCCCGCGGAACGGCAGCGCCGCGTTACACCCCGTACCCGTCAAGCTGTTTGCGGCATTCGGGGAATGACGCCTCGTCCAGCTCCTTTTCCGCTTCGGGCAGGCATTCCTTTCCCGCCGAATACAGCACGGGCAGAATGCACGCCGCCACCGCACCGTCGAACGCCTCCCCCTGCCCCGCGCCCAACGCGAGGAGGACGGAAGAATACCTCTCCGTTTTAAGCCACAGCCTGTTCCCGAACCGGAAGGTCGATGGCGATGCCTTTGCCGCCGCTTTTTCCAGGCGGTCTGCCTTTTTCCAGCACGCGTCTTCGTCGAGCAGGAATTCCTTCGTACACTTTCGCGCAAGCCGCAGCAGCTGGTAATAATTGAGCGCGCGCACAGGATGCCCTTCCGCGGCTGCCGTACCCGCAATATCCAGGCGGATTCGGCACGACTCCTCCGCCAGCGCTTCGCCGGCAGCGGGCATGGATCCCGCCTCGGCGCCGCACAAGAACCATACGTTCGGCGGAAGCGCGCCTTCCGCGCCCGGCGTCGCCGCGAAGGAGCCGGCAGCGCAGCCGAGCAGCGTTTCGGGCGGAAGCGAAACGCCGCCGAGTACCGCCGCACAGACGGCATGCTTCTTTTCCGCGGCATATTCCGCCGCACGCGCCGCCTCCGTTTGCCCGCCTTCCTCCTTCCGCTCCGCGCCGAACAGGTCGGCGGGCTGCGCATACGCCGAAACGTCGTCGTAATACCCGCCGCTGCCGAAGAAATCTCCGAGCGCCTGTGCGAGCGCGGGCAGATACTTCGCCGAAGAGACCTCGGCAAAAATCAGCCGCGAAGCGCAGAAAGCCGCAAGCAGGCTGCGCGTTCCGCTCTCCCCCAGGGAAATCCCGCGGGCGGCACAGCAGGCGGCAAGCTCCGATTCTGCATCCCGAATTGTATAGGAAGGGTCGATATACGCGGCGGATTCGTCCGCTCCGAGCCGTTTTGACGCGGATGCGGCGGGGCGCTCCTCCGTTTTCCGCTCCCTGCCGAACGCCTCGTCGAACAGTTCTTCATAGCTCTTTTCCCCGCCTGCACGCACGGTTTCCGCAGGACACCCGTCCGAAACGATCGGCGCACTCGCCTTTGCCGCTCTCCGCCTCCGTTTTCCCACAATGAACAGAACCGCCCCCGCGATCAGCAAGGCGGGGCAGACAAACAGGAGGATCAGAGAAAAGAACACATCGGTATTGAACAGGCTGACCGCCCCGGCAAAATGCAGCAACGCGATAAACAGGGCGATCAGAACGGCGGTCAGCACGAGCGTTTTCCCCGCGGACAGCATCTTTTTTCCCCGCGGCGGAACCTGCACGACCCTGCCGAGCGTATAATTGCCTGCCAACACGTTGGAACGGTTGCGAAGGTAGAAGGAAGCGTCGTCGCCGCCGCCCGCGAGCATCTCGCCCGCCGCAAGCATTGTCGTTTTCAGCCGTATATCCGCGGAAGACGCGCCGACCGAAACTTCGTACACCCCTCCCTCCGTTACGCTGTTCCCGCCGCTGCGCACGGCAAACGCCGCGGGCGGGAGCGGAAAACTCACCGTCGCCGACTCGCCGGCGCGGAGAAAAATCTTTTTGAACCCCTTCAATTCCTTTTTCGGGCGGGGAAGGGCGGAATCCGCCTTGCCGACATACAGCTGCACGACCTCGTACGCGTCGCGCCCGCCGACGTTGCGGACGGTCACCTCCGCAGCGGAATACAAGATTTTCAGTTGAGAATACTCGAACTCCGAATATCCCAGTCCATGCCCGAAGGGGTAAGCCGCAGGCGTCTGCTCCGCCTCGTCGCGCCGATAGCCGACAAACTCTCCGATGCGGAACGAGCCCTCTTCCTTCCCGTTCAGAAGCGAGCCGAAATATCCTGCCGCATCGTCATACCGCGATGCGGCGAGCCTGCCGCCCGGCGAAACCGTGCCCGCCAGAACGCCGGCAAGCGCTGCGCGGGATTCCGCGCTTTCTATGCCCGCAACGAGCAATGCCGCAACGCCGACGCGGAAGGATACGCTGCACGGATCTTGCGGCGGAATGACCGCTATAAGGTTCGGATTGGCGCGCGCCGCTTCGGCGAGCAGAGCGAGGCGGTTGGCGGGAAGCTCCTCCGCGGCGCCCGTACCCGAAAGGAATACGACGGCGGCATCCGCCTTCGCCGCCAGTTCGCAGGCGGGAGGGATCAGTTCGTCGCTTCGTTCCCTCTCGGGCGCATATCCCGGGGCGAACCCCGCGCAGCGCAGCCCCGCGCCTTCGAGCGCGGCGCAAAATTCTTCCCCCGCAGCCCCCAGCACGGCTACGGAACTCCCCTCGCGCAACGGCAGAATGCTGCCGGTATTGGAGAGCAGGACGATGCACTCCTCCGCCGCCCGGCGCGCAATCTCTTCCGCCGTCGCGCCCGGCTTTGCGGCGGTTTCCCGCGCGGCATGCACAAGTTCCGAAAGTCCGATCGCCCTGTCGGCGGCTTCGTCGGTCACGTCTTTGCCGGATGCCTCCAGCCCGGCGGCATCTCCGTCCGCAAGTACGCACCCCTCCGCCAGCGCAGCCGCTTCCCGCCCCGCCGCATTTTCGCACAGGGCAACGCCGCCTTCGCGCACGGCTCCGAGCAGCGCCCGCCGCGCCTCCGCCATATTCGGATTCTCTTTTTCTCCGGGAGCGGGAAGCACCGCAGCCAATCCTTCCCGCGGGAGATATGCAAGGGCGGCAAGAAAATAATCGTACACGGCGCGCGGCTCAGGCACGCCGTCGAGCAGTGTCGCATTTTTTTCGTCGGGCAGGAACCGGAAACAGGGCAAAGCCCCCGCCCCGCGCACCACCGAGGAGATCTCCGCGGCATACGACCCGATCAGGCAGGGGTCTTCCGAAACGGCATCGCCGCCGGGTATTGTGCCCACGGTTACGGGCGGAACGAAGAGAAGCGACGCCTCGCCCCCGGCGCATTGCCGCGCGAGCGCGCCGCATACCTCCCCCACGAGCGCCGCGTTCCAGCTGTTTGCCAGCGCGCGGAACGAAGGGAATGTTTCCCCGCCCGTCTGCGAAATGTCCGCACAGCGGAAGGGCCGAATCCCCTCCGGCACCCGGTCGGGCGAAAACGCGCGCAATGACGCCGCCAGTTCCTGTTTCTGCCCGGCTGTCAGCGCACCGATGATCTCTCCGTGTTTCAGCATCATATCCTCTCCTTTCCCCGGCGGCAGCGGTCAGCTTTCATAGACGATCGAACAGCCGGACGGCGTATATCCGCCGATCTGCTGCCATTCCTCCTCCGTACCCTCGTAATAGATCGCCGTCAGCCCCGTGCATCCGTCGAATGCGCCCTGCCCGACCCTCTCGACTTCCATGGGGATGTACAGCACCTTTATTCCTTCGTTGCCGAACCCTTTGCCCAGCGCATACCCGTCGATCCGCACGCCGCCGATCCTTCCGTCCTCGGGGAGGTACACCCGGTCGGTCTGCGACGCGGCGACGAGGCTCCATTCCTCCCCGTCGCGCACAAAGATGAACCCGTCTTCGGCGGCGACCCTGCTTTCTTCGTCGGCAGAGTCGTATATGAACATCGCATATTTTCCCACGCCGCCGTAATCGCTTCCGCCCGCTTCGACGGGCAAAGAACTCAAATTCCAGACCTCATACAGGCAGCTGCTCGAAAACGCGCCCTCGCCGATCTCCGCGAGGGACGCCGGAAGCGTTACCTGCGTAAGCGCGCCGCAGCCGCTGAACGCTCCCTCGCCGATCTCCTTTATTCCTTCGGAAAACACAGCCTTCGTCAGAAAAGCGCATTGCAGAAAGGCATAGTCTCCGATTATTTCCGCCGAACCTGTGGAATCCAGCCGCTCGATGTTTATGTCGTTGTAAAACAGGTAGGGCGCGATACGGTAGCTCTGCGGCGTCTGCGGCAGGGAAAGAAAACTTCTGTCGCCGTATCCGACGAGATAGCGCACGCCGCCCGTTTCCATGAACGTCCAGTTCCCCTCCGTGTCCCGCGCGGGCATATTCTCCCCCGCGCCGTATACCGCGAGGGCGTATTTCGCGATCATGCCGTACCCTTCCGATCCCGCACGGACATTCAGCGAGCTTCTGTTTTCCACTTCATAGAGGCGGTAACACCCCTCAAACGCCCCCGAACCGATCGTTTCCAGTCCCAAAGGAAGCGTAAAGGATGTGATCGACGCGCATCCGCTGAACGCATCTTCCCCGATCGAACGGATCGTCTGCAGGTAATCGACCTCCTCGAGCAGACCGCACCGGTAAAATGCGCCGGCGGCAATTTCTTCCCCTCTCCGCACGCGCACGCTCTTCAGCGAACAGAATGCCCCGGGGCAGTCCCGGTAATCTTCCCATCCGAACAGGGCGGGAACGGTTCCGGCAATGCTTTCGTTTTCGCCCAAAAACGGAATGTCCAGGCTCTCGAGCGAAGAACAGCCCACAAGTGCGCCGCTCCCGATGCTCCGCACCGAATCGGGTATGTAGAGTTCGGAGAGCGATGAGCATTCCGCGAACGCATCTTTTCCGATGCTTTCCAGCGTATCGGGCAGAGATACCGAACGCAGCCGGGTGAACCCGGAAAACGCGCCGTCCGCAAGTACCGATGCGCGCGTCAGCGTAACGTCGCGCAGATTGTCCGCGCCCCACGCGAACAAGTTCAAAGTTGCCGGCTCGTCTGCGGAATACCCCAGGTAAGGCAGCGTGAGGGAGGACATATGCGTGCAGTTCCCAAATACCCCCTCTCCGATAAATTCCGTCCCGTCGGGAACGATGACTTGCCGGAGGGAACTGCAGTCTGAAAATGCGGTTGCCCCGATCTCTTTCACCCCGGAGGGCAGGTTGATATATTCGATTTGGGAACAGTAGCTGAACGCGCCCGTGCCGATCTTTTCCAGGTTTTCGGGCAAAACGATCTCACGCAGGCTGTCGCAGCCGTAGAACGCGGCATCCGGGATTTCGGTCAGCGCGGAGTTCCCCTCGAACGTTACGGAAACGACGTCCGAATCGGCAAAAGCCTCCCCGCCGAGGCTGACGATATTTTTGCCGTCAAAGGAGGAAATCCCCGACCCCGCAAAGGCGCGGAATCCCACTTCCGTAACGTCGGGAAGGTTGATCTCGTATAAACCGCTGCAATATTCAAACGCCCAGTCCCCGACGACGGGCGAAACGAGGTTGTCGACGGTGACGCTCCCGAGTCCTCCGAGTCCCACGCAAAAATTGTCCGGTATGCAGTCCATATAGCCGATATGCACTTCGTTCAACGACGACGTGTAAAAATCCGAATAATTCGAAAACAGCTCCCACAGCGGCGCCGCCTCGGAAGGCGCGGCGGGTTGATCTCCGCCGGAATATTCGTAATTGCGGAGATACAGTTCCTCGAGCTGATCGCATTGATCAAAGGGCTGGGGCCCTCCATAGATGATCGTCGGCTCCAGCCTGACCGAGCGGAGCGAATAACAGTCTCTGAAGGCATTCTCGCCGAGGGAAAGCGACCGCTCTTCCCCCTCGACCTCCACCGTTTCCAGAGCGGTACATTCGGCAAAAGCTCTGGCATCGATCGAGTTCAGCGTGGAGGAGCGCACCTCCTTCAGGCTGTCGCAGCCTTCAAACGCATATGCCCCGACGGACGTAACGTTCTGCAGGTTCGCGTAACTGAGGTTCCGGCAATTCGCAAACGCATTCGAAGCGATGCTGATGCTCCCCTTGAACTCTATGCCGGTTATGTCATTGTTGCCTTGAAAGGAGAGCGAACTGACGTAGGTGACTTTATGCCCTTCGATCTCCGCAGGGATGGTAACGTCGCCCTTTCCCTTGAAATCGCTGACGTATATGTCCGCCCCTTCGGTATCTATGCCGTGGTCGAAGGAATATACGACGCCGTCCTTCATAATCCCGGTCGCCGTTTCCTTATACGAAAACAGCTGCGCCAAAACGAGAGCTACGAGGCACAGAAAGGTAATGCACGCAAAAATCCCGATCGCCGCGGGATACTTCGCCCGCTGCTCGGCGACCGTGTATTTCGGGGCGCTCTCCGCGGGGACAGGCTCCGCCGCATCTTCCCCCGCCGCGGCGCGGACGGGTTCTCCGTACCCGACGGCGAGCTTGCCGCCGCGCATCGTATACGAATATCCGCCGTAACGGGCAGACATCTTCTCCACCGAAAAATCTGCACAGGCGGGGTCTGCCTCCAACTTCGTACAGGTGAAAACTTCGCCCGCACCCGCGCGCACGGGCGCGGAAACGGCGCGGCTGAAAAGCGCGTTCCCGTCTGCGCCGTACTGCGTAAGCTCAAAGGACAGCCCGTTCAGCTCTTCCTCCCTGTTGTTGCGGAATTCGAGGAGGATATACCGCCTGCCCCCTTCCGCCGCAAAGATATAGCGGATGAGTGTAACGGGAGAAAAATCCTGCTGGCGGAGATATTCGCCTTTGGAAAGAACTTTAATGTTTTGCATGCCCGTCCCTCCGGCGCTTACGGTTTTTTACTTTGAAAAGAATTAAAGCGAACAGGATGTCCGCCGCCACGGCGACCAGGCTCGTGCTCAAAACCGAGCCGAAATAGCCGCTCATTTGGAGGAACCCTTCGGCATACAACCCGCCGAAAATATGCGCGACGCTGATGCACATGAGGCATACGGAAAGGAATACCGAAAGCACAAACACCGTGATATAAATGAGAAAGCGCACTTTCGGAATTTTTCCCGAAGGCGCGCTTATACCGCGGCGAACTCCTTTCGCCGCGGGGAGATAGATGGATATGTATTCCGTTTCCGGAGGCAGAGCGATTTCGCCCGTATACCCGGAATTTACGGCGTCTTTGCGGACGTTGAGGACTTTGAAAACCTCGCCGTACCCGTTGAACAGCGCCACATCGTACGAAACGGCGCGTACATTGGCGCTTACACGACATTGCAGCCGCTTTTCTCCGTTCCGCTCCGAGAGCGTATATTGCGGAATGACATGCGAAACGTCGGAAGGAGCATCGTAAAGGACGCTTTTGCCGTCTGACTCCCGCAAGGTTTCCCTCCCGCGCCCGCGCGGCGGAACCGCGCCGTATCGCAGCCTGACAAGGATCTTCGGCAACAGAACAAACTGGACGGCGAGAAAAAAGATGCCCGTCAATACCAGCAAGATATACCAACCTGCCATATATTCCCCTCCTCGCAGATTCAATTGTAGCACACTGAATTTAAAAAGTCAATATTATAAGTCCAACTCCGCTTTATAAAAAACTGAACAAAACTTATGTCCTTCCGCCGCGCGGCGCAAAACCGCGCGGCGCTTCATACAATGATACCGTGGCGGCATTGCGCCGTACCGGAACAAGAAGGAGGTATGCCCGACGGAAAAGGAAAGGCAGAACCCCGCAAAGGACACCCCTTTCGCGGCATTTTACGAGGCGGAAGGCAAAAAATTTATCGTAATCCGTCACTTTTCGGGGAAGAAGGAGATCGGCAGAATCGTGGCGGAAACGGCGCGCGCACGGGCGGACAAAGACGCGGGGTTCGACTGATGCCGCCGCTGAACAGAACGGCGCTTTACCTGCGCCTTTCGCGCGACGACGAAAAGGCGGGCGAATCAATGTCCATCGAAAACCAGCGCATGATCCTGCGCAGATTCACGGCAGAAAACGGCGGCACCATCGCAGACGAATACGTCGACGACGGCTGGTCGGGCACCGACTTCGAGCGCCCCGGGGTTAAACGCCTGTTGGAAGATGCCAAAAACGGAAAGATCGATACCATCGTCGTGAAAGACCTGTCGCGCTTCGGAAGAAATTACATTCAGGTCGGGCAATATATCGACTACATTTTCCCCGCTTACGGCATCCGCTTTATCGCGCTTTCGGACAATGTAGACACTGCCGACCGCACGAGCGCGGGCATGGATATGATGCCCATAATGAACGTGTTCAACGAGTGGCACGCGGCGAATACGTCCAAAAAAATCCGCGCCGTACTCGAAGCCAAATGGCAGGCGGGCAGGTACACAAACTGGGCGTACCCCTACGGTTACAGGGTGGGCGCGGACGAAAACCGCGCGGCGGTCATCGACGAGGAGGCGGCACGGGTCGTGCGGCGCATTTACGATATGCGGCTGAAAGGCGCTTCCGTGCGGGCGATCGCGCGGGCTCTCACCGACGAGGGTATTCCGAATCCCACGGCGCACTATACGCGGCTGGACGGGAAAAAGTCGGAACGGCGCAACAGCGCCGCCTGGTCAGCCAAAACGGTTTCATGCATTCTCAAAGACCAAACTTATACCGGCACGCTGACGCAGCACCGCACGACGCATTTTTCGTATAAAAACCATACGGCGGTAAAGGTACCGGAAAGCGAATACGTTATTAAAAAGAACGCACATGAACCGATCATTCCCGCCGAGGTTTGGGAAAAGGTGCAGACGGTCAACGGCGGGGCGCACGGGAGGGCGGACAGGGATAATATCGTTCATCCGCTGTCGGGTCTTCTCGTATGTGCAGACTGCGGAAAAAAGCTGAAAGGAAAGCGGGCGGGGAAAAACAGAACGTATATGTATTGCTGCCGCACCTATGCCGACCTGGGCAAAAAATATTGCAGTTCGCACGCCATCAGCGAAAAGCTGCTGGAACACATTCTTTTGCAGGACATACGTTCCTTGTCAGGAGAATTGAAGTTCGACGAGGAAAAGGCCGCGGAACATTTTCTGCACGAGCGTGCAAAGCGGAGCGAGCGCAGCCGTCTGGCGGCGGAAAAACAGCTCCGCTCTCTTATAAACAGAATTGCAGAGCTGAACGAGCTGATCCGCTCGGCGTTTGAAGAAAAAGTACTCGGCAACCTGCCCGAAAGCGTGTGCAGGAGTCTGTGCGAAAAATATCTGGAGGAAAAGGAGGGCGCGGAAAAACGGACGGCGGAACTTCGCTCCGTCCTCTCCGGAGAAGATGAGGGAGATGCCGGGGCGGAAGAATACATAGCGCGGCTGAAACGGTACGCAGGCTGCGGGCAGCTCACCCGCGAACTGTGCCTGCAGCTCATCGGGCGCATTGCCGTCGGCGAAAATCCGGCGGACGGCGAACCGCGGCGGATCGATATTTATTACAAAGCGGCGCCGAACGCCCCACTCCCCTCTCCCCGCAAGGATTGATAATTTCCCCTGCGTTACCTGCCCCACAGGCCCCGCAGGGACACCGGGCGCGACGGGCGCGACGGGCGCGACGGGTGCGACGGGCGCCGCGGGCGCACCGGGCGCAACAGGTGCGACGGGTGCGACGGGTGCGACGGGCGCCGCGGGCGCACCGGGCGCAACAGGCGCGACGGGTGCGACGGGCGCGACGGGTGCGACGGGCGCTACAGGCGCGACGGGCGCGACGGGTGCGACGGGCGCTACGGGTGCGACGGGCGCAACGGGCGCGACGGGAGCGACGGGCGCGACGGGCGCAACGGGTGCAACAGAGCAGGTAACATAAGGGAAAGAAAATAAAGCCATTCGGAACAAGGTCAAACGGCAGCTCATCCGGGCTGCCGTTCTTTTGTGCGCTCCGTTTTGCCCTTGCGATTTGCGCCTATTCCCTCTACTCCGAAATAAGGTGGAAAGCCACTTTTTTCGGAATAGTTTTTTAACCGTATCGAATCCGATACGGTTGGATGCCGCACTATTTTCAAATAATATATCAGCAATTTCGCATATCCTATTGAAATC